>ERZ1034678.1318-NODE-1318-length-12560-cov-9.551859_pt1 | contig 12560 bp, 9 predicted proteins | sample MGYA00520640_ERZ1034678 | MGnify/ENA primary metagenome ERZ1034678 (study PRJEB33766, sample SAMN09781767) | gut metagenome | biome: gut microbiome | host: Homo sapiens | place: Madagascar | study: EMG produced TPA metagenomics assembly of the PRJNA485056 data...
AATACGGAGTCGTAAATAGGATTGGCTACATGTATTATCATATTCGTACGTGTTTAATATTGCATTTGCAAATTTACGATTTATTTAATTGAAAAAGAAATGTAGCAAGGAATTTTTAGCTAAAAGAAGTTGTTGGTGTTGTAATCCTATGCGTGTTCCTCCGTTCGTTCTTCGTTCATCCTCTGTAGTGAACTCGATCATCCTCCGTTAACGAAGTGGAGGCATAACGAAGATGTATTGAAGAACTAACGAAGAGAGAACGAAGAAGGAACGTGTGTAATTATAATTGAATTTGTTGCTTTATAACATTTAAGTGTAATAGGATACAGATAAATATTTTTTCCTGTACCACCTGAGAGTTGCTGTAATAGCCGATTTGGGTTAAAACTTTATTGACAGTTCAGTATTGATAAGACTGTAATTATGCTCGTTGAGATTGCGGTCGTTCACCAAGGCATACTCTACCGAGAGTCTTAAGTTTTTGGTGAAATAATAATCCGCACCAGCTTTGTAGAATGTTTTTGCAGAATTCCATTCTGCATTGTTTCGATACAAGTCGTATCGAGCCTTTACATTCACTTTGTTCTTCACTACTGGTATAATCCCCAAAGCGTAGAAACCGTCAGCTTTATTGCCGATAGCAGACAGATTGCAATCAGATGCGCTACCGTCATTAGTGTTGGTCATGGTTTTGGCAAAGGCATTTCCCGTAGAATGAACATATTCAGAACGGAAAGTGAATCCCTCAGAAGCATATTCTCCACTAATGGCATATCGGTGTTGGGGCAGGCTTCTCACTCCACTTCTTTTTTCTCCCGTCTGTTCATCTGTCCAGTTGCCTTTTCGGGCATAGTATGAAACGTCTCTTACTTGATAAAGATGAATGGTTAAGACGTAGAATACGCATGTGTATAGTCGGGATTGTGATATAAAGAACTGTTGCGTGCCTTGATATGGTCGTATCATGCCTTGATACGACCGTATTGTGCCTTGAAATGATCGTATCATGGCATGATACGAAGTTTTTTGTGACTTTGGAAAATCATTTTATAGAAAGATGAAAATATACTAATATAAATCTTGTAATATGGAATAAAAACCTTAATTTTGCAGAGTATTCTTCCGCAGAAAGCCTTTCGGGGTCAATGAGGGAGGGTGCAAAATTACTTTATGGAAAGAGCGTTTACTTAAAGCTCTTGTTCTTGACGCGTCCTAACTTCGCAACTTATGACCATTCGTCAAAGAACGAGACAACGGTAGATGCTCACGGTAGGTATATTCATACCCTGCCGCGAATCGTCGTATATATACCAGAGGAATATCCTTATGGTATATATACGTATTTTCGCGTATGGGTCAATATATGCCATGCGTGGGCTTTCTGCAGTTGTCCGTTTCGACGAATTGGGGGCAATGCGAAGGCCTGGACGCGTGGAACGGATGACGGGCAAGTTCCACGCTTTTTTTGTATTGTAACCTTAAACATTTATGATAATCCAAAAAATATGAAAAAGATAATCTTAAATCTGATGACAGCTGCCAATTTGTTTAAGTGTACAGCTATGTGTTTTGTTGTTACTGCATTGATTGGATGTTGTGGCAAGGTCAATACTACTGATTCTAAGTTCTTTACTGAAGATGGAATGAGTACTGAGAAAACAAAGACATTTGTTTCTCAACAGCCAGCTAATGTGAAGTTTTATGTGGAAGTGTCAGGTAGCATGAATGGTTTTTTCCGTTCAAATCTCTCAACTAAGTTCAAGAATGATGTGTGGTCTGTAATAACAGATTTCGTGTCGTCTGATGGTCAAGTAAATGTATATAGTGAACAGAACAAGGCTGCAGTTGCGGTACCTGTGAATACATTTCGCGATAGAATGAACAAGGGAACTTTTGTTTCTACATCTTCTACGAATGTCCCCGATATGATTTCGAGAATGCTAGATGATGTTAATACAAAATCATCGGAGGTTGGTGTACTTATTTCAGATATGAAATATGATCTCGTTGGCAATTCCGCATTACAAGCACTTATAACTCAATATTCAACTGACATACGCAATATTATGATGCGTCATCGTGATGTAGCCGTGTGTTTAATTGCTGCAACATCTGAATATATAGACAAGAATGGAAATGAGGCAGCACCAGACTCTCCTTACTATTATCTAATAGTCGGCAAAAGGTCAAACGTTGTGTTTATGCGCAATTTTATCGCCACTTTGCTTAATAACAATAAATCTTTTGTTGATGAAATAGAGTGGGGTATAGATTATTTGTCACCATCGATAACAGTTAGTGATTATGACTATCTAACCGAGATAGAAGCAAACAAATCATATGGCGGTTTTGATGATGAGTGCAGCATTACTCTTGATTTTGATATAACAAATTATCCTTGGACATTCGAAAACAAAGACTATCTCGTTAAGCATATCTCTATAAAGAGTGAGTATGGAGCAGAGGCCGTTATAGATACAAAGAAGATAACATACGATATCTCATTTGATGATGGCAAACAGCTTAAACGCACAGCTATAGCTAAGATTCCTGTCAAGATACAGAATATGTTTGACAAGTCTGATGTCTTTGAGATTACTTTGAAATGTCCTGAAGTACAAGAGCCTAACATGCGTTTTATGCGTTATCTCAATTCGCAAGATGTAAATGATGTTACTACAACATACTCTATGGAAGGATTACTTCAAGGTTTCTACTCAAGCATGGAACGTTTTAAAGAGTCAAAGCCAGTGCATCTGTTGATAAGTACAAAATAACAATCAATAAAATAATAATTGACATAATGATAAATTTACTAACAGTTTTAACTTGGTTTACTTCCAAGAAGGAGTATCTTTCCAACTATGCTGATAATGAATCGGCTAAGAAGGCGGCAACGAGATTGTGGAATGCAATAGATAGTTCAGATTGGATTCCTTTTGTCATAATGATAATATTGACTGTAGCTATATGTTTGTGGTATTTCTTTCCATACAATAATGAGCCAGGAAGACATTATCACCCAAAACATTGGGCAAAGTTTGGTGTTGTCAATTTGATATTAGTTTTTATAACAACCTTAGGCTTATGTTGTATTTTAACCCCAAATCCAAGTTTTGACATTTGGTTTTTGGTAAAAATTGTGATTGCAAATACTTTCTATGCTCTAGTTTTATATTATGCAATATCAAATATAATAAACAGAAAAGGGAAAAGTAATGCTTATCCTTGGTATATTTTTAAAAACGCACGAATATGAAAAAAGTCTTTGTCTTTTGCATTGGTGGCACAGGTGAACGTGTCATGAAAAGCATTACTATGCTTATGGCTTCAGGTATGGATACTTGTGGCTATACAGTTATTCCTATAATAATTGATCCGCATCTTGATCTTGACGAGAAGAAAAACCTTCAAACACTGATTGATAGCTATATAGCAATACGTAATGGCTCTACTGTTGATGGAAAGGGGCCTGATGGCTTCTTTGGGACAGATATGGAATGGATTGGAACATTGGACTCGCAAACAAACAATACAAATAAAGAGGCTGGTGAAGATCGCTCATACGCAGAGTTCCTTAATGTTGGAAATCTCAATGTAACAAGCATTAATAATTATTTCATACAAACTCTTTATTCTACGGAAAATCTTAATAGCAAGTTGTCTGTTGGTTTCCGTGGTAATCCAAACGTTGGTACTGTTGTATTGCAAGAAATGTTAACTGGTGCGTCTTGGTTTGACTTGCTTAAAACCAATTGTGGACCAGACGATCGTGTCTTTATTATAAGTTCTATATTTGGAGGAACAGGTGCTTCTGGCTATCCTTTATTAGAGAGGAAGATACGTTCAACTATAGATTCTGATATTCTTCGTGATGTATTTATGGGGGCTGTAACTGTATTGCCATATTATGGTCTTACAGATCCGAAGAAAAATAACAGTAAGATAGATTCTGGCAACTTTATGACAAAGGCTAAGGCTGCACTTACGTATTATGAACATACAGTTAAATCGGATTTGCTTTATTATGTTGGTGAAACAACACTTCAAGACAATCATGAAAACAATGAGCAAACGCAGCCAGATGAGGCCAATTTTATAGAACTGGTTGCTGCAACAGCGTTGTTTGACTTTTTACAGCGTTCAAAACCTAAAGAGCGTCAATATTTGACACGTGCGATAGAAAATGACGTGTCACCTCTTAATCTTTCTACGGCAGGTAAAGGATATGCTACGTTGGTTAAATGTTTGGCGGACTTCCGTATATTAAAAATGCTACTTGATGTGCTCCCAAATGAGAAGTATTTTCCACTAAGAATTACCAAAGGATTCAATGATGAATTTTATAAAGGAGATTTGGCTAATGTAAATACTTTTGCGGAGAATTTCGAAAAATGGTATGGTGAATTATCATCTAAGAAAAGGGCCTTTGCTCCAATTTCAGAGGTGAAACCCTTTAAAATGACAGATATAATAAAAGAAAGTGCGGAGCTTGAGGCGAAGGACGATTCTTGGTATCTGTTAGAGATGATAAAGAACTCTAAAAAAGATTCTGGTAACAAAATGAAGAATTTTCTTGACTATGCATATATAGCTATAGACACATACACAAAGAAAATATTGTAAAAGTTATGGCAAGTATAGATTTAAATATAATAGATCGTGGTGTTCAGGGAACTGTATGGACTCCACAAAATACAGGGATACAGGCATCGCAACTAGATAAAATAAAGGAAAACAAAACAGATAATAGTGGTGCTTTAAATTCCTTACCAACACCATTTGCGCGTTTTTTTGTTGCAAAAGAGGCTTTCCGCCGTGTAGCGGAAGAAAAGCGACATCCTAATGATAATTATGCTGGTTTAGCTTATGCTCGACTGGTGTCAGATTGTCTTGATGTTTTTGAACTTTTGTTTAATAAGAAGTTTCATGAAAATCAATGGCAGGGAAGCATGAGGGTTGTTATAAAGGAATGGAACAAAGAAGAAGAGATGAAAGAACTTCAAGACCGTGTTCCGATACTTTATAATGCCCTTAATTCTGTTTATGATGAAGATATTAGTGAGCAGAAGTTGTTTTTTGTTGTACTTGAGAAAGACGGCAAAGAAATATTGCTTGGTACAAGTTCTCCAATGACAGGATTTGTGACACCTCCAGATATGGATAAAGTGGATATTACGAAAAATAATACTCCTACAATAAAAATGAATGGCGAAATATATGATACTCTTTCAATAAAAAGAAAAGGTAGGGGAGAATATTTCCGTGACGTTGTTCTGTTTGGAGATAGAGATAAGGACTTCAAAAACTATATGTATCAGCTTTTTGGCAGAGATAATCTTGACAAAAGATATTCTGTTTTGAGAGACTATATACACATGTTTTCTATGGATTCTGACATACAAAATAATTATACTATAAAGACAGAATACATACTTACTGAATTCAATTCTGTACTCGTTGTAAATGGTTTAGAAATAGGCTATAATGACGAGACAGACATTAATGCCTTTTTCTTGCCTACGATTATTCGTCTACCTTATAAATTGAACAGCAACAATTATGAGGGTATAAGATATGAACGCGATGAAAGTGAAAGAGACTACGACTATCTTTTGCCTTTAAAAAGTGAGGCTTTAAGCTATTTGGACAAGGGTGAGGCTACTTGTGTATGTCAACTGAAGAAATATAGTGTTCTTGTCAAATTTATGTATAATGGAAACGTTTATACTAAGGAATATGATATTGAAAATGATGTACGTGACTTTGCCAATTTTAACCAGAGTATAAACATAGGTCTATTCCCTAATATTTTGTCCCCAATTGAAACTGAAAACAACTACTTCAAACTTGCTTTGTCAGTGGCAGACAACAACAATGGAGAAGAAGAATGGCATACATTGGATATAAAAGACATTACTCTTTCATTTTACAAGAAGGACAATAATGGAGACTACTTTCATATTGAAGAAGCCGATGCAGAGCGTGCACAAAATGGAGTAAAACATGCTGTTGTACGTTCAAGACAAGGTATGGGCGTAAATTCATTGGAGTACAGCACCAAATATTATGAACTTTTTAATACTGATTTTGATGCCATAGAGTTGAGTATAGGTAATGATAGTGGTTTCTTGCGTCCAAAATGGCGTAAGGCTGAGCGTACAAATGATAGCTATAAATATGCTATAGACCTTGGTACGTCAAATACATTCATTTCACGTACTAGAACTGGTGACAATACTGCTCCAGAAATGTTCTCAATGAACAAGCCAATGGTCTCGTATCTTCATGACTATAATGTCAGAAGACAATATTCTGAAGTTTCAAGCATTGAAGAAGCTATGGACAAACCGCTTTGTAATGCGATGAAGACAGAGTTTGTTCCACCTTTCATTGATGGCATGGACTATAAGTTCCCGATACGTACTGCAATATGCAAAGCTCGTAATATAGCAGACCAACCGACACTGTTCGACAACCATAATATTGCATTCTTCTACGAGAAGATGATGGAAAACGACTTTCAGGAATGCAACACTGATGTGAAATGGGATGTTAATGAGGATAGTATAAATGTCTTCATACGTGAGCTATTGTTGATAATCAAGTGTGATATCTTGCAACATAATGGGGTACTTTGTCAGACAAGTGTTGTTTGGTTTAGACCTTTGAGCTTTTCTGGAAATACAAAGCGAATATATGAAAGGTCATGGAAACGACTTGCAAAAGAGATATTATTTACAGATAATGTTGTTTGCTATACTGAGTCGGAGGCACCATATTATTATTTTGCAAAGAGAAATATAATAAAGAATACTGATTCTGTCGCTGTTATAGATATTGGTGGTGGTTCTACTGATTATGTCTATTTCAGTGAGAATAAACCTGTTTCTGCATCGTCGGTTCATTTTGGCTGTAATGTTTTGTGGAGCAATGGTCATAGTGGATTTGGAAATGTACGTGAGAATGGTATATACAATAAGTATATTGATAGCTTGAATTGGAGAACTAATGACGATTTGCGAACACTTGAATCGGAAATGAAGGTTAATACTCATTGTAGCACAACAGACATCATAAATTTCTGGTTGAGCAATAGTAAATACAATGATATTGTTGATAGGCTGCATGATGATTTCTTGCCATTGTTTGCATACCACTTCACTGCTATAATATACTATGTTGCAACAATGTATAAATACAAGGGATATGCTGCACCACGTTCAATTGTTTTTAGTGGAAATGGAAGTCGATACATTGATAATTTTATAACAGAAGATAATACTTTGATAGAACAGGTGGTAACATCAATCTTTTCAAAGGTATATGGAACAGTTGATAACATTCATATTGTTATGCCTGATATCCGTAAGGAAAGCACCTGCTATGGAGGATTATATCGTCCAGTAAATGCAGAAGATGTTCCTGCTGTTATCTACCATGGTGTTGATATGGAATATGATAATGTCGGACAGATGAATGCAGACAGTACACTTCAAAATAAATTGCTTTTGAAATACAAGGAAATGAACGACTTGTATGGTGAAGTGCTTGATATTCTGAAGCGTGGATGTGTTATTGATAATTCTGTTGATTTGAATTTGTTCAAGGATAATGCAAAGACAAATTACAAAGAGAATCTTAGTACACATTATCTCACTGATGTAAGACAGAAATATACAAACGACGATGATGTCTGCAACGATGCGGCATTCTTCATACCTGTAGTTGATAAAATATTTGAAATGACAAAGTTGGTATAATATGGACAGTACTTTAAATATGATGTCGTCGCAGTTTTTAATATCTTTGATTGTCTCTTTTGTGATGGCAGTCGGATTTATATTGTGGCAAAAGCGTGTATATAATGAAAACAAACGGGCTATAGCCAGACTTAAGCGCTTCTTCTCAAAGAAAGAGGCTTTCTCTACATGTGAATCATACGAATATGATGAGGATGGAAATCCTATTTCAGAGTATATTAAAATCAAAGAGGTGGCTGATAAGGAGGCCGAATTAATGAATTTGATTGATGACATAAATGCCTATATCAAGAAAAGTAAAGGTACTGTTGCGTTTTCTATTATACAAAACAAAACAGAACGACGAATATCGATGTTGTACGAAATAGCAACATCCAAATTGTCGTTTCCTACACATATTGGACTTATGGGTACGTTTGCTGGCGTATTTATAGGTCTAATAATGTTTCTTATAGGAACAATGGCTGTAGGTGGAATTACAGATTCGTCAATTCAAAGTCTTATAACAGGTGTGTTGGTTTCTATGGCTACAAGTTGTTGTGGTATTTGGCTGTTGATTCTTAGTCATAGATTGGCAAGTGAGGCGACAAACCAAATAGACCATGATAAAAATGATTTCTATGAATGGGTGCAAAATGAGCTTATGCCAACTGTTGATGTTAGTATGGTTGAGGCTATTGGCAAACTGCATGAGACTATAGATAAGTTTGAACCAACGTTCTCTGGTGTTATTTCACAGTTTAAGGGCGCATTTAAAGATGTGACTAATGCTTTCGGTACAGAGTTTCGTAAGAGTGTGCAGGTTGTTGCTTCTGCGGTTGATACAATGGGGAAAAATATGGATAAAGTCAATAAGAATATCGATCTCCAAAGTAATCTATTGGACACTTTAAAGAGCAATCAGCTTGTTCGTGGAATGGATTCTTTTGTTGAGGCATCAAAACGTTTTACTGATATAACGGGTTCTCTTGATCAGTTTGAGAGGGCTCGTCGTATAATGCTTGTAGCTGCACAGGAAACTATTAATATTCAGAAAGATTTCAATGAATCACTTCAAATTCCCAAACAAGTAGCAGCGGAAATAAACATTATTCTTAATAGAATAACAAAGTTTGAGGAGAGTATTAATGGTCTTGGTGTTAATGTTGCTCAGACTCAAATGGTGGGAAATCAACTGGTTGAACAAATCAAAGAAAATATAAATGCTATTAAAGCAAAACAGACTGTAGCAGAAAAATATGCAGATACAGCAAATAAGCGTCTTGAGGTTTACTTTGATGAACAGAAGAAAGAAGTAAGTCGTATTATGCAGAAATACAACGAGGCGCTTGAATCTTATCTCGATGATTATGAAACTATGCTCAAAGAGCGAAAAACAGAATTGGAATCACGAAATCGAGAGTTTGTTGAGGCTATTGACAGGAAATTGTCAATAGAAGACATACGAAGTGATTTCAAGGCGTTAAGAGAGATTCCTCATCAACTTGAAATGTTGATGAGAAATCCTGTTGATGGGGGAAATGAAAGAATGAATGCTCAGAATGAAGCTGCTGATGCGAATAGGAGAGCAGGCGAAGCTGAATCTAAATCTAAATTTAGAAAGGTTGAAGAGGAACAGCGTCCCATAATAGATGGGGAAAAACGTACTGGACAATTTCAAAATGAAAAGGATAAAATTCTTGCTCAGATTAAACAAGAGGAGGAGAAGGACAAGATGGTAATGGAGATAATAAATGAGGCTAGAAATAGTTCCTCACAGAATATTGTCTCTGAAAGAACTACAACAGATTCGGTTCAAGAAACAGAGAATGTTGAAGAACCAAAGAAAAAGAAATGGTTTAAACGCTTATTTAAGAGGTAATAAATGAATTTAGGACGAAAGAATAGAGAATCATTCTGGCCGAGCTATGTTGACATCATGACAACTTTGTTTGCTGTGATGTTGATATTGTTCGCAGTGTCATATGCTCGCTTTAAGCTAAAGGAAGGTCAGCTTGAAATGCTTGTTGATGAATATAAGGATATTATAAATGTGTATTCTACTGTGGATTCAATCGATGAAAGTCAGTATTATGCATATGATAGCTTGTATCTAAAGCATACACTTACAGTTAGTATTGCGTATCAAGAAAAAGAGTATGATATAAGTAACAAATTGTTGTATGATTTAACAGACAAAGCTAAAGCTGACGAAAAACGTGATAGTATAGCAATGGCTGGTAAACTAGTTCAAAATACAATCATGCATCTTGAAAATTCGGAAGATATAGGAAAAAATATTAAATTTCTTGTTGTGATAGAAGGACAATCATCAAAGATTCCTTTCAATGATAATGATTGGCAGAACAATGAGACTCTTTCGTTTTTGCGTGCAAAATTCTTGAAGAAATTTTGGACTGATCCTATTGAAAAAGGCGGATGTGGACTCTTTCAACATACAAGTGAAAATGATATAAATAGTAAATGTGAGATAATTGTAGCTGGAAGTGGAGAAGGTGGTGTACCTCGTTATTATTATCGGGGTGGCTCAAATCCTATAACATTGAATCCTGCAGAACAAAAGTATTCCTCAATATTAGATGTTAGTAAAGAAGATTGGCAAGAATGGAAAAATGTAGAACAGCATAATCAGCGTTTTCTTATCAATATCATACCTATCATTGGAAATATTGATGTGACAAGAGCTAAATTCAATGGCATACAGCATTAACGAATATGGATGATTATATAATTTCAGAAGATATATATAAGGATTCTCTGATTCTATCAGAGGATTCTTATAAAATCAGTGATGAAATATTTGAAGAATCTATTTCTTTGAATGTAGAATTGTTGAAAAAGGATGTGCTTAATTCTTATAAATTATCTGGACGATATTGGATTTGGAGGATAGGGATGTTTACTTATAAGAACTCGTGGGATAGTATGGTTGATAATGGTGAAATGAGTTTGGAGGCTCCTGGGCTAAAATACTTTAAGTCCTATCCGACATTGGGATTATTAGAAGATGCTTATGCTAAAGTACATCCTGATAAGAAAGGAATAACTGTAAATCCTGCTGCTTATTATGCTTTTGCAAATTATCTTCGTAAAGGCGATGTTGTAATAGTATATAATAGTGTCAAAGGAATTGTTGGATGGGGAATTATAGAAAGTGATTATATTTTTCGGCCAACAAGAAAAACTGGACGGCATTATAGAAAAGCAATGTGGTGTAGGATGCAAATGCCATTTTATTATACGAATAAAAAGGCTGCCTTGTATCGGATACCCCAAGAAGAAACTCTTCATTTGAGTGAAACATTGGTAGGTAAGGTTTATAATGATAAAAATTCTCTTCCTTTTGGAAGTGTAGAGAGAAAAGATAAAAAGAAAATAGATAGTAAGATAAATACTTGTGTTGGTATAAATGTAAAGAGGTCAATAGGTATTCAGTATAATAAGAACAGTAGCTTTGAAAAGAGTAAGATGTTAGGAAGTATCATTTCTTCATTATTGGCAAGTTTTTGATATTTTATTTGTAAGTTTGCAAAAACAAAAAGATATTAGTATGAGAAAGAATATTATCATTGGAGCTTTTGCATTGTTTGCTTTCCTCTTGCTTGTGTTTACTTGTCCGAATAAACAAGATCATGAGGAAGCTATAACCTATGTGGTATCAAGTCTTATTAACGAGAAAATAGATGAAGAGGAAACAGATGCGCTTGCATTGTTAGGCTCGTTCTATTTGACGAAATTTGTTGGGCAATTTCTTGACTCACGTCTGAGAGTAAACAATTACTTTCTGTTTAGTGTTGGAGAGGTTAATTATAAGGGAAAGACCAAAAACGTATCGTTTGGTATACTTAACCATGTCTATACCATAGATAAAGAAGATATAAAGAAAGAAATATCGGAGGACAAATAAGGCTTGTCAGTAATATTTGTAAAACGTATTATACACGAATATCCTTGCAACAAAGGCGATGATGCTATAGTCTCTGTAACTAAGCCTATAGCATCATCGCCGTGTTAAGGATTTTTTTATTGCCTCTCTCCTCACAAGCCGTTTGAGCAGGAAGGTCAGGAAGTAGGGGAAGGTATAGAACTTGCCGTCTTGCATAATACTTTATCACAGAATTCCAAAGGAAAACGACTTGAAAATCACAAAATTCCATATGTTTTTGTTGTGAAAATCACAAAATTCCATATGTTTTTGTTGTGAAAATCACAAAATTCCTGATTCTTTTGCCTCTGTTATCACAAAATTCCGAAATATAGGGCAAAAAAAAAAGCGACAGCCTTCACAGGCGACCGCTTCAAATCTTCAATAGGTATTAGCCTTTCTTTAAGGTAAAAAGATTGTTTTCAGGATAACTGATGCAAAGATATGATATTTTTTACACACTCCAAACTTTTTTGACGTTTATTTTTGAAAAAAAGTTCCGTGTTCCCACACATATATGAAAAAATGTAAGTATAAAGGTGTAGATAGTCTTATTCGGGGTTTTTATTGTATACATATTGTTTTTGGGGGTATTTTTGTGTTGTTTTTATTCAAATTGTCGGTTTTTGCTATTTTTCTTGTCATTTAGTAATTTATTTTGAGAAAAATATGACGAAATAAAATATTTTTCGTATTTTTGCAGTCGAATAATCATTATTGCCGCACAGAATTGTTGAACAATGGTTTTTAGTCGGCATGCACCGTAAAGGTAAAGAGATAGATAACACCCAAAAGCGTACAATCAATAAACGGTAGCATTTATGAACAAGGAATATTTGATTTACAAATTGTCTGACGAGGTTAAGAACTCG
>ERZ1034678.1329-NODE-1329-length-12485-cov-32.105310_pt1 | contig 12485 bp, 25 predicted proteins | sample MGYA00520640_ERZ1034678 | MGnify/ENA primary metagenome ERZ1034678 (study PRJEB33766, sample SAMN09781767) | gut metagenome | biome: gut microbiome | host: Homo sapiens | place: Madagascar | study: EMG produced TPA metagenomics assembly of the PRJNA485056 data...
TATTACTTTATGTATTTATTGATGTCTTGATTAATTGATTGATTTATGTATGCGTTTATGAATTTATGCGTTTGTGTATTTATGTGTGGATGCATTTATGTATCTATGTAAAAACACAAATGTGGATTTGTGGCTTTGTGGATTTATGTAATAGTGTAAATCCACTATCCTCATTCTCAGTCACATTCGTCATTTACAGTTATGTCCACACGCCAGCCATCAGAAGAAACGGATGAACCCGATATTTCTTTAACATCGGATTCAACCGTTTTACCGGATTTTATCCTACAAGCGACCTTACCAGATTTTCGCCTTTCTCCGTCAGCTTGTACACGTCCTCACCGAACATGCTCTGAAACCACTTCTCAAGATACCCTGCTTCCACGAGTTCCTCCAGTTCCGGACACGCTGGCTTTCCGTCTACACGTCGATAACCCGCAAAACCCTTCTTCTGGATGTGCTTCAATGTTGCAATCTGACTCTTTGAGAATTTCTCTGTTTCTGCCATAATTCTATAAAGTTTTAAATTGTTAATAAAATACTGTGCGATATATTATTTCGTATGGAGCTTCTTGTATTGCTCGTCATCAAGTTGCCCCTCCTCGTGCAGGTGCTCAAGGTAGAGTCGTGCAATGATCCCCGTCGCATACTTAGAAGCCTCGTATGCGAGTCGCAGGTTGTCGCCTTCAAGCAATCTGAAGTCAGAGAATTTTCCGTCTTTCCATACTTCCACGTTCACTCCTAATTTCTCGTCATCGCCACCTACGGCAATACGAATCTCAAATTTCTGTTTTTTCATAAATGCCCTATTTTTTATTTAGTTTCTTCGTTACAGATATGCTGATGCAATATCCGTCCTCCGTCTCAATCTTTACGCCTGTCTTGTCTGCTCCAGCGTTTTCAGTAATAACTTTCAAGTGATTAAAATACTCTTCTACTGTCATAATTAAGTAGTCAAAATAAAATTCAAAATTGAATAATTCAAAATCGGCAAAGCCGACAATTCAACATTCAAAATTCAACACTCACTCTCGCATTCCGCCAATCATCGGCATTAAGAACACCGCAGCGCCCGCAAACGCCAACATCACGACTCCCGTTGACACAGCCATCAGCACCGCCAGTACACCCGCCAACACCGTCTTCACGCTCATGCCCTTGTCTTCACTTTCCGACGTGTCCTCGCGTTCCGCTCGCAGCGTCGGCTCGCCTACCTGGGGATAGTTACGCTTGCGTTTCGGCTTCGGCTGGGGTATAGGTTCCGGCTCTGCTTCCGGCTCCTGACTCTGATTTATCTCAGATTCTATAACGCAAGGCTCCGGATGAAGAACAATTTCCATAGGTTCTTCCTCCACCTTGCCATCCACGCACACGATAACGTCGCCGTGCAGACTTACTTCTATCTTGCATCCAGGTACGAGCTCCTTCTGAAGGAACGTGCGCTCGCTTCCACAGTTGGCATGGGCAAAACGGTGGCCGTTCATTTCCACCTCGTCGAAGTCGGCAACATACGTCACCTTGCCCGTCTTCTCGCCTATCGTGGTATGGTGTCCGCGGTATGTAGTTACAGCCTTAAACACCGGACGAAACTTAAACGCGCAGTTGTACTTTGCGTCATGGTCGGTATAGCCTATGCGGTCGTAATAGTCGTAGTTGTCAAACTTGAAGACAAGACCGTCGGTAGGGTAGGGCAGCTTTTCGCGCTCCAGCTCAGCCGTGCATACTATGCGCTCCACGTCCTGCGTCAACTCGTCGTCGCTCTTGCCAAGGTCTATCTGCTCCACGAAACCGCAAGTGAGGAAACCTCTATAAGCCAGCTCGTCCATCGCATAATAATGCAATGTTACCCCGTCGGCTATCAAGCGGAAGGGATGAAACTCCAGATGGATGCACTCCGACGGCACAGCCTCCTTCTTCGACATAATGCCATTGCTTGTGGATCTTGGCGACTTACCTGCCTTGCTATAACGAGCGAACTCTTCAAGCGAGATAATCACCTCACCTCTCAGTTCCACACGGTCCTCGTCCTTCCATTGCTCCACATATCCCTCAACGCCATTCACATACTTCATGTGATTCAGGCAGTCGATACCGAACAGCTCTTTGCCATGTCCGTAAGTGGCCTCCGAGAGTCTCCCGCGACGATAAATAAGGCTCACCGTCTCGCCATCGAATTTCCACTCTACATCCACCTCCGTGCCCTTGCCGTTAATGTTGGCAGCTTTCTGTTGTGCTCTCAGGTATTTCACCACCGATTTGGCATCATGCAGCTTCTTCATCGACAGACAAGCCGTACGACGTGCCACGGTACGCTTGCCGTTGCCATTCTCACTGTAACACTGCTGAGTAGGTGAGTCGGGCAATATCTCGTCCGCGTGCTGCTCTTCGTACTCCTGCAAAGCAAAGTACATAGCATCATATTCCTCGTCGCTGATGGTCGGACAGTTCAGCCCGAAGTATCTATAGTCGTGCATCTTTACCACGTCTACCAACGCACGATAATCGTCGAAATTCTTAATTCTTTTCATTTTCCATAAAGTATTTAAAATGTTAGTGAATTCGTATCTTTTGCCCATCTTCCCATCCCTCATCGTAGCCGACCACTTTCTGATGAAACATCAAGGCGGCCACGGCAGCGCGCTGGGCACCGGTGAGTTTGTTCAAATCGGAGGTGCTGTCGATGATCTTATAAAGAGTCTCGGCGGTGTTAGGCGTTAATGATGTCGCCTTGATAAAATTGCTATATCTTGACATAATCTACAAAGTATCTAAAATATTATTCACGTCCTTGTTAATCCTCGTCCTCGTTCTCGTTAGGAGTAGAATCCTCGTTGTCGTGCCAGAAGTGAGAATACTGCACCATGTCAATCGCTGTAATTAGGTTGTCGCCAGGGTAGAGCTCTTGATCGAGATTTAAGTATAAACTCATTTCCCGTCCCGATTTGAAATTGACTTGTACGCACTCGCTCTCGTCTTCATCATCTTCGCTGGGCCATGATTCATAACTCTCAACCTCTCTCGCATCAAATACCACATCCTTTCCGTCTTTGTTGCCTTCAAGGTCAAAAATCTTCGCAGTGATAAACGGATAAACTTTCTTTGTTGCCATAATATTTTGTTTTTATTATTGTTATTTATTTCTGTTCCGGTGCTACCGCCATAATAGTTCTCATAGTCTCATTGACATAGCTGCCACCACCATGCGCCATAATCCACTCTCGCACATCGTCAGCAATGAGCAACTGCCGTTTGTTCCCCTCCATGTCGCGGATCGTCCGGATAGTTTCCGTCAGGTACTTACCACCTCCGTGTGCCATTATCCACTCGTGCACGTCGTCAGTCACTACATATTGTCGTCTGGTGCCGCCGATAGCAGGTCTACCTGCTGTTCTCGTTGTTTTACTATTTTCTGCCATAGTCTATAATGTTGATTAAACGTCCTTGATGTCCTCGTATGCCGACTTAACCGATGCAATAGCATTACGCAAAGCGTAGTATTCGGCTTCCAAGTCCTTACCGTTCTTGTCTACCAGATTATCGTCAAACTGTCTCTCAATATCTTGCAGAGCGTTCAACGCCTGACAAACTTTCGTAGCAGCTTCTTTTATCTGTTCCTTTAATGGTGATTTTTTCATACATTCTAAATCTTTGTTAATAATACAGCCAATTTCTTTGTCTGTACCGTTTTAATTCTTATATTTGCACCTGTCTTCGGAGGCTTTTAAATCGTACCTTTATGGAATAGGAATAAAAAAACAACTTCCGTTGACAGTCAGGCATCAGCCTGTGGATTAAAACGCTCACAAAAGAGCTAATTTCTACTATCGTAGATTCGAGCCAGATGGCTCGCGTAGCCCGGCTTAGGTCGGGCTTTTTGTTTTCCTTACTCTTCGTTCTCCTCGTCTTCCTCCTCGTCTTTAGAATTCTGATACTTGTCACTGTTCGCAACCAAATCCTTTAGAGCGGTCTCGAAACTATAGTCTGTCTTAAGGTAAATGGCACAGTCACAATCTAAACCTTCATAACAACCATCATCTCGTTCGTCTTCACAAGAGCGAAGGATTCCGCCCTCCGGATCAATCCAGAAAGTAAATCTATATTTGTCTTCCAAATCTCCTGTTGCTTCGACGTTTATCTCGTGGCCGTCATAGTCAATCGTGAAAAAGTAAATAGTATCTAAAAACTTCAAACCCTCGGTGTCACCGGCAGCTGCATAAATACGCCCGTTCTCGTCTTCACGCAAGTCAAACCAAGCAGTTTCTATGTGTTTTCTATACCAATCGGCCAAGACCTCAGAACGATTCGAAGCTATATATATATACTGCTCAAACCAATCAAACACACTGTCGTCTACTACTTCTTCATCCAAGAAGCCTTCACCTAACTTCTTATATTGTATGTTGTCAGTCGGCAAATTTACTTCTTTCAACAGCTTAGCGCAATGGAGACCTTCTACTCTAATAAACATATCGTTCCGCTTGCCGTGATGCGGTAGGGCTGAAACTTGTGATTAATATTCTTTGCTATAACAAAGATATTACTCTTTACTTTAATTGCTTTTTTAATAAACCAAGCATGATTTCCTCCTCTGCTTCATCGAGGTTATAACAAGCATGAGGAACAATGGTTGTTTTCATATTGCCTTTATGCAGATAGATGATATTCGCGTTCTCATTCCAAGTACGAGGCTTATAGCACCTCTTCACCATTTCAGAGAATGATTTATTCTCCTTCTTTGCATAGTCGGTGTCCCAGATGTTCATGAGAGCAATGAGATGCTTCCAACTTAATTCGTCCAACTCTATATTGCCATTCTCTTTTACTGTTTTCTCTAATATATTCTCCATATCATTCCGCTTAACCGTGATGCGGTAGGGCTGAAATGTTCTTTATCTCCAATAATACACTGTGTCCTGCAAGCGGTATTTATGTCGGCATCCTATAAGGTAAGCAGCAATATTCACGTCTCCGCTTGCCGTATAGAAGCGTTCAAAAAGATCTTCGCAATGTGTCACATTGTCGCCATCATCAAAGATGACAGGCTCTTTACCGTTGCAGGTGATTTTGTTCTCTTCAATAACAACGTCATCATCTTCCAGATATTCGAGGTTTTCATCCGTCTTAGGTCCGAACTCGTCAAGGTATTTCGCGTTGCATTCTATGTACTGAGATTCCTCCAGCTCCTTATAATAGAAGTTAGCTTCGGACGCTGTTGCCATTGCAGTTCCGCACACAGCATACTGCTTGCCCGTTGACCTGCTGAACATGATGTCTGCCCAAGCCTCCGGCTCACTCTCGTCGTACTCCATGTCGAGGATTTCCGCTGCCTCACTTGCGTACTCACCACTGTCGCCAACATCTTCCAAGAAGCCGGCCTGACTTGAATAAAAACTATCGCTGCAAAAATCGTAATTATAAACCTTCATCATATCTATTGACTTAACCGTGATGTCGAGGGCTGATTTATTTTTAAAATTCTTAGCAATAAAAACGATTTGTGCTATAGACGGGTTCTTTGAAATCCACGATGTCCCCATCTTCGTCTATTATAGCGTAATCGCCTTCATAGACTTCATAGCAAAAGTTGTTGCCTCTACCTTCGTAACAATTGTCTCTGTCGTCAACTTCTGCGTATGACTTTGTGTTCTCGTCGCAATATTGCTTGGCTTCGCCGAGGGTGTCGAACTCTGCGACTTCGTTGCATTCGACGTTATTATTCCAATAGACTTTGTATTGTTTCATACTCTTGACTTAACCGTGATGTCGAGGGCTGAATATTATTACCTTACCTCTTCCTCGTCTCCGATAACATCTGTGAGCTTGTTGACGAGGAGGTTGCAAGCAGTGGATAAGCTGTTCACACTTTGACGGAGAAGCATCATTTCTGAGATAACTTCAGCATCTTGCTCGCCATCGTATTTAGGGTACGCCAAGTCAATCATTTCTATACCATAGTTGCTAATCATGTCATTAATAGCCTCGTAAGCCTTTTCAGCTTTATTCTTAACTTCGATTAAATTCTCTGTTGTCATACTTTTCCGCTTGCCGTGATGCGATAGGGCTATAGATAGTTTGGGATTAATTTCGCTTGTTATAACGTATGCTCACCGTTCTCGTAGGGTATTACAATCTCCATCTTGTCGCCATTCTCGAAGATGTGCGTATGGTGGAGCTTATTTTCCTTATCAACATAAAACTCGCCATCAACCTCAGACGTCTTGCCGTCGGCCTTATACTGGAGGTTGTCGCTGCCGTTGCTGTGCTTGGTGAGTATGATGTCTTCGATGCGATGTTCTATCGGTGTCGTGTAGTGCTCATGGAGGTAAGCCTTCAACTCCTCAATTTAGCCCCTGAAGGCTCACCTGTCTCGTCAAGTTCATCATCGTCGAAATACTCATAATAGCCGGTGCAGTTCTCTGCATCATTGATGATGTAGTCGGCTACTGTCATATAGTTCTCGCGAATTCCCTGCTCGTTGTCGTGAACTATCGCCTTAATATAAGTGTCTATTGATTTACGCATATCGTTTTAAGTTTAAATTTGTTGTTTCTTTTATCTGTTGCAAAGGTAGTGATAATTTCCGAAATCGCCAAATAAATGACGCATAAATTATATATTAATGCGCATTTTATTGTTTCTTTTGCATTTCCAGTGAATAATTCAAAATTGAGTAATTCAAAATGCGCCCACGGCGCACAATTCAAAACTCAACATTCCGAATTCAAAATTCAAAAAGCTGCTCGCTATCCTCACGGACCGCCAGCAGCCTGAAAACAAAAAAAATACTTTGATTATGCAAGATCCCGCCGAAGGAGTCGAACCTTCGCAAAGGGCTGTGCCGGGCGCGGGATGGGGTAGGGCTACCTAAGCTCAGACAATTCCAGATTCCCGTATAAAAGTTTGTCCTGCAAGTCTCGCAAGAAGGTTGTTGCACATTCTCTCTTTTCGTCCTCCTTGAACGTCAGAATCTGTTCCTCACGCGACATACTTTCGTCCTCATACGCGAATGTGCCGTTTTTAATGCCTTCTATAATAGTCATGTATAGTCGTCGGCAACTGGCTTTTGTAGTTGCCCATGTGCCGTACAACTGAAAAGAAGCGTAAGACTTCCATTCGTCGCAGGTGCTCAGTATAATAATTCTTGCCATAAATTTCCTTCGTTTTTAAGGATCCTATAATATAGGGGTTATTTCTTCATTCTCGCTTTCACGCAGCAGTATATCAGATCACGCGGTTCGCTGTCGAGGGCTGCGTACCAGTCGGGCAGCTCCTCATAAGTCGTTGTCGTCAGTACATTCTTTACAGCCGAGAAGCACACGTTGCCGGGTATCATGTCGAGCTGTGGCTCATGCGGGCTGTTGCGCCTGACCCATGCCCAGATGTTTTCGTTAAGACTCGTGGGCGCTTCGTATTCCGCGCCTAAAAATGTGAAGGTCTTTGTCTTCTGTGTATTTCGGTTTGCCATAATTCAGTATCTCTTTTGGTATTCTCGTAAATCTAATATTTTTAAGGGTTGTATAATATTCGTCTCATACCACACTGCCGCCTGTGCCATCGTATCCTTCAGCTCCTCGATGATCTGCATGTGGTTGTTCTGAGTGATGGTGATATGCCGTTCCGGATGTTGTCCGTCATGGTCGCCGCTTGCAAGGTGGATGATGCAGAATGTGCGGTCCGTATCGTGATGGGCTACCATGCCTCGCTCCTTGAGAGCTGCCACTATGCGGTCGAAGTCTGTTGGAGTGGTGGGTATCACCTGCAAAACGCTCCAAGGGTATTCCTGAGCCGTGAGGAGTGTGTGTCCTTCCTGCTCTCTAAGCAGGAAGGAATGAATTGTGCTGGATGTTTTCATATAAATATAATTAAGCAACTTTTTCGATGTCCTTCATATATGATGTTACACTAATATCTTCACGTATGCGACCGCATGCCTCGTATTCAAGACTTTCAGTTTCTCCTGTCGCAATATATTCTGCCTTAACAATATAATAGAGCATGCAAAAAAGATAGGCAGGCTGATAAGTTTCATCGCTGTCAAATAAACGACTGGGCCACTGGTCGATGTCGTTGGATAGATTAGAAAAGAAGCCATCATAGCTTGTGTGGTTCTTCTTTATCCACTTGGCCAGCTGATTGCGGTGCTTTTCTATCTTTGTTATAATAGCATCCTCCGCAGCCTGTGTCAAGCGAATTTTTACGCAACAAGAATCATTTTCGAAATTGTAGTATCGTGGACTGTGAACCTCTACGAACTCCAGTTCTATATCGTCGCTGATAAACTCCTGCATCCACAATTCCCACACCTCCGTATATGCTTTGCAAATGTCGTTCTGATACTGCTTATAGTCGAAGGTGAATTCAACATCCTCCTTCAGATTATCTTCTATGCACTCATAATATATATCATCATCTGGGCTCCAGATTGAATCATAAAAACCAACAAAACTTTGCAATTTACCTACAGTCTCGGTCACAAATATCTTTGCCATAATCCTTAGTATTTTTAATGTTCTATAATAGGGGCAAACTGCCCCCGTGATACCTTATTTCTGATTTTTCGCTAATATCATTCTCACGCTATAATAAGGCGTGTTAAACGGATATTTCACTTCGTTAATGACGTACACTACGGTCGGTTCCGTCATGCGCAATGTATCGCGACACTCTACACGGCCGAACATGCCATGTACCATGAAGTTCAGGGCGCACATTTTGCAAGCAATGGGATCGCTGTCTTGTGCCACATACTCGAAGCGGCGGCCAGCTGAATGGTCCAGCTTGCTCTTCTCCATGTAGTGAGCCAGGAGCAAACGTCCGCTACCTGCTGCGCAGTCGTTCACCTTGCCATGGTCGCCGGCTCCCAGTGTGCTAATCCGTGACATGAGGTCCGAAATGCTCTGAGGCGTGAAGAACTGCCCTGTCTTCGAAGCCTTGCCACGGCTCAGATACATTTCTTCGTACAGTATGCCGAACACGTCCAGCCACTCGCCACGCTCCATCGCTGTTGCCACATCGTCGAGCCACTGGAAAGTGAGACCGGCAAAGTCGGGATTATTCCGTGTGCAGCTCAAGATGTGCTGGCTATATTCGGCTGTGCCAGCCTTAAAAGCGTCAATGCTGAAGAACTCTATAAGGTAGTCGCAGAAGTCGCTCAGGGCCAGTTCCTGCGGTCTGCTGTGCTTGCTTGCCTGTTCGGTCAATACGTCGATATATTTCTTTTTATCCATGATTGTCTAAAAATTTTATGTGTTCTATAATAGGGGAGCTGCCCTGCTACCAGGTGCAGCCCCATGTATGATGATTAATAGCCCTTCCAGAAGTAGGAGTGGTGGCTATACTGGCTTAACGCCTTCTCCTTTGCAAACTCGCGGATCTCGTAGTCGTAGCCTTCCATTTCTTTCATTATCGCCTCCGCTTTTCGTGCCAGACGTAGGTATGCCGCATACTTCCTTTTTGATGCCTTGAGGTTCTCAATCATCTCCAGACGGTCGTTTTTATAGTGCTCTATAACGACAACGGCTTTTTCTGCCTCCAAACGGTCGCCTGTGTCCCATTGCCATACGTTTGGGTCAATCTCCTTTTTCTTACCATTGTAACGGTTATATCCGTGGTTCAAGTCGGCGCTAATGTAGATATATGGTTTGGTGCCGCGATTATATAAAAATCCGAAATATTCTACCTCGTAACGGTTTAAATTATGATCAAACGAACTATCAAGGCCCGTCACGTCCTTCACGGCATCGTGGAAACGTTTGTTCAGCACCTTGCCGTCAAACTGGCGACACACCTGAATAAGTCCGTCCAGGGCCTTAATTTCAAGTTTGCTGCGTTCTATCAATGCGTCAACGTGCTTGCAATACTCCTTAACCTCGTTGGCCTTCTTGTCGGCTTCATACTTCTTTGCAGCCGCCATAAAGTCGTCCTCCGTGCCGATGCTGTAGAGCTCTTCTTTCCAACCCTTCTCGCGACTTAACAGATGATGCACGTTAATATACCTCCGTGCATCCTCTTTAGATGCGAAGCAGCGCACACCGTCCATAGTTTTAGACTTCCACAGCCACACCTCGCCATCGTTGCAAATCAACTTCTGTACTTCAGCAAATATCGCTCTCATAATATTCTCAATTTTTTATGTGTTCTATAATAGGGGCTGCCCTGCTGCCAGATGCAGCCCCGTGAATGATGATTAGTAAGATAATACGGCAATACGGTAGTACTCCATTTGCCCATCTTCCTGAATATTAGCAATACACAGATCGCCTGTCGAAGCTTCGTAAATATACGAGCTGCCTATAATATCGTACACCGTGAACTCACCTCGCTGCTGGCTGTGTTCGCCACTGTTGGCTATACATGTGATGCCGTTGTTATAGCCTCCAGCCGGAGCCGGAAAGTCACCGCCTATCATTCTATCCTGAAGAAAACGCAACGAATAGCGGCCCGCCTCCTTGCTGTGCTGTTTGAGTACCTGAGCCATGAGGAGCTTCGCCTCATTCCATCGTGCCTCGTTGAATATATCACGACGTTGTGGAAAATATTTTGAGTCGTTAGTAACATTGAATAATGCTATTTGTTCCATAAATCTATAAAATATTAAAATGTTGTGATGTTAGAATGTGCCTATAATAAGGCTTTATTAATACTCGATGCAGAGCAATATTGCCACTACTACTGCAATGAAGTTGTAGCCGACGAACTGCCAGCCGGTGCACTGGATGGGGTCGCCATCCTCGCCATAAAAGCTGTGCTGAGTCCGGAGCCACTGACGGGACGTTTTAAGGGCCGTCAGAACGTTTTTAACTGTGCGGTTGACGAGTAACACGACGATGGCGAATAATGCCGTCAGAAGAGCGCGTGTGCCCGCTGTGCGTGATATTGTAATGTTCTGTGCCATGATAATATTGTTTTAAGCTGTTTTCTTCTTTTGTTCTTCTACTTCTTGCCACAGGCGCTTGCCAGTATTGCTGTAGCCTGCTTCACCGTTTGTGCATCGATAGGCGCAGTACAGTTCCTCGTCGCAATACTTCGAGAATGCAAGCTCCGCCTCGTTTTTCAGACCGTCTATAATAGACTCTATTTTGCGGATTATGTGTGCAGCGTGAATCTTGCTAAATCCTTTGTTATCATACCAGTCGTCGCGGATCACGTCGTCGACTGTCAAGTCGTTGTAATCGTAATCACACGTCTCGTAGTAATAGTCTACCTTTCTGTAGGTCTTGATGTTTACAAACCATTCAAAATTGGCTGCCTCATAATAACCAGACGTGCAGCCCGCCTGTATCGTAATATCCAAACGATTATCGCCACACATGATAGATACTGTTTTCGCTGAGAATAGATCGGTAGGGTAATTTCTATCCCCGTCGCACTCGTCTATATCGTGCCATCCCTTCGCCTTCAGTTCGTAGGCTACATTCTCTTTGCCTGCCTGGTAATTCAATTCGGTACCTACCTCGTCGAACTCGCCTAAAAGGTCCTGGTCCAGTTCGCACTCGTATATATCCTCCTGGGTGTAACATACAGGCGTGCCAAACACAAAATAGCGTGAGGCATTTTTTAACGCAAAATTAGGTGTACTCATAATCTATAAAGTATTTTTAATATTGTAATTTTATATGTTGTTTATAATAGGGGAGGCCGGAGCCTCCCCGATATGATTATTCTTAATCTATATCAATGGTCCAGTGACTACCATATCCTTTATATAAGTGAATTTGGTAGTCTGTTAATCCTTTGCTTTTTGCCAAATTTACAGCTATCTTATACACTTCGTCCGACTGTGCGTCATATCCTTCAGACTCAGCAATAACAGATCTATAAATGATAGATGGTGCATACATAATTTTATTGTTTAAGTTGTTATAATTATATTGCATAAGACTTCACCGTGACGGCCTTGTCAGCGCAGAACTCCACTGGATCCGTCTTCAGTATATAAGCCTTCTCGCTTCTATCATACTGATAGCCCTGATTTTTCACGGACTTCATAACAAGGTTTTTCACATGGTAGTCAACACGCGAATAGCCTGTAAGCGACCATACACCGTTTTTTCGGTTGATGGCGTAATGTTCTATTAGATACATTGTTTTCATAATCGTAAAGTATTTTATTTGTTTCTTGTTTACGTTTGCAAAGGTAATACAAAAGTATTTACTAACCAAATATTTTTGATAAAAACTTTACTTAAAGTATTATATTTAACATTCATAAAGTATTATCTATCTAATATTACAGTATTATTCACATTCGTTTACAATTCCCTAATATCTGTAATACTCTATAATATCTATAACGAGCCCCTGGAGTGGGGGCACCGCTGCAAAAACTCTAAAATCTGTGATTTGCTATAAGTGTATAACGTAACAAAGTGGGCACCAGGACGGGCGCAAATGGCACACGGGCGTAATACTCCATCCGTGCCAGCATGGAGGCACCAGGACGGGCGCAAATGGCACACGGGCGTAATACTCCATCCGTGCCAGCA
>ERZ1034678.1334-NODE-1334-length-12468-cov-14.734633_pt1 | contig 12468 bp, 8 predicted proteins | sample MGYA00520640_ERZ1034678 | MGnify/ENA primary metagenome ERZ1034678 (study PRJEB33766, sample SAMN09781767) | gut metagenome | biome: gut microbiome | host: Homo sapiens | place: Madagascar | study: EMG produced TPA metagenomics assembly of the PRJNA485056 data...
AAGAATAACTATCCTCAAAGTCTGTATCACCAGCCAATACCAACTTCATGTCCTCCAAAGAATCTTTATGCGTCTTCTTCCATTTCACGAAAGCTTCAACAAGATGGTGCAGATTCTTCTCTGGAACGAAACGGCACATTCCCAATACATACTTACCCTTTTCTATTCCAAGTTCGTTGAAGTATTCGGGATATTCGCAGATCTCTGGTTCAGACACACCATTATATATAAGGTGTACGTTCTTTGTTCTGCCATACTTCTTTGCTATGAGTTTTTTAATGACATTAGAGATTACAATAACATCATCCGCAAACATACATCCCATCCTCTCACCCATCTTCAATATGGTCTTTGCAGCAAAGCCCCACTTGTCACGATCATAGTCGGGACCATGATGCGTGAAAACCACCTTCATGCCCAACAATTTGGCGTATGGCACCAGCAAGGCAGGACCGATAGCATGAATATGGAGCACGTCAGCCCCAAGCTTCTTAGCCTTGTTGATGGCACGAAAAGTATGGATGATAGCCTCAAACGACTTCTTCTTAGGCGAAGGAATAGTGACAAGTTTCACGCCCTTCCACTCCTTCAAGTCGTCCTGCACATAATTAGAACGACGTATTATCGTCACATCAAAGCCACGCTTTGCTACACGCGGAAAAAGCTCCTCGCAATGTGTCTCCACGCCACCCATGATATTCGGGATACCACGAGTGCCTGTTACTACTATTTTCATTGTCATTTATTTCTTTATGAATTGGTTGTAGAATGCTATTAACCTTGGATAATAATTTTCAAGACTTAAGTTCTCATGCGCAAACTTCAAAGCGCCGGCACTTTGTTTAGTGTATTCATCTGCCGTTAGACCGTCTGCAAGAACCACCTTGCTTCTCAAGTTATCGGCATTTCCACTCTCAAACTGGAACCCCGTTTCACCTTCAACAACAATCTCAGGAATACCACCTATCCTGGCACCAATAACAGGAGTACCGACCGAATAAGCCTCAATAATAGTCATAGGATTGTTCTCATACCATTCTGACGGAACAATGACGTAATAAGCATTTGCCACTAAATCTTGCAGTTCCTTTCCACGTTTGTAGCCTAAGAACTCCACGTTCTTCATACCGTTACTCTCCACAAACGCTTTCAAATCATCTTCCTTAGGACCGGTGCCGACAATCTTCAGATGACATTCAGGCAAGCCATTGAAAGCTTCAAGTAATGTCTTCACGCCCTTCTCATAAGACAAGCGTCCGAAGAACAGGAAGTATTTGTCTTTAGGCATCGCCTTAGGCTTACCAGCTATAGAAGTAGAGAAATTATAGAGCGTAATGTTAGGCTTATTCTTCACTGCCGGCATATACTTCTCCTGTATATCCCTCGCAAAGTTGCTCACATAAAGGAAGCCGTCAATATATTTGGCAGGATTGAAAAAAGCATTACGGAAATACTGCTCCGCTGCCATCACCGCACTCATCATCTTGCTACCCTTGCAGCATGTATGCGTAAAGCACTTATAAAAGCTATGTCCCTGACAGTCCTCACAAATCCTTCCGCTGCCATCCCTAAACGTATAGGCAGGACATACAATGCGATAATCATGCACAGTGAACAAAATAGGAATATTATGCTTTCTTAAAACGGGGAAAATAGATGGCGTAATCTGACCCCACAACAGATGTACGTGTGCGATATCAGGACGCTCGTCCTCTATAAGTTTCTCCATCTTCTTCGCCGCCTCGAAGTGATAGAAATAGTTCACCATGTTCTTCACCTGTTTCAGCGGTCCCTTGCGCGTTTCCTTCGACTCAGGGAAATACTTGCTATATGGTGACGGATTGTTCTCTTTCCACTTCAAGGTAAAGTAAACAACTTGGTGGCCATGCTCCTCCAACAGTTTGCCAGTATTAAAGCAAACCGTTTCCGCACCACCTTTATTAAAATTATATACGTCGATTAATAGTACTTTCATTTTCTATAAAGTATTACTGATATGCATAAGCTGTATCACTCCAAAAGAGCCATCATGGTAACAATACGCTCCAGATAAATCATATCTTTGTCCTATGCTTTGATAAGTTCCTTTCTTTGTTATATACTTTTCACCAAGCGAATAGAAGACTAAAGCAAGGTTATTATCTGAAAGATATTGATCCAAATACTCCTTTCTCATAGCCAACCCATTCATTTTGCCGATAGAAAAGTTCTTTGCCACAATAGCATTATCACTTTTAGCTCTGATTACTCCACGCTCTGCGGTATATAAGTTTAATGCTTCCATAACAAGGTGATTCGGCATACTTGCTTCTTTCAAATACATTTCTGTTTCATCCAACCCAATCCATTCTTCCTGTAATTGGGCTTCGTATGATAGATTGATTTCAAAGGTTGCGCCTTTACCAGGATTTTCCCAATCATCAACATCACGGAGGGTTCGCTTATAAGTATCAGCCCAAGGATATTCATTCCAAAGATAATCTATGCTACCATTTCTACGTTCTGGCATCCATCGCCCATGAAAATTCTGTGTTTCAGCCCATCGCCGATACAATTCTAAATCTTCAATATGGATGAAAGCAGCATTTGAAAACAAAAACAAGTCTTTAACAGTGTTATCTTCGGCATCTATCTTATAACCGTCATAACAAGTTAATACGACCCATTCTGAGCCGTCGGTATCTTTTACAGTTAATCTTGGCTTTTGAATTGGATATTCTTCCGACATCCACTGTTCATTCGTTACCTCTTGCACATTTTCCAAATTTTCTACGAGAAAGGAAGTATAAGTTAATGTGTCAGAAGCATTCAATATGGTAGGGTCTATTCTCGAATATTCTCTTGTATGCCATGGATAAGGAATCAGTTCTATATTGTCTTCTGTCGGAGAAGACAAATAGTTACAACCATCAGCTACCTTAAAATGGTCACTCAACAACGCATCTACTTTGTACAAAGCCAACCAAAGGTATTTCTTCCCGAAACGTTCAGTCTGGTTATTGTACCTGCCTTCCGAATACACATAATCATCCAACTTGCCTAAATCATCATTCCATTGGAAATTATGCTTGGCAATATTGGCAACCATTAACATGATGTCTGTAAGTTGCAATGCTTGAACTTTGCCACCTTCTTGCTTCAAAAAAACGTCACTGTTTACATGGTTATTTGTTCCTATTATATATCTCTTGAAATCAGAAAAGCCATAAAGTGTTTCATACATTTTCCAAGAGCCTTTACTCTCGCCAAAATACTTCTCAGTTATGTTTTCTGCTTTATCAACAACAAAAGCATAAGGATTTTGAGAAGTAAAAGGTGGCTTTATGATTCCAAAATGAATTTTCGTTCCAGTCAGTTCATCTGCTAAAGCTAAAGTCAACATCGTCCATTGACGCACAAGGATATCATCTGGAGCTTTATAATCTTGATAGAAGAACTGCAATATCAAATCGGCAATTTCATTTGCTTCTTTTGCATTACGTTTTCTAAGCAAGTATCCATAGATGGCACAGACAACAACTTGTACAACGTATGGGTCATTACAATCGAAGAATTCACTCAGTGCGAAAAGAGCCATTTGAGGCTTGTTGCAGAATATCTCGGCCAATTTTCTCATGATAGCTCCTCTTACATATGGGTGAGGAGAGGTACACATCCAGCAAAGCAAAATAATAATCTTACTCCATCCTTCATCTGTATCTTTACGTGGAATTATAGCTATGAAGTCTGAAAATCTTTGGGCATCCAAACGATGGGAGTATTCTTGGTTTACCATTGTTGACCATGCCTTGTCTCGATGAGCCATATCAGCACTTTTTAGTACATGATGGGCTGACATAAAAACTTCCAACGTTAAGTCTTGCAGAAAATTATGCAGTATTTCAACGCTGAAGATGTTGTTATTTTGCATCCATTCAAGAATTGCCAGATTGCTTTTCCCATGATGACGCAGACAGCCTAGTAACAAATGGTGCATTTTTATCGACTCTTTTCGTTCAAGCAATAGAGGAGTAAGTTCCCATTCTGATAACAAAGCAATGATGAAACGGCGATAGCTTGCATATTCCCGGCGAGTGCCTTTCTCCAACACAAAATCCACTTTGTTTTTGTCGGTCATCTTATTGTGCGCAAATATGTCTGCCATCAGGAAGTCTCCCATTTTCTGATACCCAAACATAAGCATGTCTCCGCTTCGTCCTGTTGACAGCATCAAGTTTTCTTTTAGAATCCAATTCAGCAGATTGTTTGACCACGTTCTGTTTCTGCAAATTTGGTCAGCATAACACCTTGCTTTCTGCCGAGGTATGTCCTTGCAATCATTGTAATACAACGAATAGTTAGCATATTTCATGAGAGCCTTTTCCGTCACATTACGATGAGAATCCTCATCCACACCTTTTGCCACTATGTCATTACGGTATTTGATGCATTGACGGAAGAGTTCAGAATAAGTGAAGTCATCCATCATATATCGCAAACCCTGACTTGCAACAATACAAAACATGGTAAGAAACAAAGGTTCACCAAATTCAGAAAAATATCTTTGGCGCAATTCTCCATCAGAATCATCTATTCCGTAATAATCAAAGTATCTCTGTATAGCCTCGTCCGTATTGTTTTCAAAGCCTCTCATATTTATCGTTTCGCAAGGACTGGTTATGAATTTGCCTTCTCCCTCACGGTAAGTTAGCATCAACTTAATCCTTTTACAAGCTTGTAGCAAATCTTCCAAGACTTTTATTTCTCTTTCCCAAAACTGTTCTGTGGCACCTTCATTCAAAGCATCAATAATGATGAGGGCATTTGAATCCTCTTCCACCATTTTGTCATTAAGCTTTCTGAGGTCATTCTCGCCAATGCCCATCATGCCATATAACTGTGATTCAAAATCTTGGTCTTCGGAAAATCTACTGCCAAACAACAAATATACGTTCATCTTTTTGCAAAGCCTTTCTGCTGTAGCACACACATAGTGTGTCTTTCCCATTCCCGCCTTGCCTTTGAGTAAGACCATTTGGTTGTCGCACAATCTCCATTTATCTATAAGCACTTGCAAAATATAATATTTATCTCGATAGAAATCCGTTATATCTGAAGTCCTGCCTTGGCTTTCAGAGTTTCTGTCACGCCACGCTCGCAACATTGCAAAGAGTTCATCATAATCGCCCTTATTGTATCCTGCCAATTCGTTTCCAAAAATCCTTATGGCATCAGATTCAATTGCTTTTATTTCTTGTTCTATGTCTATTTTAAAGTTCCTTAGAGCAAACAAGTTTACCTCTTCATCAAAGTCAGAGTTGCCCACATGCAAATCTCTGTTATATCTCAATGCTGCATAACCAACAGCCTTTTCCACTTGTCGTTGACTTGTTCCTCTACCACAAGGTGAAAAATCTTCACTCTGCCAATCCTTGGAAACATTTACTCCATGTTCTTCCAATTGGGTAACAAGACTCTTGATGGAAGCATAGCCCAAGCTACTGCCAAACTGACTGAGAGCGATTCCTATCACCGAGCCTTTCTCATTGAGTACCGGAGAACCAGAGAAACCTTTATAGGAGGTGAAGGCCAATGAATCTGTTCTGACTACAGTCGTATCATAGTCTTCCTTTCTGTTACCGAGTCTGTCCTGCACTTCCATGCTGATGATATCGGAACAGTTGCCAAACTCCTTTGGATAGCCAACAATGGTAAGCAGTCTGTCTTCATTAAATTCCGCTGCCAGCAACTTCAAGTAGTCCTCCTGCTGATAATCCCTGCATTTCAGCAACACTACATCCACATTGACACCTTCTTCCGCAATAAACTCTACATCACAGAGTACTGATAAGGTGTCAGCAGAAACAATTACAGGGACATGGCTTTCAAAATGTTCTGCAACCACATGTCGAGCCGTAACCAACGTATCTGGAGCAACGAAGAAAGCTGTTCCTCTCTCGTTGCCACATTCCACAGGCACAACGGATGGATAGATTACTTTTCGTATTTCAATAGGATATTTCATACTCATTTGCGTTACCAACAATCGAATAGTGATACTTCCTTTTCAAGGCTTCTTGATTGTCAAGAGCCTTCAAAATATCATTTTCTCTATTGTATCTGATTTCTCTATGTGGCATACCTTCACAAAGTGATGCCGTGACAATACGTGCCAAAGCTTGATAGCTTGGTCTGGCACTTGCACCTCCTGTTACAAAATAGTGTTCACAGTCTGCAACACTTACCAATTCTTTTGAAGTGCTATGCGCACTGCCATGATGGGATACCTTGATGGCATCAAATAAGATTGGCTTTGGGTGGTCTTTATAAACGTTTTCCAGTTTTTCTGCAACTTGTTGAGGATTGGCATCACCCATAAACAAGATTCTATGACCATCATGCTCCCATACGAAAGCAATGGAGGCTTCATTGGCATGAGACATGCCTTTCAACTCTTCGTTTGCATAAGCCTTTAATGCATTTTCGTTGAGAACTTTTGATGATACTGACACCTCATTAGGAACTTCATAATCTTCTTGTTCCATGATACGCATCAAGGCTTCGTATATAGTTTCTTCCTTATCATAATCAAGCTTTTTGGGCATGTATAACGTTTTCCAAAATAGTAATCGGTATTTCTTGTCCAAAGTATCCAATGCCTCCTTATTTGGAGACAGAAAAATTATGCGTCCCATATCATCCCCCAGGTCAACCATAGAACTTTCGTCTGTGATATACTCCCTGCGCCATGCCTTCTTCCAATTTTCGTTTTCTAATATCAATTCTGCAAGAGTCATAGATTTTTCTGCACTTATCTTCTGCTCCAACATATCCACCACGACAGGTAAATGACCGTAAACTCGCTCCACGTTAGCCACCATCTTATCATCCCATTCCTGCAAATCATCAGAAGTTCGTTGATAGCAATTATAAAAGATATGATTGATGGTCAGGTCTGGTTTGGATTTCAGCATCTCTATCAACCCATTGATATGATCATTATCTATATGTGTAACTATCAGATAGTCAATACGACAATGAAAATCATTCACCATACAGTCATTTACTTCTTGTGTATAGAGACCACAATCCACCATGATATGCATTTCCTTATCGTCATTCTTTAACAACAAAGTAATGCAATCACCAGAACCTACCGGAAAAGTTTGGAATTTAACTTGCATAAAATTCTTCCCCTAAAATAAAAAAAACATTACTACTGTTCGCGAATTCAAGGATACTTATTGTTTTCAAATAAAGGATTTTGCGTCATTTTACTATGATTTTGTACTCATCAAATAATCCATATATGTATTCCTATTCTTCTGTAAGGTCTTCTCTATTTTAGTTTTATCAAATACCTTCAGGGTTTCTTGATAACTCTCCCATACATTTTTCAAGCCTTCTTTTGCATCAAGTGCGCCCAAAAAGGCTTGAGGATAAAGACCAAAATCCTTAAGTAAAGAAATATGCTTACTTTCACCACCCGTCATCATCTCCTTGCCTCTTTTCACGTAAATCAAGGCAGGGGTATGGTTTTTCATACAGAAAACGCCATCATGGAAACGATGAGTTATGACAAAACTAACATACTTGTATAAGCCTACTTGTTCTAGCGGAGACATATCAACCAAAACAATATCACTCCACGCTACACCCCTGTTTGTAACTAAAGTATATCCTCTTTGCTTTAAATCCTTTGCGACATCAGCAAGCCAATAGTCATCCCCATAAAACTGTAAAAAGACCGATTTCTTAGGAATGGTGACTCCTTTTTTATTTAGGTAAGTATCAATATAAGTATAATCAATATCGTATGTGAAAGTTGGATCAGGGATATAGTCAATCTTATGACCACCACCCAGTAACTTTTCAAACAACGCCACTGTAGCACGATCTCGAACTCCTACATGAGAGAATTGGCGAGCAGCAATTTTTAAGTCATTTTTCTGCTTATCTGTTAACTGGTCATATGAGACATTTTTAGAAGAACCTGCAATAACTACTTTTTTCGCTTTGATATCTTTCAGCCAATAAGCAGATATGCCATCATAGTTAGCAGCAAGCCTATCAAGTTCCAACAACGTGTCCGCTCCAACATATATTATATCATAATGTCTGGAAGCGATAAACCGCAAAGCTGCATCTACATTCTTAATGATTGTATCATGATGAACATGCAAAATATTCTTCTTAAAGTCATAATACTTCTTGAAACGCTTCACGTCATCCCACATCAACTTTAGAGAAAAAGTCTTGTACGGCATAACCCTAGCTCGAAAGCCATGAAATGGAATAATCTCCACATCATCTTTTGGATACACTTTTTTAATAGCTAGAAAAGTTGCTAAAGCCTGCATATTTGTACCACAATTCAAGTCACCATAATATGTTAAAAGTCCGATTTTCATACAGCAATTATTATTTGAGCATTTACCTTATAATGGAACATTAACTCTTTTGCCATTCTGTTTGATAATCATCGATTTGGCGGGAACAACAACTGAATCATTCGGTATGCTTTTCACCACAACAGCTCCGGCACCCACTTGACAGTTGTCTCCCAATGTTATATCTCCTAAAACAACCGCATTAGCCCACACCGAAACATTATTGCCTATTGTTGCTTCTTTACAGTTACGACTGCCGACTGTTACATTCTGTCCAACCCGAAAGTTCATACCAATACTCTGAGCGTTGACTACGGTACCCCAACCATGGCCTACATAAAAACCACCACCAACAAAACGAGGGTTAGTTACCAGATACAAATTGCTACGACCAGGCATCCAAAAGAATATTATGCGAGCCAACTTACCTAAGCGCCAATAAAAAACACTTCGAAACTCAGGATATACCATCATCAAAAAAATAAATGCCCAAAGATTATTTTTTTTATCTAAACCTTTTATAATTTTGTAACGAGAAAGGTCTTGTGAGAATCGCCCCCCCAGAATTGACAAATAAGTCAAAATTTGGGGAAATAAAATCACGCTACCGACCAAAATACAAATATTTTTTTTCATAAAATAAAAATATAGTAACAAGTATTACTTCACCACTTTCTTTGCAATATTCTTCACTGCAACCAACTCAGGTTTCATCAGCGTATCATGAACCTTTCTGATAACCTTACTCTTCAGTTCTATAGAGGTTGTTAAATGATGCGCCTCGGTTTCATCCTTGGTATTTGTGAATATCTCAAAAAGCATTGGACGCTCTGTAAGTTCTTTTGTTATAAAGTGCTTATATACTTTAGCAAATTCTTCCTTATTGGACGCTGCAAGATACTCAAATCCCAAATTCTCCGCATAGTCCTTAACCAGCGTCTTTGACTGGCAGGCAAAATGTCCCTTAGCAGCAGTAAATTTATCAATATCTTCTCCAAGTAATAAAGAACCAGGGAATGAAACATTCTTGAACTCCTGCCCAAGACCATTATTAATCACGATAATTCGAAGGTTCGGTTTGATGTCACGATTGCCTAAGCTATTCATATCATAGAAGAACAACAAGTCACCGAACACACCGTAGAAAAGACTCTGCTGGTTGACCATTGATGCACCTATCAATGATGAAATACCGCCATCAATACCAAAGCCACCTGTATTACAATAGGACAAAACTGAATTTGGAATCTCAAAATATCCCCATGAGCGTAATGAGTTTCTTATACCCAAATGCAACACACTATTTTCTGGCAATTGACCAGACAACTGCTGAGCTACCCAAATGTTAGAGAAAGGCAATTCAGGAAGCGAATGCAACAATGAATCGTAACGTTCCTTATACTCCGAATAAACCGTATTCTCTTTCTTGCCTTTACCTTCAACCATTTTGGTAAAGAAATCCAACTCAGACATCTGGAAAATCGAATTTGTCTTTCTAAAGGTGTCTCTTACCACTCCATCCTTGGCTACTCTCCACATTACCTTGGACTTTTTAAACAACATGGAAGAAACAAAGCCAATCTGTATCATCAAGTCCAACTGTTCACCACCAACTTCCTCTTTAGCCTGCTCGCAAAGTAAAGGCATAAGAATTCTGTATTTTCCTTTATAATTACTGGTAGGGTCGCAGATAACCATCGCATTATAAACTTCACAGAAGTTATCAACAGCAGCAGTCAATTCATCAGACCATTTCTCATGAGCACCTACAAAGATACCCACCTTACCTTGCGGAACTTCTGGGAATTTATCCTCTTTCAGATATAAGGAAATCTTTCTCACTGGCGCAATCTCCTTGACAGCAAAATTTGAACTTGATGCTGTCACAAGATTGATATGGGTTGGTCCTCCACCATTACGAGTCAATCCAATCATTGCCTTATTTACCTTTACCATTACATCCCATTCATCTTCTGGACAATGAATGCTCTGCGCCTGCACACTTTCCATAACAACATCACTTGGCAATTGGGTTCTATCGGTCACCTGATCAACATAGTGTCCAATGTTGGCATTACTTCGACTACATGTAATTGCCAAAATAGGAAGCTGGCGATAATAAGCTTCCGTCAAGCCTGGCATATAGTTTCTTGAAGATGTAGCTCCAGTACAAGTGATAGCAACAGGCTCACCACTTTCTGCAGCCATACCGCAAGCCATATAGGCAGCAGAACGCTCATCTATTGAGGAATACATCTCAAAATAAGGATCTTGCTGCAAACTCGCAACTATAGCCATATCTGTAGCACCAGGAGAAGCTACTACCTTCTTGACACCATGAGCCTTCATCAAGGCAATAACTATCTGGACATTTCTTGCATTTGAATAATGATTTTCCATTTTCTATTTAGTTTTGATTATTAACAAATTAATATTTCGAACTTTACAGAAATCTGCCAAAGAAGCATATTCTGAAAGTGATACTTCCGCCACTTTTTCTCGCTTTGTAGATAGAAAATAGCGTAACGATTCTATAGGAGCAAAAACAAATGGTAAATATGTTTTTAATTTACCATGAGTAATGCCATACTTGTGTTGCTGAGTCTCATGCAAATAAGGTATATCCAATACAGATAATTCCTTAGAACTTAACAGTCCTTCCCTGCAACTAATAACCAACGTTCCAGTTTCTTCTTTTAACAGAGAGAACAGCCTTCTTCCCAACTCATGGCTTGATAACATGGATCAGTTTGGTAAAAAGAAACATATTTTCTTACCTTTCAACTCATCACTATTCCAAGGCTCACCTATCAACAAGTAGTCATAATTGCGCTCTATATCGGAAAACAGATGATCTGCATTCCATGCAATTTTATTCTTTGCATATAAGTTGAGAAGCAAAAACAACATACCGATAATTCCGATAGCAACAGCCCAAATAATTCCCACTATACAAATCAAGCATACAAAGAGAAATAGGGCTATCAGACCTAACACCATTATTTTTTTCTTCTTAGATTTTGTCATTTCTTATTTTTTTTAGAAACCAGGGCAACCCCATGATTCAAGAAAGATTTTATAGTTTTGGTCTAGAGATGAAATTCGCTTAATCTCATCATCCGTTAATTCAAAATCAAATATATGAAGGTTATCCACAACTCTCTTAGGGTTCTTAGACATAAAGATTGGTACAGCACAAGTGTCTATATGCCACCTTAGAATAACCTGACCTATATTTTTCTGATATTTATCTGCAATTTGTTGTAAAACATCACTATTGCGAAGATCCGGATGCATTCTACAGATTGGAGAATACGAATACACCTTGATACCATGAGCTTTACAATAATCCATTTCAGCCTGACATATACGCAAAGGATGTCTTTCTATTTGGATACATTTCGGCAAGATGCCCCTACTCTCCATTTCCTTTAAATGCCTTACCCTAACATTGCATATTCCTATATTACGAACAACTTTACGATCTTGCAAATCCAAAAGACTTTTCCAAGTTTGTTCTATAAAATCAGAGATAGGCCAATGAACCCATACGATATCAAAATAATCATGGTTCATCTTCTCCAATGCTCCATGTATATAACTGCTAACATCTCCTTTGCCTTGAATCATCTGCCATGCATCGACCTTATCTGATACAAAGACTTTCTCTCTATCAACATGATATTTAGACATACATGAAGCAATAGCCTTCCCCAAATCAGTTTCTGTTCCATAACTTGGTGCGGTATCAAAAGCAGTACAACCTTTCTCAAAAGCAGCATCTACCACATTCAGCAAATCTTGATAATTATTGTTTTGAAATGTTCCTAGAACAATTGATGGATTCATAACTTACTTATCTTGTCAAAATATTCAATATACTTTTTAGAAACAGCTTCCAAGCTATTGTTTTCAGCCACATAAGTCTTTAGGTTATCTTTCATCTTCTGATAATCAGAAGTGGACATCAATGCAGCTTTAGTGATGGCAGCTTTCAATGATTCTTTATCGTTTACACGGAATAAGAAACCATTTTCACCATCTTCAACACGCTCAGCAAAACCGTCAATATCACTGGCTATTACAGGAAGGTTGTAAT
>ERZ1034678.1335-NODE-1335-length-12463-cov-26.933994_pt1 | contig 12463 bp, 7 predicted proteins | sample MGYA00520640_ERZ1034678 | MGnify/ENA primary metagenome ERZ1034678 (study PRJEB33766, sample SAMN09781767) | gut metagenome | biome: gut microbiome | host: Homo sapiens | place: Madagascar | study: EMG produced TPA metagenomics assembly of the PRJNA485056 data...
TTCAAATAACCAACAGCAAACAGCTAACAACTCATGATGTAGGAGATAGGAATGACCCAATGGATGCTATTTCGGAAATATACCCATTCCCCATATAGCGTTTTAAAATGTAGCGATCAGTTAGTTTAGGCATTGACGAAACCGGGGGGGGTGGTACTGTCTAAATAAGAATTTAAGCACTGTTATTCACAGGCGGAGAAAATGGAAAGTGAGAAAAGAGAGATTTTCTCAAATCATGAAAAGAAAATTTTTCCGGAGTGGATAGTGTGTAGGAGGGGAGGCATGCGTATGGCATGAAATGTTACTGGTGCGGGAAAGAGTTTACTCCGACAAAAAGCTGGCAGAAATATTGCTCGCCAGCCTGCCGTGTAGCTGCCAATCGGAAACGCCTGCCCAAGGATGAAGTACATACGCAGGAAACCGTACTCATTCGTTCATTTCGGTGCTTGCAGTGCGGGGAAGTGGTCAATGTCTATGATCCATCCGATAACCGTTTCAAATTTTGCTGTGTCCATTGTGAGAAATTGTACTGGAAACATCCGGAAAAGAAAAGAGAAAAAGGCATTCGACAATTCCAGTGCCACGCTTGTGGAAAAAACGTCATTGTCACGGATCCTTTGGACAGGAGGCGTTTCTATTGCAGTGAGACCTGTCGGGAAGCCCAGCACAGAGCCAAACAAAAAGTGATTCGAGAACAGAAGGAAAAAGGATAAATGCTTAGGGATTCGCTTAATCTTTACGAACCTATCCTACTCCCTGAATTCATTGAAAGAGAGGGTATATCATGAATCATATTTACAAAGTCATTTGGAATAAAGCGAAACATTGCTATACCGTAGTTTCTGAAATTGCTAAAAATCATAGTACAAATTCTGTTACTAAGAAAAAAGTATCTATAGCCGCTATCCTGGCAGCAGGAATGTTGAGCGGATTTTCGCCTATGGTATCGGGTGCTGCCGATACAACAAACTCAGAAGCCGTTGTTTATGACCAAAATCAAACTTCACTGAAATCGACCAATTCTAATGGCGTGGGAAAAAATGCGATTGCTTTAGGCAAAGGGGCATCTGCTGTTGCTAATTCTATTGCCATTGGCAATGGGGCTTATACGCAAGATGGAAATAGGGAGAAAGGACAGAGTGTGGCTTTAGGCAATGGAGCAGTTACTGGGGCGAAGAGCACTTCTATTGGGGCTAACGCTATAGGTGGGAGAGAAGGAACCATTACTATTGGTGCAAATGCTAATAATGGAGCCGTCTATGCCACCATCGTAGGCACAGATAGTAGTATTAATTATGAATCTCGTAATTCTGGTGCGGTTTCCACTGTGATTGGTTCAAAAAATAATATTAAGAATGATGATAAGATGTATTCTGGTGTGGCTAGTAGCATTTTAGGAGCTGCAAATACTATTGAAAACTCTAATGGGGTTACTATTCAGGGGACTGGAAATACAGTTACTGGTGCATACAAAAATATGAATTTGAGTATTTCTGATTTGTTGAAACTTTATAGGGGGGATTACTCCGTTTTAGCAGAAAAGGAAAATGGTGCGATAGCGATTATTGGTGGTGCTAATACCATTTCGAGTCAAACCTCTTCTACTGTGATTGGCTTTGGAAATACCTTAAAAGGGGAAAATTCAACTGGCGTATTTACGGCAGGCTCCCACAATAAATTGACAAATGTATCTAATTCTCTTGTTATGGGGGATCACAATACATTAGTGGGTCGAAAAAATGTGATTTCTTTGGGAAATAACAATACTGTTGGTGCAGATGATGCGGTGGCTATTGGGAATGGTACGACGGTAAAAGCAGAGAGCGGAGTAGCTATCGGAGTAGGTTCTGTAGCGGATCGAGTAGCTGACAGCGAAAAAGGAAAACTCGGAGCTTTTGCACCGGATACCATCCCTACGGGAGAAGAATCCACTTGGGCTTCCACAAGAGGAGCTGTTTCTGTGGGTGATACGGCGAACAATATCACTCGCCAGATTACCAATGTAGCAGCTGGAAATGAAGACACCGATGCTGTTAATGTGGCACAATTAAAACAAGTCGCTAGTCAAGCAGAAAGAGCTAATCAAGGTTGGAACTTGACAACCAATGGTGTGGCTGCCGCTGCTACTAATGTGGCACCTGGAGGCTCTGTAGATTTCTCTGGCGATGACAATATCACAATTAGTAATCAGGATACTAAAGTGAAAGTATCATTGAATAAAGATATCAATGTTAATAGTGTTCAGACTAACGCTTTGAATTCTAAATATAATCTGTCCGTGGGTACAGCCGCAGCCGATGGCAAAATGCCATTCTTTGTAAATTCTAATGGGGCTTTCTATGCAGCTGGTGGTGAATTTGTTGTAGACAAAGATGGAAGTGTCAAAGCAACTAGTGGCGACATTGGAAATGTAAAGCTGAATGATGGCGTATTCTATAAAAATACCGCACTGCGTGACGGTGAGCTGTATGTAGGCGATGCAGACGGCAACTACAGCCAAATCACTCCGAAATCCGCTAAACTTGGTCAGGTAACTATCGATGAAAAAGGCAACATGGCCGGTGTAAACTCCATCCAGACCAATGCCCTGAACGCAAAATACAACCTGTCCGTAGGTACTGCAAATGAAAACGGCACTGTACCGTTCTTTGTAAACAGCAACGGTGCATTCTATGCTGCCAACGGCAAATTGGTTGTAGATAAAGACGGCAAAGTAACCGCAACCGAAGGCGAAATCGGTAACGTAGTTCTGAAAAATGGCGTACTCTATAAAAATACCGCACTGCGTGACGGCGAGCTGTATGTAGGCGATGCAGACGGCAACTACAGCCAAATCACTCCGAAATCCGCTAAACTTGGTCAGGTAACCATCGATGAAAAAGGCAACATGGCCGGTGTAAACTCCGTTCAAACCAATGCACTGAACGCAAAATACAACCTGTCCGTAGGTATAGCCGCAGACAATGGAACGATGCCATTCTTTGTGAACTCCAATGGAGCCTTCTATGCAGCTGGTGGTGAATTTGTTGTAGACAAAGATGGAAGTGTCAAAGCAACTAGTGGCGACATTGGAAATGTAAAGCTGAATGATGGCGTATTCTATAAAAATACCGCACTGCGTGACGGTGAGCTGTATGTAGGCGATGCAGACGGCAACTACAGTCAGATTACCTCTAAGAATGCAAAACTTGGCAAAGTTATGATTGATGATACTGGTCGTATTAGCGGTGTAGCGGCAGGTCGAATTGCTGCCGACTCTACCGATGCCATCAATGGCAGCCAGCTCCATGCTGTACAACAGGAAGCCGGGAAACATACAAAAGTAGTCAATGGTAGCAATATTACCGTAGAAGCAACAGATCAAGACGGGCAGAAGACTTATAAAGTAGGCCTGAATAAGGATCTTCTTCTTGGTGATATCACTGGCAAGAATGTAAGCATTAGCGGAACCAATGGCACTATTGAAACGACTGGCTTTATTGCGACAAAAGATAAAATCTATGCAGATAAGGGGGCTAAACTGGCAGATGTGAATGTCACTGGAGATACTATTTCTAATGACAAGTCCTCTGTAAAACTTGACAAGGATGGCACTGTAACAATCAACAAGAGGGTTACCATTGATCAGAGCGGCAAAATTAGTGGTGTAGCTGCTGGTGAAATTTCTAGTACCTCTACAGATGCTGTCAATGGCAGCCAGCTCCATGCTGTACAACAGGAAGCCGGGAAACATACAAAAGTAGTCAATGGTAGCAATATTACCGTAGAAGCAACAGATCAAGACGGGCAGAAGACTTATAAAGTAGGCCTGAATAAGGATCTTCTTCTTGGTGATATCACTGGCAAGAATGTAAGCATTAGCGGAACCAATGGCACTATTGAAACGACTGGCTTTATTGCGACAAAAGATAAAATCTATGCAGATAAGGGGGCTAAACTGGCAGATATTGATATTACTGGAGATACCATCTCTAATGGTCAGTCATCTGTAAAACTGGATAAAGAAGGAACTGTTACTATTAATGGCAAAGTATCCGTGAACCAGGATGGAAAAGTAAGTGGCGTAGCTGCTGGAGATATTTCTGCTACATCTACGGATGCTGTCAATGGCAGTCAGCTCTTTGCAACTAACCAGCAGGTAGTGCAGAATGCCCAGAGTATCAATAAATTGGGCAACCGCATCAACAAAGTCGGTGCTGGTGCAGCTGCTTTGGCAGCGCTCCATCCGTTGGACTTCGATCCAGATGACAAGTGGGATTTCGCAGCAGGCTATGGCAATTACAATGGCGAAAATGCAGCCGCTATCGGCGCTTACTATCGTCCGAATGAAGATACCATGTTCTCTGTAGGCGGCAGCTTCGGTAATGGTGAAAATATGGTGAATGCAGGTGTCAGCTTGAAACTGGGCCAGGGCAACCATGTTTCTACTTCCAAGGTAGCTATGGCGAAGGAAATCAAAGACCTCAGAAAAGAACTGGAAGGTCTGAAATCGGCTCTGTTGGATGTGAATGCAGGAAAGAAACTGGATACGTCTAAGCTCCAGCTCTTCCCAGATGTACCGAAGAATCACTGGGCTTATGAATATGTATCTACTTTGAAAGGCAATGGTGCGCTCACTGGTTACCCCGATGGAGAATTCAAAGGGGATCGTCCAATGACTCGTTATGAATTCGCTACCATGCTCTACAAAGCCATGCTGGAAGGGGCTACTCTGTCTGATAAGATTCTGAAAGAATTTGCACCGGAACTGGAACGTTTCACTGTGGATACAGTGCATCAGGACAAAGATGGCAAGCCTACTGTAGAAAGAGTTCGTACGGTAAAGGCAGAGAAATAGTATTCGTTGTTGGCTGTGAATCCTAATCACTCATTTGTAAAATAGCCAAAGGAAATTCCCTCTGAAGAAATGATTGATATTTCTACAGAGGGAATTTTGTTTTTGGGAGAGGCAGAGAAACATCGAGTAAAAAACTGGTAACTTGTGACTGGGAGGTTCTCCCGATGACGGGTCACCAGTTTTTTATGGCTCATGTTACTCAGGGGCAGCCTTTGGGGCGTGCTGCCCCCTTGATTGCGTGCGAAAGAGGGGGAGCGGGTTCTGAAGGTTCAAATCAGTTCTCATATTCCAGATTAGCCGTTTTCTAACATACGACGCTTTTCTCCGCTCAGGATGACGAAATGCGCCGCACCGCCCCCGCTGAATCCATAGAAGTTTGAAAGCAGGGATGATTAGTAGCTAGGGATTAGGAGCGCAAGTGACTGGTAGCTAGTGACTGGTGACTTAAATACCGCCTTCGGGCATCGCCACTATTTATACTCCGCGGCGCTTAGATCCTTCGACACAGTTCTCATATTCCAGATTAGCCATTTTCTAACATACGACGCTTTTCTCCGCTCAGGATGACGAAATGCGCCGCACCGCCCCCGTTGAACCCACTGAACCCATAGAACCCACTGATCTCTGGCTACGCTCCCCGCTTCGCACTTTTCAGCAGGACCGGATGAATGACCGATCACGAAATATGATACAATAAGAAAAAGTGATTTCTAAGGTAGCACTGATCCTGCGATCGGATCCGCGCTATCTTAGAATTCGAAAGAAAAAGGAGTGAAGGAGGCGTTTTCGCTTGGATCCATTTGTTCATCTCCACGTCCACACCGAGTACAGTCTTTTCGACGGCACATGCCGCATCAAGGAGCTTGTCTCTTATGTCAAGTCGCTCGGTCAGACGGCGGTCGCGATCACGGATCATGGTGTCATGTACGGTGCGGTCTATTTATATAAAGAGTGTATCGCGCAGGGCATCAAGCCGATCATCGGCTGCGAGATCTACGTCACGAGGAAGAGCCGCTTCGAGCGGGCGAAGGGCGAGAAGGAGAAGCTGGGGCATCTGATCCTTTTGGCAGAAACGAATGAGGGCTATCAGAATCTCATCAAGATCTGCTCGAAGGCGTGGACGGAGGGCTATTTTCATAAGCCGCGGGTGGATCATGAGCTTCTGTCCAAGTATCACAAGGGGCTCATTGCGTTGTCGGCCTGTGTTGCCGGCGAGCTTCCTCAGGCGATCTTAAACCGCGACATGGATGAAGCCAGAAAGGTGATCCGCTACTACATTGATACGTTCGGGAAGGAGAACTATTTCCTCGAGCTGCAGAATCACGGCATCCCGGAAGAAGCGGATGTGCGTCCGGTGCTGGCGTCTTTGGCAAAAGAGTATGGGTTGGGGCTGGTCGCGACGAATGATTTCCACTATACGAAAAAAGAGGATGCGAAGAGCCAGGAGATCAAGCTCTGCATCTCCACGGGAAAGACACTGGATGATCCCTATCATTTCCATTTTCCAAATGACGAATTCTACTGCAAGAGCGGGGAGGAGATGCAGGCGATCTTAGGCGAGTATCCGGGCGCTATCGAGAATACGGCAAAGATCGCAGAGCGCTGTCATGTGACCTTCACCTTTGGCGACCACAAGCTCCCGTCCTTCGATGTGCCGGAAGGCGAGACGTCCAAGTCATACCTGCGAAAGCTCTGCGAGGCGGCGATCCCGGAGCGCTATCCGGAGTCCACGGGAAAAGAGCAGGAGCGTCTGGATTATGAACTCGGTGTCATCAATCAGATGGGATTCTCGGATTACTTCCTGATCGTCATGGACTTCATCCGCTACGCGAAGACACATGGCATCCCGATCGGGCCGGGGCGTGGGAGCGCGGCAGGAAGCATCGTCGCCTACCTCCTGCACATCACGGAAATCGATCCACTGCGTTTCGACCTTCTCTTTGAACGCTTCCTGAATCCGGAGCGAGTCTCCATGCCGGATATCGATACTGACCTCTGCTATCGCGGACGCGGACAGGTCATCGCCTATCTCGCAGAGAAGTACGGCGCCGAGCAGGTGGCGCAGATCATCACCTTCGGTACGCTTGCGGCGCGCGCCGTCATCCGTGATGTCGGCCGTGTCATGAATCTGCCCCTTCGCGAAGTGGACAAGATCGCAAAGATGGTGCCGAGCGGCCCGGGCGTCACGCTGAAGAAGACGCTGGACGGCTCGAAGGAATTCAAAGACCTCTACGAGTCAAATGCGACGGTACACACCCTGATCGATCACTGCCTTGACCTGGAAGGGCTTTCCAGAAATTCCGGCACGCACGCCGCCGGCGTCGTCATCTGCTCGAAGCCCGTCGATGAGTACGTGCCGATCCAGCTCACTGCGGACGACTTCATCCAGACGCAGTACGAAAAAGATCAGGTCGAGCAGCTCGGCCTTCTCAAGATGGATCTCTTGGGGCTTAGAAACCTCACCGTCATCCATGATGCGGTCGAGATGATCCGGGCGAACCGCGGTGTCACCATCGACATCGACCGCATTCCTTCCGTCGACGAGAAGACGTGCGAGATGCTCTGCGCGGGCGACACCACAGGCGTTTTCCAGTCCGAGTCCTCCGGCTTTACGAATCTTCTGATGAAGCTCCACCCGGACCGCTTCGAAGACCTCATCCCGATGGTCGCACTCTACCGTCCGGGTCCTTTGGGCAGCGGCATGGCGGAAGATTTCATCAAGAGAAAACATGGAGAGATCCCCATCGAGTACCCGCATCCATCCCTGGCTCCCATCCTGAAGGAAACCTACGGCGTTATCCTCTATCAGGAACAGGTCATGCAGATCGCCTCTGTCATGGGCGGCTTCTCCCTCGGCCAGTCCGACATGCTCCGCCGCGCCATGGGACACAAGGAGCCGGAGATCCTGCAGAAGAACCGGGATACCTTTGTCACAGGCGCCGTGAAGAATGGCGTCGATGAAAAGACGGCGAATTACGTCTTCGACCTCATGGTCCACTTTGCCGGTTACGGCTTCAATAAATCTCACAGCGTCTGCTACGGATGGATCGCTTGGCAGACCGCCTACCTCAAGGCGCACTACCGCGCTGAATTCATGGCTGCCATGATGACCTGCTACAATGGCGACAAGAACAAGGTCAGCCGCTACATTTCAGACACCAGAAGAGCCGGTGTGGAGATCGCCGCACCGGATGTCAATCTTTCGGAAGCCTATTTTTCCGTCAGCGGAAATAAGATCCTCTTCGGACTCGATGCCATCCAGAACGTCGGAGAGAATGCCGTCGAAGCCATCATCCGGGCACGACAGAAAGGCGGCCCCTTTACCTCCATGTCGGATTTCTTAGAGCGGGTCGAAGGAAAAGGTCTCAATAGCCGCGCCTGCGAAAGCCTCATCCGCTGCGGTGCGATGGATGGCTTCGGCTACAACCGCTCTCAGCTCCTCGCCGCACTCCCGCAGGTCATGAGTGATGTTGCCGCTGCGAAGAGCGACCGGGAGAGCGGACAGATGTCTCTCTTCGGCGGGGACGAGATGAAAAGCTCCGTCGTCTATCCTGATCTCGAAGACATGGACGCGGATGAAAAGATCGATTGGGAAAGGAAGCTCTTGGGCTTCTACGTCAGCGGTCATCCGCTCGAAAAGTACAAGAAGCAGATGGCCGCCTGCACGCCCATCTACCAGCTTGAGACCGAAGGCAGCCGCTACGACGGGAAGACGGTCACCTTGGGCGGCACTGTTACCCGTGTGAAGGGCATGGTCACCAAGAAGGGCGCGCCCATGGGTTACGTCACCATCGAAGACTATGAAAGTGAGATCGAATCCGTCCTCTTCCCCTCCGTCTGGGAAGCCGCGCGCCCCTTCCTCACCGAAGACGCACCCATCTGTATCCGCGGCCGCGTCCAGTCGAACGAGCGAGAGGTCAAGATCTTAGCCGACAGCATCATACCGATGGCCCAGTTCCAAAAGACCGTTCGCATGCCGGTCGATGAAGTCCACCTCTACGTCGATCCCCGCCATGAGACAGACAAGGTCAGTGCCGCCCTCGCCAGAGTCCTTGCAAAATACCATGGCGACACACCCGTCATTCTCCACCTCATATCCTCAAGGCAGGAGATCCGCATGGTGCCCAAATTCTATGTCGACTTTTCCGAAGAAGCCGAAGAAGCGCTGAAGGGGCTCCTCGGCAATGCGGCGGTCGAGGGGAGAAAAAATTAGTCGCATGCAGAGAGAGCAGGATCAAAAACGGTGAGCCGCTGGCTCGCCGTTTTTTGATGGCGGATAGACGGAAAAGCCGCAAAGTTTATGAACTTTCTCACGCAAAAACGTTTCACTTATGCTATACTTTAAACAAATATGGATAATGGGGACAGTGGGCGAAGCCTTATTTCTCTATAGCCCCGTTTACCCTGTGGCGCGGCGTTCGTGCTGCGTGGCATATGATTTCGACCTCACAGAAGGGAGACACTATGAAGTTTCTGGTTTGTATCAAACAGGTCGTCGACACATCGAAGATGGAAGTCGATCCGACCACAGGAAGACTGAAAAGAAATAATGCGAACAGCATCATGAATCCGCTGGATCTCCATGCGCTGGAAGCGGCATTCTCGCTGCGCGATGAAGTGGGCGGCACGGTGACGGTCATCACCATGGGTCCCCCGCAGGCAGCCGTTGTCCTGAAGGATGCGGTCGCTATGGGCGCTGATGAAGTATACCTCGTGACAGACCGCGCATTTGGCGGTGCGGATACTCTTGCGACGAGCTACACGCTGGCCAAGGCGATCGAGAAGCTGGGAACATTCGATCTCATTTTCTGCGGGCAGGAGTCCATCGACAGCAATACGGCGCAGATCGGCCCGGAGATCGCTGCGACGCTCGGTATCGCGGATGTGAGTGCAGCCGTAGGCATTTCCTATGAGAAGGAAGGCTTCCTCACCGTGAAGCGCCAGATCGGTGGGAATATCGAGGTGCTCGAGCTTGCTCTTCCGGCGGTCGTCACTGCGACAGAAGCGCTGAACCATGCGAGATACCCGAGCATCAAGGGTCTCCTCAAGAAGGATGAAGTGGAGATCGGAAATCTCACGGCAGCCGATCTGCCGGTAGATCCGGCGCGCATCGGCATGAAGGGCTCTCCGACGCAGGTCCGTCAGGTCCGTCCGGTCGTGCCGCCGAAAAAAGAAAATCTCCGCATCGAAGGAAAGACGACGGAAGAAGCGGCAGATCTCTTCCTCTCGGCTATGCAGAAACTGAAGGTCATCTAAGGAGGGGCGAAATGGATTTTTCTGAATATAAAGGTATTTATGTCATCGGAGCGCTTGCGGATGGCAAGATCCAGAAGGTCACCGGTGAACTGACCGGCGAAGCCCGTGTACTGGCTGACCAGCTGGGGGAAGAGGTTGCAGTCGTCCTCATCGGTGCTGATCTCAAGGATCCGGCATCCTCGCTGATCCCCCTCGGCGCAGATAAGGTCTATGTGATCGATCATCCGCTCCTTGCCCACTATGATGGGAAAGCGTACCAGAAAGCACTGGCGCCGTTCCTCTTGGAGAAGAAGCCGGATACCATCATCTTTGGTGCGACGCCATTCGGCCGCGATCTCGCCCCGCGTCTGGCGGCAGAGCTCGTCTGCGGCGTCACGGCAGATGTGACGGAGCTTTCGGCAGATACCGAGAAGGGGCTGGTCATCTGGTCGCGTCCGGCGATGGATGGGAATATCATGGCAGATATCGTGTCTCCGGACTATCGTCCTCAGGTCGGCACGGTCCGTCCGGGCATCTTCAAGTACCCGCAAGCCGATGCTTCCCGCACGGGCGAGGTCATCTCCCTCTCCGTTTCCCTTGAAGAGAAGGATCTCGGCACGGTGCTGAAGGAGATCATCGCCGGTGAGAAGGACAGCCATCCGGTCGAAAATGCGAAGGTCGTCGTCGCAGGCGGCCGCGGCATCCGTACGGAGGAAGAATGGGCGAAGCTCCATGAGCTCGCTGATCTTCTGGGGGCAGCTGTCGGCTGCAGCCGTCCGATCGCAGAACTCGGCTGGGAGCCGCATAGCCACCAGATCGGCCAGACAGGCAAGGGCGTAGCGCCGAAGATCTATTTCGCCCTCGGCATCTCGGGCGCGATGCAGCACATGTGCGCGGTCAATGCGGACATCGTCATCGCGGTCAATAAGGACCCGAAGGCGCCGATCATGGAAATGGCAGACTACGCTGTCGAAGCGGATCTGAAGGATTTCCTCCCGCTCCTCATCGAAAAGATCAAAGCACTGAAAAGCAAGTGAGGGATGAATGGTCAGGAATTGGGGACTGGGAGTCTCGAGTGACTAGTGACGGGTGACTGGATTAGAAAAATCTTTTCTCGTATCGTCATTTCGAGCGAAGCGAGAAATCTTTGTTGTTCGCGGTCAAACGAATCCTGTCAGAAAAGCTCAAACGGGAAACCTGCTTTTTAAGAAACCTTCGGGCATCGCCACATCCATACTCTGCGGCACTTCTATGTTTTTATGCGCCGCACCAACCCCCTTTGAACCTCTTGAACCTATAGAACCCGCTGAACCTCTTTCGCAGGCAATCAAGAGGCAGCCCCCCCAGTGGTAATATCCCTCATAAGCCATAATAATAACAATTTGTTACGGAGGTGAGACGTATGGCAGAAAGAAAAACTACCATATACTACAATCACAATTTCTATTATGATTTCTCCCAGATCATCGCGGCAGATGACAGAGGACTCCAGTTTGGTGACGGATGCTATGAATGGATCCGCGTCTACAAAGGCCATCCGTTTGCTCTTTCCTATCACACCGACCGTCTGTACCGCTCCATGCGCCTTCTGGGCATTCGTCCCGTGACAGCACCGGACGAATTCACCGAGATCGTGGAAACCGTCGTCGAAGAAAGCGGCATCGAAGAAGGCTATGTGAAGATCATCGTCACCCGCGGACAGGGCGATCATGATTTCCTGATCCCTGCCAGAAATCAGCTGCGTCCGAATGTCCTGGTCTACGCCAAACCGATCAGTCTGGATGCCATTGCCAAAGTGCAGGACGGCGTGAAGTGCATCACGATGAAAGATGATCGCGGACACCACTGCGACATTCTTTCCCTCTCTCAGGTGGATAACCTTCTCGCACGTCAGGACGCACTGAAGCAGGGGTGCTACGACGGCATCTTCATCCGAGACGGCCTTCTGACCGAAGCCACCCACTCGAATGTCCTTATCGTCAAGGCGGGCGTCATCTGGACCCCGGGCACGAATGAATTCATGACCCGCGGCATCACACGCTCTCTTGTCCTGTCCCGTGTCGCTCCGACTGCCGGTGTCACCTCCATCGATGATGCGACAGATCCGGTCCGCCTCGAAGATATGATGAATGCGGAAGAAGTCTTCCTCACGAACTCTCAGGACGGCATCATCCCGGTCCTCTCCATCGACGGAAAGCCGATCGGCAATGGAGAAGTCGGCCCTGTCACCCGTAAGATCCAGCAGCACTATGCGCATCTCATGAGCGACGGTTTACCGTAACAGGTTAGTATGTAAAAACGCACTGCGAATGATTTCGCGGTGCGTTTTTCTTTTGTGGTTCAGGGTTCAGGGTTCAAGGTTCAAGGTTCAGGGCTCTCGTGGCGGCTTCG
>ERZ1034678.1336-NODE-1336-length-12461-cov-31.304288_pt1 | contig 12461 bp, 11 predicted proteins | sample MGYA00520640_ERZ1034678 | MGnify/ENA primary metagenome ERZ1034678 (study PRJEB33766, sample SAMN09781767) | gut metagenome | biome: gut microbiome | host: Homo sapiens | place: Madagascar | study: EMG produced TPA metagenomics assembly of the PRJNA485056 data...
ATGCCATAGTCACCCTATCCGCCCCTTTCGGGCACCTTCCCCTAGAGGGGAAGGCCGCGATACGAGAATACCATCTTCTAAAAAAAGGCGGCGAAGCCGCCACGAGAGCCCTGAACCCTGAACCTTGAACCAAATGAAAGCAAAGTAAAAAGGGGCTGTGAAGAAATGAGGATTCATTTCTCCACAGCTCCTTTTGTGTGACCTATTTATTTGATATCATACATCCCACTGACGCCATCTTTCAGGTTGATGAAAATATTCTTCATCTGGCTGTAGTGTTCGAGCATGACCTTGTGCGTTTCACGACCGATGCCGGACTGCTTGTAGCCGCCAAACGGTGCGCCTGCCGGCAGATCGTTGTAGGTATTCACCCACATACGGCCCGTGCGGACACTGCGTGCGACCTTCATGGCTGTATTGATATTCTTGGTGAATACCGCGCCGCCGAGGCCGTACACGCTGTCATTGGCCAGCGCGATGACTTCATCCGCGGTCTTGAATTTCTGTACCACGACGACCGGTCCGAAAATCTCTTCCTGGCACACGCGGCAGTCCGGTTTGTCGGTGACAAGGATGGTCGGTTCCATGAAGTAGCCCTTGTCGCAGCCGTTTTTGGTATAGCGTTTGCCGCCCGTCACGAGGGTCGCACCCTCTTCGATGCCGATCTTGACGTAATTCAGGACTTTATCCTGCTGGGATTTGTAGATCTGCGCGCCGAGCTGGGTCGATGGATCCGTCGGATCGCCGATCTTGACCGCTTCGAAGGTCGCTTTCAGGTGTTTCAGGAATTCATCGAAGATGCCTTCCTGTACGAAGAGACGAGAGCCGGCGCAGCAAACCTGTCCCTGATTGAAGAGGATGCCCTTGCAGGCGCCGTCGATGGCCTGGGAAAGGTCGCAGTCGTCAAAGACGATGTTCGCGGATTTCCCGCCGAGCTCGAGCGTACAGGGGATGAGCTTGTCGCAGGCCGCCTGATACACGCCGTGTCCGACTTCAGTGGAGCCGGTGAAGGCGAGCTTGTCCAGATCCGGATGGTCGAGCAGCCACTGGCCGGACTTCGAGCCCTTGCCGGTGATGACATTGACCACGCCCTTCGGCAGGACGTCCTGAATGAGACGCATGAATTCCATCAAAGACAGCGATGTGTGGGAGGATGGCTTCATGACGATGGTATTGCCCGCCGCAAGCGCCGGCGCAAGTTTCCAGCATGCCATGGTGAAGGGGAAATTCCACGGGATGACCTGCCCGACCACTCCGACAGGTTCATGAAGGATGAGCGACATGGTATTGTCATCGATCATCGTCGCACTGCCTTCCCACGCACGGAGGCACCCTGCAAAATAGCGGAAATGATCGCTGCCGAGCGGGACATCCGCTGCCTTCGTCTCGCGGATCGGCTTGCCGTTGTCGAGCGTCTCCATGAGAGCCAGGTGATCGGCATTGGCATCGATGATGTCTGCGATCTTCAAAAGAAGATTCTGTCTTTCGACAGGGGATGTCTTCGACCAAGCCGGGAGCGCTGCGCGAGCCGCTTTCACAGCTTTGTCTACATCTTCCTTCGTTGCTTCCGCAAAGAGAGCGAGCTCTTCGCCATTCGCCGGATTGTGCGCTGCAAATGTCGCGCCGTCACCGGCTGGTACAAAATCTCCGTCGATAAAAAGTCCGTACTGTTTCTGGATGTCTGCCATAAGAATGACCTTCCTTTCAGAAATGGAAGAGAGAAAATAAGGGTTCAGGGTTCAAGGTTCAGGGTTAGCCCGTGGGGCGTGGTGCCCTTTGATTCCGTTTGAAAGCTTCGCTTGCATGAGAAATTAGAAATGAGAAATGAGAAATGGTGGTGCGGCGCATAAAAATCAGAAGCACCGCGGAGTTTTGATAGCGCTTCGCGCGCATCGTCATTTCGAGCGTAGCCGAGAAATCTTTATTGCAGAATACTCATTGTCGCATATAAGACAGCACCAGGACATCGTTTTCCCTCGGCGCATATACGCTGATTCCCGCAGTGCAGTAAAGATCCCTCGGCTGCGCTCGGGATGACGATGCCGGAGAATCCCAGCCACCAGTCACTCCTAATCCCCAATCCCTAGCTACTCATCTCTGCTTTCAAACTTCAGGGGTCAGGTGGCGGCTTCGCCACGAATATATGGGGCGATACCCGAAAGTAGTATTCAAGTCACCAGTCACTAGCAACCAGCCACTCCTATTCCCTAGCCCCCTCTTCCGATATAGATATCCATCGGGATGCTTACGATTGGGCGGTGATCCCGGATGGGGAAATGCATACAGCGGAAAATCGATCTACTGCAAAAGCAGTATACCTTTATTTTCCATCGCGTCATTAAGAAATACAACCTTTCATACTGTTCGATAGTCACTTTCTTAATTTATCGGTGCTGATGTATGCATTATAGCACGAAAGTTTTCGATATTCAAGAGCGTCGATATGCCGATGGCTATCAGTTGACTACATACCGCTGACGGCCTACCGCGGCAGAGTTTTGGGATTCAAATCCTAAAACGCTTGACTTTCGTAGACTTTTGGGATTTGAATCCTAAAAGTCTACGAAAGAAAACTCATTGGAGATGATGAGCCCAGGGAGATGCTGAAGCAGTTCATAAATGCAAAAACGCCCGTTTTACAAGAACAGGCGTTTTTTGCTTACCGATCCCCATAGTGCGTCCCACACTGGATGATTTCCAGATTTTCTTCTCCATCGATGCGAAAGACGATGCGATTCTTCTGGTCAATATGAACACTCCAGTACCCAGAAAGATCCCCTTTCAAAGGCTCCGGCTTGCCGCTGCACTCATAGCCATATCGATCGATATCTTTCAGTAGTCTGTTGATCTTCTTCAATACGGCTTTATCCTTCGTTTGCCAGCTGATGTACTCTTCCCACGCTTCTTCAAGCCACAGTTTTCTCATTCATCCGCCTCGATCAACTCATGCTCCTTCAGCTTGGCTTTTCCGGAGCGAATGGCAGCCACCCGCTCACGAAGAACTCGCATATTCTCTTCCGAATAAAACGGATCGGGGTCAGCCTTGATTTCAAAAGGAATCCGGCGCTCCTTCACGGCCATCTTTGCAAACACACACACAGCTGTCGTCATGGTCATACCGATCTCAGAGCAGAATGCTTCAAACTGCTTCTTCAAGTCCGCATCCATACGGATATTCATTGTTGCCTGAGCCATTTTGCTCACCTCCTATTCCTATTGTATTTAAATTTAGATACATTGTCAATATATTTTATTACACACATCGAATAAAAAAAGAAGCCCCATAAGGAGCTTCTTTTTTTACTGGAGTATCCAAGAATTAGAATGCGTAGTTCAGGGAAACAGTCCAAGCGTTGTCATCGCAGTCAACCTTGGAGTTTTCGATATCCCAAGCGTATTCGCCGTGGAGGGTAACGTTCTTCTGGAGAGTAACGTCGCCGAATACGTTCCAGAACTTCAGATCTTTGCCAGCAATAGCACCGAAGAAGTCGGATGCATCATAGGTGGTGCCGCCGAGGTAAGCACCAGCGCCGACTCTGTTGTAAGCGACATTCAGAGCGAAGGTGCCCGGTTTGGAAGCATCGAGAGTGCTGTAGCCGATGCCAGCCTGGTAAGCGTTATCGTTCTTGTCAGCGTTGGAGTCCCAGTATTCGCCGAATACGCTGAAGTCCTGAACCGGAACAACGAGGTTTGCGCCCCAGATGCTGTCAAAGCCGCTAACATTCTTTGCTTTGTCGCCGGTGAAGTTGAAGTAAGCTGCGTTCAGTTTAGCTACGCCGAAGTCATAGCCGAGGCCGCCGAAAGCAGCATCGGTTTTATCATAGTCGCCTGCGTTCAGCTGGCCAAATGCTGCGTAAGCATCAAATTTGCCATCGTTGTATGCGAGTTTCGCACCATCGAATGCGTCATCATATTCGAGTCCGCCGAATACGGTGAGGTCCTGACGGCCGAGAACAACGGAGGTCTTGTCACCGAAGCTGTGGTTGACGAAGAGACGATCCATGGTGGTGTTGCCATCATCGTTGTCTGCATCTTTGAAGTACATGTTGGTTACAATACGGCCCTGAACGTAGGTAGCGTCATTGACCTGACCCTTGACGTTCAGACGGATACGGCCTTTGTAGGTGTCTGTGCCAGCTTTTTTAGCGTTGTTGGTGTACATCATCTTTGCATCGCCAGCCCAGGAGATGTTGCCGACTTTCTTTTCCAGGTTGGAAACGCGAACGCCGAGGTTTGCGAGTTCGTCAGCGTATTCGCCAGCGAGTTTGTCAAGCGTTGCCTGCTGCTGCGCATTCAGCTGGTCTTCTTTAGCCATGAGGCGAGCTACGATCTGAGCCAGTTCGTAACGGGTCATGTTTCTTTCGCCTTTGAATGTGCCGTCCGGATAGCCTTCTACGACGCCCTGAGCGGACAGGTCGGAAACTGCCTGATAAGCCCAGTCATCAGCGGTGACATCGGAGAACGGATTTGCAGCGTAAGCGGATACGCCAGCGGTGAGTGCTGCTACAGCAGCCAGTGCGAGGATCTTTTTCATAATAAATCGCTCCTTTGAAAAATGGGAAATGTTTCCCTATATATAGGATTGCCCTTTCCGAAGGAGTACTCAAAAATCTGCGGCGCGAGTGACCGTGTTTCCTCTGCCATTTCCTTTCGTCCTTCGCACATATCTCGGGCAGGATATGAGCTTCTTTTAGAATACTATAGAAATAAATCTTTCCGCAAGAGGGAAATTATGATTTAGCCTTATTCTAATTTCCCTTTAGGTAAAAAAGAAGGAGTCCCCAAGGGACTCCTCTTCAAGTCAGTATCTGTATCAAGTTATTTGCAATATACAGAGAGCGCGTAGAAAATGCAAGAGGAAACTACAAGCTATTTAAGTCAACTTCCGAATCTAGGGAAACGCTGATTAAATCGCTATACTGCCCCCTCACAGCAAAGCGGACGGGATCAGCGCGTTCTTTTCATCCACCGGCACGACATCCCCTGCCATGCAGACGATGCCGCCCCGCCCACGGTGCAAAGTTGCCGCGTCAAGCAATTCGAATTTCCTCACTTCTCGCAAATCCGGATTGGCTGACTTCTTGATTTCCAACGGATGCAGTACGCCATTCTCTTCGATGACCACATCGATTTCCTTTGCGGAGCCATCTCTATAATAGGACAAATTCGCCTTATTGCGTCCCGCAGCATACGATTTCATCAGCTCGCCCACTACGTAGTTTTCGAAATAATGCCCGCTGGCCGCCCCCATCATGAGCGTCTCCGGCGTCAGCCACATGGAGAGGAACGCGCACAGCCCCGTGTCATTGAAGTAGAGCTTCGGCGTCTTTGTCAGCCGTTTCAGCGCATTGTTATAGAAAGGCGGCAACAGGTAAAGCACATCCAGACCGCACAGCAAGTGCAGCCAGCTCTTCGCCGTCGGGATGGAAATGTCTGCCGCCTGCGCCAGCGTAGAGTAATTCACCTGTTCCGACACAAGTGCCGCAGAGGCCTGCAAGAAACGTCCGAACTTGAAAGAGTCCGTCACCCCGCCTGCCTCTGCCGCATCGCGGAAAAGGTACGTTTCCACATACGAACTGTAGTACGCCTGCCGCGTCTCTTCGTCCACGCCCTGCACGCCGGGCATCCCGCCTTCCCAGATGTGCTGAAAAACCTGCCCGATGGTGAGTATCCCAGCCTCCGCCCGCCGTGAAAGGAGCGAATCCATCGAGAAATCCGTTTCTTCCGTAAAGGAAATTTCCCGCTTCTCCTGCTGTGAAAGTCCATAGAGATGGAGGATCCCGATGCGCCCCGCAAGCGTCTCCTGCACGCGTTTCATCATCTGAAACTGCTGCGAGCCCGTCAGCCAGAAAAGCCCCTTCTCCTCCGTCTCATCGCAGATCCGCTTGATTTCTGTAAGCAGCGCCGGCGCTTTCTGGATCTCATCGATCAGAATCGGCGGCTTGTAGCGCTGAAAGAAAAGGGCCGGGTCGCGAGTGGCTAGATCACGAGCCAGCAAATCATCCATCGAGACATACGTGCGATTCGTACCCTCCACGAGATGCTTCAGCATCGTCGTCTTCCCAACCTGCCGCGCTCCCGTGACCAGCATGACCTTGAAAAAGCCATTGAGCTTCAGAAATTTTCTCTCCAAATTTCGTTTGATATACAATTTGCGTCCCTCCATTTCCGTGATAATATAAAGTTTATTTTATATTATCACCATTTTAGAGCCCATGCAAATAAAAAAGGAAATCCCATGAGGGATTTCCTTTCGTTTGTCTAAAATTCCAAAGATTAGAATTTGTAGTTGAGGGAGAAGGTGTAGCTATCGCCGAGGTCGCCTTCGGAAGCTTTATCTGCATCATGTCCGAATGCGTATTCAGCATGGAGGAATACGTTCTTCTGAAGAGCTACATCGCCAGTTGCCAGCCAGAAGCTGCCATCTTTGGTGAAGTAGTCTTCCGGAACCTGTACGCCGGTCATGCCAGATTTGTAGAGGCCTTTTTCTACATCAAAGTAAGCTACATCGATGCCAAAGGAGCCTGGTTTCTTCGGATTCATAGCGCCATAGCCAATGCCTGCGGTCCAGATAGCGGCTTTTTCGCCTTCGTTATCCTTGTAGTAGTCGCCAAATACGCGAGCCTGTCCAACCGGAATGAGGAGATTTGCGCCATAAACTTCCGTCTGCTGCGCTTTTTCGCTAGTGTTAGCCTTGTAGTAGTCAACACCCAGTTTAGCTACTTCCAGATCAGCCTTTGCCTGGGCGTAGAAGCTATCCTGCTTTTCAAGCCCAGAGGTCGGCCCCTGAGAGAACTGACCAAAGCCAGCTTTGAGATCTACAGCGCCCTGATTGTATTCGAGTTCAGCGCCATCAAAGCCATTGCCATAAAGCCAAGTAACCTGCTGTCCGAAAGCTACATCGTAACGACCAAGAGTCAGACCTACATTGTCACCAAACTGATGATGAACGATGATACGATCCATGGTAACATTTGCATCCGCATTGCCTTTCAGATTGACATTGCCAGTGCTCAGACGGCCGCGTACATATGTGGAATCGTTAACCTGTGCTTTTGCATTGATACGAATACGACCGGTGTATTTGTCTGTAGACGGGTCGTTTGCGTTGTTGTGCTGATAACGCATACGAGCATCGCCGTACCAAGAGATGTTGCCGACTTTCTTTTCGAGATCGGAAACGCGAACGCCGAGGTTTGCGAGTTCGTCAGCATATTCGCCAGCGAGTTTGTCAATGGTTGCCTGCTGCTCTGCATTCAGCTGGTCTTCTTTTGCCATGAGGCGAGCAACGATCTGAGCCAGTTCATAACGGGTCATATTCTTTTCGCCTTTGAAGGTGCCGTCCGGATAGCCTTCTACGACGCCCTGAGCGGACAGGTCGGATACTGCCTGATAAGCCCAGTCATCAGCGGTGACATCGGAGAATGGATTTGCAGCGTAAGCGGATACGCCAGCGGTGAGTGCTGCTACAGCAGCCAGTGCGAGGATCTTTTTCATAATAAATCACTCCTTTGAAAAACGTAGGAGAAGGCGATCGTCTTTTTCTGAACAGGCTGTATCTTATCATTAAGATTCTCAGAATTGACTCATCTATCGGGAGCCTTATTCTTTAGGCCTGCTGAATCTGTTTCAGAAAGCCGCCCGTCCTTGAAAAATACAATTGATTCGTCCTTCTCTGAACCAGTCCGCCCTTTTCCTACACTTTTTCAAAACTCATCGCGCGAGTGACCGTGTTTCCTCTGCTATCGTTTGATTGGTATAGAAGCATAGGGGCTTTTATGCTTGTCTTAATATAGCACATAATTATGCTCATATTCAAGTGGCTTTCTTTCATATTCTGTTATGAATTTAAAATCTCAAATTCATAGAATCAGCTGCTTTCCCTACCGTCATTTCGAGCGCAGCGAGAAATCTTCCTTGCACTCTGCTCTTTCTTGCTCCTTTCGCAAGAGGTTTCCCCTTTTCCGCTGTCTCACATAGGATGCTATGCCGGTGTGCCAGAAAGATCCCTCGACTTCGCTCGGGATGACGTTACGGAAGTGGCGTTTTCCCAATATATCCTTTATACGGGACGTGGGTTATCCATTCCCCATACCGTCATTTCGAGCGCAGCGAGAAATCTTCCTTGCACTCTGCTCTTTCTTGCTTCCTTCGCAGAAGGTTTCCCATTTTCCGCTGTCGCACATAGGACGCTATACCGGTGTGTAAGAAAGATCCCTCGACTTCGCTCGGGATGACGTTGCGGAAGTGGCGTTTTCCCAACATATCCGTTGTACGGGACGTGGGTTATCCATCCCACATACCGTATCCCTAGCTGCCAGTCCCCAGTCACCCACAATAAAAAAGCCCCAGCCAAAGCTGGAGCTTTTTGTGTCAGAAAGACTTATTTGCCAAACTGTGCGAGCATGGTGCCTGCTGCTACTGCAGTACCAATAACGCCTGCTACGTTCGGGCCCATTGCCTGCATCAGCAGGTAGTTGGACGGGTTGTCTTTCAGGCCTACGACCTGAGATACACGGGCTGCCATCGGGACTGCAGATACGCCTGCGGAGCCGATCAGCGGGTTGACCTTGTTGCCGGATGCAATTCTCATGATCTGGCCAAAGAGGACGCCGCCTGCGGTGCCTGCTGCGAATGCGATCAGGCCCAGGCAGATGATCTCGATGGTCTGGATACGGAGGAATTTGTCGCCGGTCATGGTAAGACCTGTGCCGGTTGCCAGGAAGATGGTGACGATGTTGCAGAGTGCGTTCTGTGCGGTGTCGGACAGACGGCCGGTAACGCCGGATACTTCAAACAGGTTGCCAAGGCACAGGCAGCCCATCAGTGCTGCTACCGGTGGCAGAAGCAGGGATACGACGATGGATACTACGATCGGGAACATGACCTTTTCGAAGTGGGTAACAGGACGAAGGGTGGTCATTTTGATCTTACGCTGTTCTTTGGTGGTGCAGAGTTTCATGATCGGTGGCTGGATCAGCGGTACCAGGGACATGTAGGAGTATGCTGCTACTGCGATAGCGCCCAGAAGTTCCGGAGCCAGTTTGGAGGACAGGTAAATAGCGGTCGGGCCGTCAGCACCACCGATGATGCCGATAGCTGCTGCCTGCGGTGCAGTGAAGCCGAGGACCATAGCACCTGCGAGGGCTACGAATACGCCGATCTGAGCAGCTGCGCCCAGAAGCATGGTCTTCGGGTTTGCGATAAGCGGACCAAAGTCAGTCATAGCGCCTACGCCCATGAAGATCAGCGGCGGGAAGATTTCGTATTTGATACCGAAGCCGATGGCCATCATAACGCCCATTTCGTCTTCGAACCCGGTGTTCGGGAAGTTAGCCATAATATCGCCGAATGCGATAGGAAGCAGAAGCAGTGGTTCGTACTGCTTTGCGATAGCCAGATAGAGGAGGACAAGTCCTACCAGAATCATGACCATGTTCTGCCATGTCAGTGCGGCAAAGCCGGAGTCTGTCCATACAGAAACGAGAGCTCTCATAAAGCCGTCCATGTTATTTCCTCCTAAGATGAGTTCTGTATTCGTTTATAGTAATAAGATCTTATTTCTTCTTGCCTTTGGTCGGATCCACGATGTGAATCAGCTGGATGACGAAAGCCAAGAAGATCAGAACTGCGAATACGATAACCATGTTAGTAAGGCAAATGGAAAGCGGGCCTGGAGTATCCATGAGTTTAAATCCACCTTTCTATTTTTAGCACCTGAGGTGCCGTTGCGGAGAACCGCAGCCTAGAGTGAAATGAAAGGCCACCCTTCCGGGTTTCCCCGGAAGGAGCCTTAGGGTACCTGAAAAGTGCTTGTCACAGCACCCGTTCTGGGATCAATGGAATGGCCAGAAGATCGGGACGATAATGACGCAAGCGATCCAGGAAATGACGCACATCGGTACACCGACTTTTGCGTAGTCATTGAAGGAGAAGTTGCCAGGGCCAAGTACGAGGGTATTTGGCGGAGTAGCCATTGGAGTTGCGAATGCCATGGAGGCTGCAATACCAAGAGCCATCAGTACCGGTTTCGGATCGCATCCGATGGACTGAGCAATGGAAATACCAATAGGAGCCAAAAGTGCTGCAGATGCAGTGTTAGACATGAACTGAGTGAGTACGTTCGAGATCAGGAAGAGTACAGCGGTCAGGACATATGGGTTCGGGTTTTCGCCCATGAGGCCGACGACGAAGTCAGCGATCATCTTGCCTGCGCCGGTCTTATCCATAGCAGTTGCTACAGAAAGCATACCAGCGAAGAGGAAAATCGTTACCCAGTCGATACCAGCATACGCTTCTTTTTCTTTCAGGCAGCCGGTGATGACGCAGAGGATAGCACCGGTGACAGCTGCGGTGTGCAGCGGCAGAGTCTTGAGGCCAAGAGCCATGCAGACAACGACGCCGATCAGGATGAGACCGGAGATCCACATCTTGGTCTTGCTCTTCGGAGCATTGTCATCAGAAGCACCAGCTTCTTCTTTTGCTGCTTTGATGGCTTCTTCGTCCATCGCACCGGAGGATTTATCCGGGATGAAATGACGGCCAACAAAGAGGGTATAGACAAGAATGATGATGGACAGCGGGATACCGATGAATGCGAATTCGAAGAATCCGAAGGTCGGAAGTCCTGCAGCTGCCAGAGCGCCGGTAACGATGACGTTTGGCGGAGTACCGATCATGGTGATGGTACCGCCGACGTTAGCTGCGATAGCAAGAGGCATCAGTTCCTTAGAAGCAGGGATCTTTGCTGCCTGGCAGATACCAATGATGACTGGCATCAGGCAGGCTACTGTACCAGTGTTCGAAGAAACAGAGGACAGGACGATCGTAACGATCATGATAGCTGCCATGAGCGGAATTTCGTTGGTGCCGGCTTTCTTAACGACTGCTACACCGATAGCTTCAGCGAGGCCAGTCTTAAACATAGCGGCGCCGATAACGAACATACCACCGAAAAGTACAACGGTGGAATTGGAGAGACCTGCGTAAACCTGTTTCGACGGGAGTACGCCAAGAATCCCCAGTGCAGTACATGCTGCCATAGCGGTAACAGCCAGCGGAATCAGTTCAGTGATGAAGAGAAATGCTGCTACGGCCAGGACACACAGTGTGGTAATGGCTGGATCCATAAAGGTTCACCTTCCTTTTGATGATTCTTCAGTAGGGGATCAATACGGTGCGGTTCGATCATCTGAAGAAAGTCTCCGGAAGTTCTTATTAGGACTCATATGAAATTGTCAAGAAGAAAAATAATTGCAGTATTCTATAAAAGAATAAATTCCGATGAATCCCGAAATGCGTTCCGGAAAACGGACAATCCCTTGATCAACCAGCTATCCTCCTTTGTGACAGTCCCAGGGACGGACTCGCATTCATGAAGAGCGCCACTCTCAGCTCTGATTGTTTTGCACTTCATGAGCACCTATGGTTATTGTATCCATAGCACCCTATTTTTTCAAACTCCATAGCGTATTATTTAATTGCAAACCCATGGTATTTGTTACTTATGAATTTTTATTTCATTCTTTTCTTTATTTTTTATTTATTCGTTGCAAAATCATGCCTATCATTTGGCATAGAAATGCGTTTTATCCCGATTCTATCGAATTACATCGTATACTATCTGATATTCCCATAGCCATCTATGAATTGAAATGGTGCGTACCATCGTCCCATTTCCACTTCCGTTTTGCATTTGCATAGCTATTTATGCTATCCCTAAATTTACATAGCCTGCTATTTATTAAATCATATAATGCTATGCATTTACGCCTGTTATTTCCTCCATGTCTTCTTAGATGCATGTATCTCTAATATTCCAAATTGGAAAAATAAATAATTATTAGAAATACATGGTGTGCTATGGAAATAAATGGATAGATGGCATTTGGGGCTGGCTTCACTTCCTTTCCTGCGAGGCGGTGTTTCCCGTTCCTCGTTGTCGGACACTCGCCCTCTTACCGCCAACGAAAAAGATCCCTCGGCTCCGCTCGGGATGACGATTCGGGAAGAACATTTTTCCAGCGCACACTTTATACGATACAGCGGATATCCATCCCCCCACGCTGTCATTTCGAGCGCAGCGAGAAATCTTCCTTGCACTCTGCTCTTTCTTGCTCCTTTCGCAAAAGGTTTCCCCTTTTCCGCTATCCCACATACGGCGCTATACCGATGTGCAAGAAAGATCCCTCCACTTCGGTCGGGATGACAATGAGAATGGCGCTCTGCTCTCGTTATTTTCATGCCGCCACTCCAAAGAGTGCCTCTTCGAGGCACATTGATCCAAGCCTTTGGCCTGCCCCTTCTCTAAGGAGGGCGAAAAAGGGATCCTAATCCCTAGCTACTAGTCCCTAGCTACTAGTCACCACTTCCCCACAACAAAAAAGCCCCAGCCAAAGCTGGAGCTTTTTTTGTGTCAGAAAGACTTATTTGCCAAACTGTGCGAGCATGGTGCCTGCTGC
>ERZ1034678.1338-NODE-1338-length-12445-cov-111.747135_pt1 | contig 12445 bp, 11 predicted proteins | sample MGYA00520640_ERZ1034678 | MGnify/ENA primary metagenome ERZ1034678 (study PRJEB33766, sample SAMN09781767) | gut metagenome | biome: gut microbiome | host: Homo sapiens | place: Madagascar | study: EMG produced TPA metagenomics assembly of the PRJNA485056 data...
TTTACCTGTCACGACCTGTACCTTTCCATCGCCCCAAGCGATTCTTGCCTTGCTGCCTTTCTTCAGCATCAAGTGCAAGCCTACGGTCTCCCCCATTGTCCAGTCCAACGTCTGGATATTGATTGTAATCTGTGTCATAATTCCTTGTTTTATGTTTACAGCTGCAAAATTACAGGTCAGGTGTGTCAAATCGTGACGCAAGCGAGAAAATTATCTCAAAAATCTTTGTATCACCTTGTACCAATAGTCCCAGGAGTAGCCTACGGAAGGATGATTCACCACAAGAGCCTTAACATGCTTGCCACCAGGCATCATGTAGAATCCATTAGGCACCCAAGTGCCTTCCACTTCCATGTCATTGCAATCCACCCAGTGAACATCCGAAACTTGCTCTTGGCGCCAGTGACCGCCAGGCAAATTATTCCAAAGCCTCTTACCCCATACGATGATGTACTCGGGCTGATACTTTTCGATAACCTCAAAGAAAGCCTTGCCTGCCTGGTGATATTGTTCGGCTGCGCCAGCCTCACGAGGACCACCCATCGCTGCTTGCAGGTAGTTGAAGAAGATGACCGAGTTCCAAATCTTCAGCCTCATCGCTTGATTGGTCTCCTCACCCACTAACGAACGCTCAAACTTCAAGAAAGTCCGCATCCAGTTCTGCCGTTCCTTGTTCTCATTGAGATAATCATCAAGCACCTGCTGCGTAAAGTTCATACACTCCCGATGTAGCTGGCAGTCGCCACAATCCGTACAACTCTCATCACAATAATGACTCTCGCCCAATATCATGATTCGCTTGCCAAAGATGCCTCCGTTGACATAATCCTTGCCAACGAAAGGTTGAAAGAAAATATTGCTATTCATATTTTAAAATAATGAAGCTATCCAATCATAAGCCATGGTTCCCAAGCGAATGGCCCATGATATCACCACATAAATCAACCAGCAAAGCACGACGATGAACACAGCCGTCCAGAATGCCTTTTTATTCACCTTATTGATAATCTCCTTATCATCCTCGATATACCCGGTAACCAATCTCAGGTTCTCTACATACGAACGCTTGAATACATCCAGCACATCACCTATATAGAAAGGTATGGCACCTATCAGCACATCCATCAAGATATTATAGATGACAGCCAAAGTCAGCGGAATCGACTTAACCACGCAAAGACTGTAATAGATAAATGGGAACGCAAACACGCTCGTCAAAGCATCACCGATACCGACAGGAAGGATGAAACCAAGGATAGGATCCAAGAACCACTTGTCCATATACTTCGCCGTACCTACCATCAGACGATATGATGGCATGTTCATCATCTTCTCACGCTTAGCAGCTTTTTTATCAACCATACTATTCATCGTATTTATATTAATTTATTCTTTATCACTACCTACAAATGCCGATGCCTTCATAAAAGAGAAGGTTGCATCAACGAGCCAACCGATGCACGAACCGACTGTAGCTATCCACCAGGCAACATGATAACCTGTAGTACAATTGGTAGCCTTGAAAAGGACATCGCCGTCAAAGAGATGCCTCACCAGATTAGGCAGGAAGAACAATCCATGCGCCAAACCAGCTTGCCATCCATACAATTCCGTACCATTGATGTTGACAAACAATACTGCTGCCACTATTGCAACGATTGGTCGCCAGGGTAGGAACATGAAAACCATTACAAGAAGCTCTATAATTTTATTCATTTTTCGTTATACTTTATTTATGCTATGATTTCATCTATACAGACAATTATCTTTTAGATACATCTTGTTGTTCCTAATCTCAGTTGGAGTAAGTTTCTCTTTACGATAATCCTTCAAGGAATCCTTCTGCACCTGAAATCTACTCGTTTCCACAAAGATCAGGCTCTTGTGAATCCTCGTCTTGGCACGTTCCTCCATCCATTCTCTGCCTTTAGCGAGAGAAGACATATACCAATATCTCGTCTCAGCCCAAGCATTCCTTGTAGGTTGCGCAGTACCATGAATGAAGTCACGATAAACGGGAAGCGAGAGACCAGTTAGCCAACAAACCAGGACCGAATCCCCCTTAGCCATTAGCGTCATGTCCGACAACATCTGTTGCATGGTCATCTTCTCCGACTTCCGCCAAAGCATTTGCTTTTCCATGTATTCATTTTTTTCAGCTTCTTTCTGCTTTTGCCAATAGCCATGAGGGTTCAAGAAGAACCAATAGCCAAATAACACTACCAGCCCGGCACTCAATACCGCAGCCAACCAACATACTCTTTTCCTGATGTTCTTTTCCATTGTTACATTACCTTATATAGTTATACATTTGATTTCGGCTGCAAAATAACTATATAGATATGTCAAATGGTGACAGAACATCAAGAAAAACAAAAAAGAACACAGTCTCCCGAAGGGAATCTTAAGGGTGACTTGCAATTACTGAACCAATGCAGCAACAGCTCTACCACCATTATGTGTGCATATACTATGTATAAAATCAGGCACAACATAAATTGTTTCTCCATCCATAGATTCATGATAGGTATTACGTGCTCCAGAAACACGGGAACCATCAACGGCTGCATTTTCAATATAATCTCTTGTAGGGTTTACTGCACTTTTATCTAATTTTGCTTTAACCCATGATTCTCTTGACAGATTCTCATTAACAGGATTATGTAAATCCTTTAAATCTTTGTAATTGTAATTCTGTTTATATTCTACAGTTGTAGTTCCAAGAGAATTACTCTTATCAAAAATTGGTTCTCCATCACGATACTTCACCCTAATCTCACCTTTTATCTTATATTTCTTTTTTAAATCTCTTACACTAATTTTTACACCTGTTTTTGGGTCTTTCCACATATAATTATCATCTAAAATAAAATCACTATTACCTCTTTCACCTACCCATCGCCCTTTAGGACTTGGCTTTCCAGGCATTCTTGTAGTCATAATTTTTCTCATTTTCAACACTTTTATCCGCATTTCTTCTGACATAGATGATAATATCTTGTTCCTTTCAACTTCTGGTAATGAAAAAATGTACTTTGTAAGTTGTTTTATTGTTACCATTCTTTCCTTTATAGATAAAGCCATAAACTTTTTAAAACCACCTTTACCACAATATAAAACAACTAAACGAATTACATTTTTTTCAGCACCTTTCTTAGCGACAGTTTTTGCAGAATTCTTTCTGATACTATTTGCATACACTGCAAATCTTCTATTTTTAGAAGACCTTATAATAGTTGGAGTTCCAATTCTTTTTAGTGATTTTGCGGCCTGTCTATTACCATAAGTATACATATTTCTAAAGCCTTTTTTTGCTATCATTCGAGACGTTTTTTCTCTGATGATTCGACTTGCAAGTCTTTTACTCATAGCTTTCTCAACAGAACGTTCTGAGCCCTTCTTTATGCCAATTTGACCGATTTTCTCAGCAGAAAGTTTGATTCCTTGTTCACCTACAGTTTTGTTAACAGAACTTTTAGTAGAACTTCTAACAACCCTTGTGACGACTTTTGAAACGACATTCTGTGATTTGGCGGTATTTACCATAAATACACAAATCAGAAGAATGCTTATTATCTTTTTATATTTCATAATTCTTTTTCTATTTTTTTATACAATAATTTATTTGAAGTCTTTATATAATTTATGAGTTGTTTACGAACACTTGTTGTATATATATCCCTAATTTGGTCTACAACATCTTGTTCACATAGATATTTAGCCATATCCTCTTGGCTGACCTCAGTATTTCTTATAGCTTGTACTATATCATACCCCATTGTTGCAACATCATATACCAAGGAAGCTCCACCAGAAACAAAGCCTATAGCTATTGGGACAGCAAAATCTTTAACAGCAGAAACGGCAACTCCTTTTGCCTCATTGTCCGTATACGTCTGAATGAAGCCAATAGTATTCTTTGAAAGATTAACCATTGGCTTTGGTTGAGTGAATACAGCCTTATAGTTGAATATATTTCCTGTCAAAGCTTTACAATACTCGTTTTGTTGATGAGAAATGATATACATATAATTTCGAGCATACTCACTTACAGTTTTACCAAATCCCATAACATCAACGTTTTCATCAAATATAGATACAAATTTAGAACTATCTCTTCCTACAAGGAACGCTAACTTTCGGTAATTAAAGACACCGCCAGAATAACTATTAAGGATATCATCAACATTGTTTTCAATCAATGAATCCAATTCTAATTCCAATGTAGGAATAATGCAATTATCAACTGCACTAATCTCGACTTGTTCATTATGAGCTATTTCTGCATTTATTTCTTGTAGAAACTTTGGTCGTTTCGCTTCCATCCAAGTTGAGATTGTATTATTATACTTCGTTTTTTTAAGCACTCTACTAACCTCTTTTAATTCTAAATAGTCACACGACTCCATTGCTGGCATTACAGTATTTTCATATATAGAATCGAGAAACTCTATATTGTTTCTATTATTCACATAAAACAACGCTCCCTCATATGGCGTTTTGGAAGAAAGAGAGTCTAATACTTCAGCACGTGTTAATGTTTTCTCTTGAATAAATAGTTGCGGACAACATTTATATGTACTCCACACAATAATTCCTAGCAGACATACAGCAAAAGAAAATCTTTTTACAACTAAACTTGGATGAAAATTCAACAAATAATTAAGTGAAATAAACTTCTGAGAAACAAAAGTCCTCCACACCTTAAATGTCAGTTTGAATATTCTAAGTTCAGCTATGACAAACTCAAGTAAAACTATGCAGCCAATAACCAATACTACTTTTTCCAAAGCATTATACACCCACAGGTCCTCAATAGCAGAGAGTTGCTGCACATCAGATATTTCTGGTGGAAGGTAAGGAAAACGAGGCTTTTGTGCTTCTTCTGATTGTCGCAAAACTTCATCCAAATAAGCAACCACAAATAATCCCACAGCGGCAATAATGGATAGAAGAAACGCAACCCAACGACATGTAGTAGTATGCCAGCCTTTGCATTTTCTAATAGCTTTGTTTTGGGTACGCCTTACAACAGAGCAGTATTTATTCAAAAAAGAATATAGTATAACAGAGCGTCCAATGAGTTTTTGATCGCTAGATAATTCTTCTAAAAATCTGCTTAGCCATTCTTTGATATTTTGCTGATAAGCAGACTGTTTAGCCCAATAACTCACCGCATCAGGTATAAAATGGAATAAAGAACTAAAGAACCCTTTACGCTCCTTCTCTTGAGGAGCGTAGAATATATTACCGATAGACAATCTTCCAAGATTTGTTATATACGGCTCTATATCAGAAATAGTAAAGCCATTTGCATTTAGAACTCCTACTTCAAGTTCTAAAGCAAAGGTTGTTTTATTGCTTCTTATTATCTTTACCCCTACAGAGTGGCTTAACTGTATAAAAACACTATTTGTTATACTTACAATAGTCTCATTGAGTCTCGCTTCAGCTTTATGTAAAATTTTATTAGCCTTTCTTTCATTATCCTTTAGTTCTTTTTGTATTTTTGCATCTACAATTAGTACATAACATTCTACCAAACATCTATATAAAAAAGCAATCTCTTTGTTTTCACCAACACATGTTAGATCTTTCCAATCACGAATTATTGTATATAAAGATTTGTTGGTTAACTTGCCACCATTTAGTATTCCAAAGACACTTTTCAACCCATCAATAAGTCCCTTATGGGATGATGGTAAATAAAAACGTACCGAATTCAAGACTTCAATAATGTCTTCCTTACTATAATTTCTTTTTGTAAAAGATACTATTGCCATAATTGTTTTTTTGTATACAATTCAGTATATATATTTAGTCTGTTTTCTCACAATTATTTTGTGCAGCATGTCTCATTGTGGTCGAAGGCATAGACGCACAAATGACACCCAACTAATTATGTAAATTAATTTACACAACTAATTGGATTATCAACATTATGCTTTACATTTTATTTTTTCCAATTCTTTGGCACGTTCCTCAGAGATTCCCAATGATTTTCTTTCACGCTCCAATAATCTACGGACATTATCAGGAATTACTCCATCTTCAATAACATCATCAAGAGCTTCCATGTACTCTTTTTCTTCATCGGTAAAAGAAACTAAAGAAGCCTTTACCATGTCCTCAATCTCTTGCGCTCTCGTCTCTGACAATCCGAGTTTCTGACGTTTACGTTCCAAGAACTTACGAGAATGAGCATCTATTTCAGACGCATCTTCCAAACAGAACTCTACTTCTTCCTTATATGCCAATTCGTCCTCTGACAATTCAGATTTCTGTGTTTGAGCAATCTGAGCAACTGCCTGACCATTAGAGGCATTAACATTATCGTCCTCAAAATCCTGCAAAGGCTTGAACTGCATATCTATCTCCCATTCTATCTCTTCTGTCTTACTAAAGGTCTTGTCTGTTTTGGCATCATAAGTTCCACTTACCTTTGTGACAAGGTATTCAAAAGATGCCTTGACAGACTGGACTTTACTTGAAGTCATGCTTACAGACTCCGAAGAAGACAGATGCAAAGAATATGACAATATATTTCCATTCAATCTTTGCTTTACCAAAGCTTGCCAAGAAGTTTCAGAGTCTAACCAAACCAAATCGTCTGGGCAATATGGCTGCTTTGTTGGTAAATACGTCTGAACCATCTCCATTCCATCCTTGGATGAATAACTATTTTGAGCAGCAGTATTTTTACCAAAACTTCCCCCAACATTAACGGCTTTAACATCCAATTCTCCAGACACATCCAACTGCTTTGCTTCTGAAGAAGCTGTATCTAACCCACGTAATCTTTTAATTCTTATTTCATTAGCTCCAAGACATTGTCCCAAATAACAAAGTTCATGTACTCTTTCCATAAACAACTGCTCTGTTGCATTCTCAAATGGAAGATACGTTGCAGGTTTGAACGGATGACCAATGTATAAAGTGTTGGCTTGCGGATGCCCAACAGGGAATTGGATTGATGTAGGAAGATCGTTTAATGTAAACACGAATTGTATGTTCCCATCTTTATCATAGCAACCAGGTAGTTGTTTCTCTGTTCCAAGAACAAATATAAATTTTCTCGTATTATAGTCTATTTGTGTAAAATAAGCAGGAAGATGTTTAGTTGTATTCATATATATATCCTTAGCTTCTTGCTTAATCTCAAAATCTGGTGATTCCATGGCTGCTAACGCCATTTGTCTTCCTTGTAATTGATTTAAGCAATACAAAGCATTAAGATAATATATTTTACAACGGAATTCATCATCTGTACAAAGTACAAGCGCCTCTCTAAACGCACTGTTCATAGCACCGTCATAACGATCTACTTCTTCTGAGAATTGCTCCGAGCCAGCTGCGATATCAACATCTAATTGTTCTGTCATTTTTTGTGCATACGCCAGTCCCAAATAATAATAATAAATCGATTTAGTCTCATCTTCATCTGTAAAATCGGTAGATGACAAGATTTCGTTTATACATTGAATTGCCTTATCCGCTTCATTATTATCCAAATAAGATTCTATTACGTCCAATGGGGTTGTCTCTACTTCATGTCCAGCAACATTAACCATCTTGTTTAACACGGCAGCTATTTTTTGAGCATCAGCTTTAACGGCAGAAGTCTCTCCATTAAAACTAAAGAAATGATCCAATGGCAAACGTACATTATCCTCGTCATTTCCATATCCCCACAGATAGATTTGCATCTCACGATATTCAACTCTCTCAATGTCATTAAATGCAAAAGAATATACGTCTCCCTCATCATTATCAGGAATCCAAGCAAGCCTTTTATTGGTAATAACTATGCCTTGATTTTTGTTTCCAAAGAATGAAGTATCATTAAAGAACAAGATTTGTTCATCTATATCCAATTTGAAATTATCACGAATAGAAGCCTTAGCACTATCAGAAATGTTTGTCATCATACAAACTATATGCTTGCCTCTTACACCATTCATAAAAGCTTTAGCCACTTCGTCAATTGGCATCTCCGAGAAGTTCCAATTTTTCCCTCCATTAAGATTCTTGTCTATTACATCCATAGACTTATCTACAATGTCAGTAGCTTGCGAAATTGCATTTATGACAGGCGAAGAAGAAGCGACCATATTGACCGCTTTCTTCAAATTTTTAGAATTAAATATTCCCATTAGTCCAACTTCTTAAATTCAAAATCATTCTGATTGCAGCATGCTTTCTTGTAGTCGAAAGCATAGATGCGCATGTAGGCTTCTTGCACCTCCTTGGCTCCATTGTAAAAAGGGGTGGCGGTGTGCTGCATGGTTGTTACTGTCACTACCATATCGGGAGTGAGGACAGTACCGTTAGAGCGTTTAAGGCGCTTAGGCTTTACTTGAAATACCTTGCTCATAAGCATTCTGTTTTTAAGTTCATTATATATAACTGCTCCTGCTTTTTGCCGAAACAGCGAATCATTTACTTTCAAGGGGCAAAGATTATGCAAACGAGCGCAATGAAAGCTTGCTTTCAAATTGCCGAGTGCAGCTAATCTTCTGCAAAGTTAAGAAAAATCTGCGAACCAAACAAGTTCATAATGGTTCATAAGTGAAAAAAGATGGTGCGAACCCCTACTTTCTTCACTTCCTTGTAAGTTAGGCTCTGGTAAAACCCGTAGAAAAGAAAATGCGAAAGAGGAATCCACACCATATGACGGTGTAGACTCGCTCAAACAAATTCTCGTTCTTTCTACGTTTCAATTTACCAGATTTCAACCTACAGAACTGAATAGTTTGCTCGTGTCCACAAGATTATCTTGTTTCTCTGCATCATAGCGACTTCAAGCGAGGACTTTACCCTGCCCTGTCACTAATCCAATGGCAAATTTAGTAAAAATCTGATGAACCACCAAACTTTTAACAAGAAATCTTATGGATTCCTCTTATATTTCACTTTTCAGGGACTCCTAACCCTTCTTCTTTCTGCATTCATACCTTATTATATATAGAGTTATTGTAATTTCTGCCGCAAAAGTACAATTAGGATGCGTCAAAAACTGACATAGGAAGAAGAAAAGATGAAGAAGGAAGATAAATGCTTAACCATTTGAATCACATAAAAAAACACCTTTGGTATGCAAATATACGACAATAACTTGAAATCAGGAAAAGTCAGACCACTCTTCCAGGAAGCATCCATGAAGCAGTGAAGGAAAATGTAAGCGCAAAGGCTGTGATGGAGAACATCATGACCCGTACAAGCGTAAGAAAGTTCAAGCAGCAGCCAGTGGAGGATGCCAAGATAGAAGCCTTGCTCCGTGCCGGTATGGCTGCACCTACAGCGAACGATATGCAACCATGGCATTTCGTGGTTCTGAAGGACAAGCAGGATATCGAGAAATATGCCGAATCCAATAAATATCATGCAGAGGATATCAAGAAGACACCTCTCTTCATCTTTGTCTGCGCTGATGTATGGGAATGGCTGGCAGCATGATTGCAACAACCAGAAGCTCACACTCTGAGGTAATGACCAAGGAAGCTGACGGTACTTACCTCATCAATACCACCATCCTGTGTAAAGACGTGAAAGGATTTCGTAGCAATACGCCCCTTTCTATCTATATCAAGAAAGGAAAAATAGTAGAAATCAAGCCGCTTGCCAACAAGGAGACTCCCAACTACTTCAATAAGGTAAAACAGGGTTTGCTCAACAAATGGAATGGTATGAAAGTCAGCAAGGCTGCTACTGTCCAAGTAGATGGCATTACGGGTGCCACCTTTTCCAGCAAAGCCGTGAAGGAAAACGTAAAGCGTGGCATTGATTATTACCAGAAGCATAAATAAGGGAAGGATGGATTTATCATCATCAAGATGAGAATTAGCAAATCTCCATATTTTTATTTTCTTGGTGATAATATCATTGAAATGATACCATCTATAAGTGATAAAAATATGGCAACTATTATTCGTCAATCATATATCGACAAGATAGAACGGCAGATGACGGAAACAATATTATCTATATAGACAAGGAGAAAAGAGAGTTTGACAACATTCAGACCTATCAGAATCTCAACGACTATATCGGACAGCACTTTTTATCCGATAAACATAATTATATCCTTATCGATGAGATACAAGACATCAAGGAATTTGAACGATCCATCCGAAGTTATCGCACAGAACCCAACACCGACATCATTATAACTGGTAGCAATGCCCGTATGCTGAGCAATGAACTGAGCACACTCATCGGTGGCAGATATAAGGAAATCTATATCCAATCGCTGAGCTATAACGAGTTTTTGGAATTTCATAAACTATCAGATAATGACGAAGCACTTGCTCTGTACATTCAGTATGGCGGTTTGCCTGGTCTGGCAAAGATAGGTCTGGAAGAGGATGATGCACGTGAATACCAGATGGATATTTACCATACCGTTTTGCTTAAGGATGTCATCATGCGCAACCAGATAAGAAACGTGCCATTCTTAGAGAACCTGGTGCGTTTCCTTGCTGATAATACAGGTAAACTCATCTCAGCCAACAGCAGGGCTACGAGTGCACAACACTTGATATGCGTCCGCACAACAGCTGTTGTACGGTTTATGAAAGCAACAGTTCCAAAGACAGACATTATATCTTCCAACAACTACCATTATATACTCCGACAACTTCTCATATTGTTTTCCATCACTTATCCTATTACTTACGACCGCTTATCCTATTACTTACAACAACTTAACCTATTACTTACAACAACCTACGATACTTGCCGGAATTAATCTGCCTACTTGCCACCGTGTGGCATTAGGTGACATTAGGTGGCAACAGAAACAAGCCTTATTGCCACACTTAAACATCTAAATATCAAACTATTATTTCGCAGTGTGGTAATAGTGGCATTAATTGAGAGAAAACAAATTCTCCAAACCGTATTAAAAACCACTATTTCGAAAACAGAACAGATACGCCAATAAATAAAAAAGCTTAAATCAAGCAGCACACAATCTGATATTCAATTATTCTTAGTACCTTTGCATTTGAAACCAACGTTTCAGAAACAGCAGTTTCGAAAACAGTAGTTTCAAGAAACAACAGGAAATCAATACTAAAAATAATAAATAATGAATTTCAACAAGACATTTCTTACCCTCGGTTTGGCTGCAACACTCTTGCAGATGCCAACCTCATCGGTTGCCCAGAATGCAGGCGGCAAGCGTCAGAACCCTCTTCTGGTAAAGAGTAGCCTTCCTTTCGGCGCTCCTGATTTCAGCAAGATTCAGGAGAGCGACTATCTCCCTGCCTTCGAAGCAGGTATCAAGGAACAGCGTGCCAACATCCAGAAGATTATCAGCAACAAGAAGAAGCCAACCTTCCAGAACACCATCCTCGCTTACGAGAACAGCGGTATGTTGCTGGATCGTGTTTCCAATGTATTCTTCGGTCTTACCAGCGCACACAAGACTCCTGGAATCGCAGAGGCTCAGAAGAAGGTGATGCCTTTGCTCACCGACCTCGACAACGAGATTTCATTCAACAAGAAACTCTTCGAACGTATTAAATATGTTTACGACCATGAGTACAGCAAGCTCAAGGGCGAGGACAAGCGACTCACCGAAGTCATCTACAAAGGCTTCGTCCGCTCAGGTGCCCTGCTCTCTCCAGAGAAGATGGAGCGCATGAAGCAGATCAATACACGCATCTCAGACCTCCAGGAGCAGTTTGGCAATCTTCTTCCTGCAGCTACCAACAACGCCGTGGTTTGGGTGAACAGCAAGGAAGAACTTGCCGGACTCAGCGACGCCGACATCGCACAGTGCAAGAAAGACGCAGAAAGCCTGGGCAACAAGGCTCCATACTGCATAGTCATCGTGAACACTACCCAGCAGGCTATCCTCACCAATCTCCAGAACCGTGAGCTCCGCCGCAAGGTTTATATGGCAAGCATCCACCGTGCCGGCGGCACCGACCCTAAGTTCAACACCTTCCCTATCGTAACCGAGATTGCCAAGCTCCGTGCCGAGAAGGGACAGTTGATGGGCTACAACACCTATGCCGATTATTCTCTGGAGAAGACGATGGCCAAGAATGCCAAGAACGTAAACAACTTCCTGCAGAGCCTCATCAAGGAATACGCTCCTAAGGCTGATGCCGAGACCCGCGAGATAGAGGCTTACGCACAGAAGAGCGAGGGCAAAGACTTCAAGCTCCAGCCATACGACCGCTTCTACTATTCTGCCAAGATGAAGAAGGAGATGCTCAATATCTCTGACGATGAAATCAAGCCTTACTTCAATGTGGATAGCGTTCAGATAAACGGTGTATTCTATGCTGCTCATCGCGTATATGGCCTGAACTTCAAACAGCGCAAGGATATTCCTACCTATCACCCGGACATGAAGGTATTCGAGGTAAGCGACAAGAGCGGCAAGCCTATCGCCCTCTTCTACAGCGACTACTTCCGTCGCCCTACCAAGCGT
>ERZ1034678.1345-NODE-1345-length-12410-cov-5.656253_pt1 | contig 12410 bp, 13 predicted proteins | sample MGYA00520640_ERZ1034678 | MGnify/ENA primary metagenome ERZ1034678 (study PRJEB33766, sample SAMN09781767) | gut metagenome | biome: gut microbiome | host: Homo sapiens | place: Madagascar | study: EMG produced TPA metagenomics assembly of the PRJNA485056 data...
TGGCGAGAAAAGGCTTTGTTTCTTTTGACAGGACAAATGTAATTGATTTGAATGACCAGACATATCATATAGTTTGCTATCCTAAGAATCCTATCAAATTGCCAGAATTTCATGATTTATGTAAAGTGGAGGGTAACGTGCTTCGGAAAGAACTTTCAAATATCCAATTGCTTGAGTATTTTGCGTAATTCTTATGATTGTTTTTTCAGACACGATATAGAGAAGATTGGTGTTCTGATTTTTTTGAATAAAAGAGTATGGAAAAGATACCATTTCAACCAAACGACATAGTAAAGCTTAGCAAAATAAAGTTCGAAAGATTATCTAAAGAGTTATTCTTTCCTCAAAATCTTTTTATAATAAAAGAAGTAAACAAAAATGAAGTTGGAATAGCGTTGAAAAACGTCAATCATTTTTTCAGTTTTGAAGACATACTACCTGTGAAGATAGATGGGAAAGAAGATAGAGATATTTATTACGATCCAATAGTCGCTGCCAGTATCGTAACAGAAGGAGAGGAAACTCCTGCGGTTCAAAGAGACTCATCTGAATATTATATGGTTTCTCTAAAAAAATCATATGATGAGAATCTTGAATCCTATTATGACAAAATCCACAACAAAGGAATTAAATATGTTCATGAAATACAACATGTGATTCCTTCGTTGCAGGATGATTTGAAGATACATTATCACATAAGGGAATTTGTGAACAAGTCTAATGTCTTGGGGCGATTGGGACGTTTGGAAAAGATAATGACCGCTAAAGAATATATTGATACTTTTATCGTAAAGAAAACAGAAGATGAAAAGGCGTTTGTTTATCTAAAGAAAGATATTGATGAAAAAGATCAAATAGCGTCACTTACTGACAAGCAGAAATTTGATTATGTTATCATTTGTTCTGAAGTCGAAATGGCAAAATATTACACATTTTTCATTAATTCGGCTATAGGGAAGTTATTTCTGTTACCTGATTTTAAAGCTAACAGGCTCAGAGGGAGAACTAAAATATCTCAAATCAAAAGATTGCCTATTTATTATATAGATGAGTATGCTTCAGGCTGCATCATTTTACAAATTTTAATGGAATACCTATTGTCATACAATAGAAGTCTTGAATCGCTTGAGGGTGATGTGTTTCCAACGATATTTAATTATTTTGCTTCTTTAAGGGATTCCATGGTATTAGAAATGGTATTGCCAAAGCTCTTTGAAAAGGCAAACATTTCTATACTGAAGTTATGGGGTGAAGAGATTGTTCGATTGTCAGTGAAAAATTCAGGGAACACTGATGACGAACAAAAAGATGGTTTAGGTATACTATGTACATTGTTTGAAGATTTGATGACATCTGGAAATGAATTGATGGAAAATATGAACCGTTTGCGCTTATACATGAAAGACTTCATGGATTTTGCAACCAAGAAAATGTCAGAAGAAAAATGAGTTGGAGAATAAACAAAATAGAAATTGAGAACTTTAAATTCTTCAAGAATGCTTTTCCTATTAATGTGAATAGGAAGAACATCTTGCTATATGGCGAAAATGGTGCAGGCAAGAGCTCCATTTATTGGAGTGTATATACTCATTTTCAAGCGTATGCTAAGAACCGAACTGAAGCTCAGAAATATTTTATGGCAGGACATGCTCAGAATCTTCGCAATAGATATGCCGCAATCACAGATGATTCCAGTATTAAAATATATTTTGACAACGGAAATGGCATGACCAAGACCGTGGAAGACTCGAATACTTGTTACTATGCAGCAGATACGGAAGTCTTGCGCTTTATGAAGTTTACAGCAATGTCCAGTGACTTTATGAACTACAAGTTCTTGTCTTCACTTTTTGATTTCAGAAACAGTCAAGACAATGAAGTGTTCTTGTTGTTCGAAAAGGACGTGTTGCCATATATAGATTTGGACCAACAATTATGGAGGATTAACGGTGAAGGCACAAATACGTATAATGCAGGAGAGTGGTGGGGATATATCATTCGTGTGTTTCGTATGAACGCAATACCAAGAAGCAATAGGACTAATGCCTTTGACCAAAGAACTCCACTCTACAAGAACTATCAAGATTTATTACAACAGTTCAATGAGTTGTTGCAATCAAAATTGTCTTTGCTGGTTGCCAAAGCAAATATTATCATCAAGGATGTTTTTCATATAGAATCGAAGATTATACTTCAATATGAGTATGCCTCATTTAATAACAGACTGGCTTCAAGAAGATTTGATGGAAAACTCCATAGACCCAAAATATATTTGAAAGCAACTATGGAGTCAGAACGACTTATTGACCGGTCAATTATAGAACATCCTCGTTCTTTCTTTAACGAGGCAAAAATTACATGTATGGCATTAGCTCTTCGATTAGCAATATTGGAGAGTCATCCTTCATCACTTGAAGCCCCTTCTGTCTTGTTTATAGATGATTTACTGATAAGTTTGGATATGCCGTTCAGAAGGAAGATAATTGAGATATTGTTGACCTACACAAATAAGTTTCAAACATTTATCTTTACCCATGATAGAGCATTTTATCATCTTGTTGCAAGCGAAATCAAGATAAAAGGTTGTCAAAATGATTGGATAAAATATGAACTGTACATGCAATCAAACAATGGCATACCTGAGCCTTTTTTGATTGCCCCCAAAACGCCATTGGAAAAGGCAAAGATGCTTTTACACAATCTTGAAATACCTGCAAGTGTAAATGCTACAAGACGAGCAGCAGAGCAAGAATTAAAAAGATTGTTGCCAACAAATTTGATTTTTAACGAAAAATCACAAACATTCCAATGTGACTTGAATGGTCTCATTGAGCGTTACTGTCGTTATGCCCAAAACATTGGTTTACCAGACGTTATTCCACATCTTCAAGACGAACGCAAACTGTTGCTCAACCCATTCTCTCATGATGATATAAATACACCATTCTACCGTAATGAGTTGGATTTTACAATTCATGAAATAGAGAACCTTTCAAGAATAAGTAGAAGAATAGTTGTGAAAGCCAAAGATGTGTATGAGAAAGAGTATTTGTTCCGAATAGAGAAAGATGGGACATCTTACGATTTCACCATTATCTTCAAAGAGATGTTTTATGAGTATGAATATAGTGGAAACAAGTATTGCAATGGAGCAAAGATTAATGTCAAAACATCAAGCATTGCCGATATAGAATGTGTAGATTGGGGATTGAAACAATTCTTCAAGAAAGCATGTCACTACATATACCATAATACGAATGACTTGCCTAAATTGTTGGACTGCTTAAGGGATAAGAGCACTGGCGAATTGTTGTAGCTAAGTATTGTAAGCAGAATATTGAGAAAATAATAATTATTAAGATATAACCTTGTGATGTTGCAAGAGGTTGGGTGGAAGGGTTGAATTGTCATAAGGTTTCCGTCGAAGGGACGGCTAATGTATTTTATAAAAATTATAATCTTTAAAATTATGATCAGAAAAAGAATGTATTAGGTCGGGCATCAGCTTGCCCGACTTTACAAAAAGTTGTGTAGGCAGAGTTTTGAAGAGTCTGCCAAGTGTATTATTTCAATTTTGGACTTGTCATGTATGGCGACCAAGCTGTATTTTGGCATTCCAATTGACTATGTTGACGTCTTCAACGTAGGGCAAGACCTCATGTCGATTGTGTAGTACATCAAACAGGTGATTCAAACTCATGTTTGACACCGGGGAGGCGGTTCGCTGCCTCCCTTATTTTACAAATGTAATTAGTATTCGTTATGAAGTATTCCATTGAGCAATCAAAAATAACAGAAAGAACAGACCGGATAAATCAGTTCGCATTGTTAGTTGACAAATACAACAGAAATGATATTGACATAGAAAAATTCATTTCTGAATTAGATAAGATAGAAAAGACTGATTGGACAAAAGAGAATTTATTCAACCAGTTGTTGGGATATAGTGTTCTTGGAGATGCTTATGGTGCACTAAAACGGCGTAATTTAGATTATGCAAGAGCGTACTATACAAATGAATATGTCTATAAAGAAATAAGTTATTATCATAATGTTCAGTATCTTATCACTCGTGTAAGAGAGGAGGAATGGGCTGCACTCTATGTCGCTGCCTTTACGATTTCGTGTCGTGCTTATTTATGTTTAGCGAATGCTTACGACCATCTCGGAAGGTTTTGTGAGGCACAACAATACTACAGAATGGCATTGCAAGATGCGCATAACACGAAAGAAGTTGAGATTAACCAAGGTTTTGCATATGCAAATATGCATGCTTTTTGGACAAAGGAAGAACCTTTCATCATTAGAAAAGCACAGATGATGATGCGGAAATATCCGCAAGCATACTATATGCTACCACATTTTAATTCTATGCTTACGTGGACAGTACCGTCTTCTGATGCTCCTTCTATAGATTTTACAACCATACCAGATGGGGAATATGAGAAATGGGTTTGTAAGAATTATCTTAGAATCAATCGATTTAATGATGTTGAGCCTGATTCTATGCTGTCATTATATGATAATGTGAAACTTCCAGACATAGTTGACACTCCAGAGAAAAAAGTTCTTTATGAAAGCTGCTTTGAAGAAATTAAAGGTAGTTTCATCAGCACACGGAAAATGCTGTATACAATTATATATGATGATGAGAATGGCATGAATATGGAGATGCTAAAAATGGCTTATAAGAATTTCTATTCTACATTCGATAAAATTGCCATGTTCTTATCAAATTACATTGATATTAGGCTAAAATCCTATGAGATAGACTTTGCCAAGATATGGAATTGCAAGAATGGAGACATACGGTCGGAAATTCTGGCGTATTCACAGAACATGCCGTTATTGGGATTATATAACATTAAGTTGGATGTTTATGGAATGAAAACGGATTGGTATGTTGTTGATGAACAAACAAAGGACTTGAAAATGCTACGTAATTATATGGAGCATAAGTCGATAATTATTAAGGACGGGCCTATGTCTCGTACAGAATATCAGCTGATTATATCGAAAAAAGAATTGGAACTCAATACGATTAGGTTGGCGCAACTTGTTAGATGTGCTATTATATATTTGTGTAATTTTGTCTTGCATGCAGAATATGACAAACATCACCTATAAAAGATATTGACATGATAAATATAGAACGCCCTTAGATGAATTCTATTTCTATGGTGGATGGTAATAAAGAAATGGCTTCTCGTGGATTTGAATTGATAGGTATAAAGTTGTATTGTATGATGAGTTAGTGGATTTTTATGACAACAAAGGACGCCTGTTGGCTTGTCTAACTGGTTCATTGCTGCTTGGAACTAGGTGATTTCTTGCTGGAGGAATCGCTTGGGAATTGGTGGGAGGTATGAACGGCTATAAAATGTTGCTGAAGGTTAAAATGTGGAGTTTTTATGCGCTAATATTTGGAGGAAAAGAATGTTTCGCTTATTTTTGCATTTAGATAAACTGCACTTGGCAATATGAAAACTGCTTTCATTGTGTTCGATTGCATTATCTTTACTTTAAAAATTATTAATAGAACTATTATGGCACAGACTGCAACTATGAATCAAGCTCAACTGCAAATCCTTGATATGTTGTCTTTTATCAAGACTCCTGAGGCTTTGCGTGATTTGAATAAGGTGATCTCTGATTATTTTGCTCAGATGGCTGATGCTGAGTTAGATAGAATGTGGAATGAAGGAACTCTGAATGAAGAACGTATCGAGAGTTTCCGTCATCTCCATGAACGTACTCCATATAATAAACCGACTTTATAATATTATTAAGTTATGAATATTGTATTGGATACAAATAGCTTAATTATGTCAATCGCCCCTAAAAGTCCGTATCGAAAGGTATGGAATGCTTTTCTTAAAGGCGATTATAACCTTTGTGTGTCCAATGAAATTATAGAGGAATATTCTGAGGTGTTATCTCGCAATATTTCTCCACAAGTTTCTGTTGCTATAGTTTATGCAATATTATCTAGACCCAATGTAATTCGTAAAGATCCTCATTATACTTTTGCTTTGATAGAGGCTGATAAAGATGACAATAAGTTTGTAGATTGTGCCATTGCAGCTAATGCGAAGTGTATTGTTACTGAAGATAAGCATTTTAGGGTGTTGAAAAATATTCCATTTCCAAAGGTGGAAGTATTAGGCATAGAGGAGTTTAAATGTTATTTGGAAAGGTGGATATAGGTGCTTGTTGTTTAATAGAGAAAATAAAATGACGGGTTATTAACTGTAATAACGAGTTATTGAAAAAAATAGATAATTGAGATAAGTTTGCTATATCTCACCTCATGATAAGGCGTGTTGTCACTATATCAAGTTCTCGCCGTAAAGGGTGTGGGGTGAAAAGCAATAGTTGTAATTTTTTATTTTTTTTGTTGTATCCACACGTTTTACGTTGCGTATACGACGCTCTTTACGTTAAAAATATGTTATTTTTAATAAAAAACTTGCTTGATGTTGAAAAAACAAGTATATTTGCGTAGACTAATAAAATGCATCGTTATGGATGAAAACGAAGAAATATATTTAGCCAATAAACATCGTGGCGGTGAAAGTAGTCGACGAGGTAATCTCTATGAAGTCTATTATGCTGTTTTTGCAATATTCCGTGAAATAGCTAAGGGGAATTATTCGACTATCGTCTCTAGGCAAGTTGAAGTTGCTTTTGTGGATGATTTGCTTATTTCTGATGGTACTACAAATGTTTATCATCAATTAAAAAATAAGAAAAATCCGTCCTGGGGAAGTATGAGACATGGGAATTTGAAATATGATTTCTCCATGCAGAAGAATATCTGTGAAGAGAGAAGAGAAAACTTTTCTTTAAAACTCGTGGTCAGTGACAAAAAAAATCGTTTAATAGAGCGTATGCCTGATGGCTTGAAAGGGGTAACCTCTGTTGAATTCTATCCAATGTTGGACTGTTTAAATAAATACATTTATTGGTCGGATTTTGCAGATGTAGCTTATAAGGCTGTTGGTTGTGAACCTGGAGAGAATAATAAGCTTGAAGTAGTATCAATGATACTCTCCTCGTTATGGCAAGCTGATGCGTATAGCAACTTGGATGTACAGGGGTATTGGACTCTGATGGAATATAAGTGGTATGGTGAAGAACCTATAGATGAAACTCTAAAAAATCAATTGATTACACTTTTGGGTGACATGGGTTTCTCTTTAAAGGTTGATAAAAATGTGATAGAGTGGATTTTTCTGCATTTTAAAGGTACTCTTAGGTTAAACGACACTAAGATGCGCTCCTTATTAGAGATTCAAGATGTAGAAAATATGATTCAAAACTTGATTTAAAATGGAAAAATTATGGCTAGAATATTTGAAAATTTAAATCATGAGAATAAGCTGAAGGTTGAACAGGCTTTAACTCAGCTTATAATGCCGAATGTAGATTCTGCAAAATATCGTATTGCCTTTTCTGAATTAGGTTTTGAACTTGGTATATTGATTGCTAAAAGATATCCAGAGTTAGGTAATGTATTGCTTGTCTGTGCGTCTGAAGATGCTGATTGGTTGGCGAAAGGTTTGATAGATGGTTTACATCAAGATATTGGACTGGCTGTCTTGTGGTCTAATAGAATTACTATCAGCCAAAATCCAAAGATTGAGGTTTCTGAAATCAATAAATCTTATGTTGACATGGAAGGTGATTCTTGTGATACTATGATAGTTGTGAAATCGATTATCAGTACTTCATGTGTTGTAAAATCTCAGTTGAACTATCTTGTAAAACGTGTAAACCCTCAGAGAATTATAATAGCTTCTCCTGTTATGTTTGTAAGCGCCAAGGATAGTTTGATGAAAGAGTTCCCTTCTTCGGTTTCATCAAAATTCCAATTCCTTACATTTGCAATAGATGATGTTAGGGATGATGATGGTGTTGTTTTACCTGGAGTTGGTGGTATAGTGTATCCTAAACTTGGTCTTGGTAATCAGGTTGAGAAGAATTTATATATGCCGCAGATAGTAAAGGATAGGGCTTTTGCTCCTTTAAGAGCCTGATGGCCTGTGCATTGTGTCATAGAGGAAAACTGAAGATTATTTGCTATTTTCTTGTTAGTTTTGATAAAAAACAAACTTTAATGGCAGAATTTAATAAAGTGAAATATTATGGCACAGGAAACAGAAATGAATCAAGTTCAATAGCAAATCCTCGATATGTTGTCTTTTATCAAGGCTCTTGATCCTTTGTGGGATTTGAATAAGGTGATTTCTGATTATTTTGCTCAAATGGCTGATGCTGAATTAGATAGAATGCGGAATGAAGGTACCCTGAATGAAGAGCGTATTGAGAGCTTCCGTCATCTCCATGAACGTACTCCATATAATAAACCGTCTTTATAATCGTTAGGTGATGATAGCGCTAGTAATTTGAAAATCTATGATAAATTCTTTGGCGTTTACATTGGATTATCGTATCTTTGCAGCATCAATGATTAATAAAATTGGGAGGAAGAATATATGGATAAAACAAAGTTAACAAGGGAAGAGGCTATACGCCGTTATACGGAAGAAGATATTCTGAAGCAACCTCTATCTAAGATGATGCAAGATATTGCAAAACAACTTGGTGTTATTAAATAAATCTTTGTCTGACGTTTGTATTGTGTTGAAATCTCCAGCCTAAAAAGTTTCGTCCTGAAAGGTAGTTAAAATAGATTATTATGGATAAGACAGAATTTGAAAATAAGGTTTCTGCATATAAGCAAAAACGTACAGAACCGACAGAAGGGCAAAAATTAATTTATTTAGATGAAGTACAAAATTTATGCCCTTTGTGCGGAAAAGTACTAGTGCGTAATGGAGAAAGAAATGTAAATAAATTCTTTGAGATTGCTCACATTTTTCCTTGTAATCCAACAAATGATGATATGCAGCAATTGTTTGGGGTTGAGCTATATGGTAATAATTCCGAGTCTATGCAAAATAAGATAGCTTTGTGTAAAGACTGTCATTATGACTATGACAAAAATAAAACAAAGGAGAAATATAATAAATTGCTGAATATAAAAAAGAATCTTGAAAAACAGTATTCTGTAAAAAATGAATTATCAGAATGTAATTTAGAAGTAGAAATTTCAAAAGTACTTCTCATATTTAAAGATTTAAAAGATGAAGATTTGGAAGGATTGACTTTAAATTATAATGCTGTTAGAATAAAGCAAAAAATTGGAGATTCATGTTTAATCCTTCGAAATAAAATAGAGTATAATGTTGTATTGTATTTCAAATTTATTCAAGAAAAGTTGAATAATTTATGTGAATGCTCGAATACTGATTTCGAATTAATTTCATTGAATATTAGAAATGTATATTTGAAATCTAAGAAAAAAGGATTGGATCAAGAGAAAATCTTTGATATGATGATTAACTGGATTGTTTCTAAAGCGCAATGCTCTCAAATAGCCGCTGAGATTTTAATTTCATTTTTTGTTCAAAATTGTGAAGTGTATGATATATCCCAATAAAATTATGCCAGTTTCTAAGAGTGTAATAGGCAATATGCTTATTATTTTAGAAGAGTTTAAAGGAACTAATTTTACATTAGACTTTTTATTGCATAAATTAAGCAAGAAAATGGATGTCGTTGATATGATAGACGCACTGACATGTCTTTATGCTGTAGGAAGAATAGATTTTAAAGACCATCAAATAATTGTATTATGATTAAAGAGATATTCTGTGACAAGTTTAAAAAACAGCAAGTACCATTTAAAGATGGATTAAATGTGGTATTGGGAGATGATTCGGGAGCTAATTCTATAGGTAAAAGTACTATGTTGTTAGTTATAGATTACATGCTTGGTGGTAAACATTATCAAACCAAGTCTGACATCATTGGACATGTCGGTCATCATACCATTTTTGTTTGCTTTGAGTTTGATGGAGAAAAATTTTATTTTGCCCGAAAGACGGAACAAAGTGATACCGTCTTTAAGAGTAGTCCAGACTACAAAATTTTAGATGGTAAAGAAATGACCCTTCTCCAATATAGAAAGTTCTTGCAGGATAAATATGAATTGAATATTTATGGGTGTACATTAAGAACTTTTATTGGATTATTTGCCCGTATATATGATCGGGGCAACTATATGGAAACTTTGCCTTTGTTGGAACATCATGGAGATAGTAGTGAAAACAGTATTAAAAGGTTGGTAAAAATATTTGGGGTATATGAAGATGTTGGGACTTTGGATTTAAATTTGAAAAATTTGAAAGAGCGTAATGACCTGTTCAAAAAAGCATTAGCAATAGATTTAATTAAAGGTCCCAAAAACAAAAAAGAATTAAAAAATAATGAAGGACAAATTAACTCATTACAACAAGAGATAGACATATTGACATTAGAATTGGCCAATAGAGAAGTTTCTCTTGGCACATTACAATTAAAAAAGGTGTTAGAAATTAAGGAGGAATTAGCAAAGTTTCAAACACTGAAGAATAAAAATGATTCAAAAATAAGACGTATCCAAAATAACTTAAATTCAACAAAGACTGTTAGTATTATAGATTTGGAAAAATTAAAGAAGTTCTTTCCTGAAGCAAATTTCTTGGAAATTACGAAGATTAATAATTTTCATTCGACTTTGTGTACAGCACTATCTGATGAAATGACAAACAAAATAAAATCATTAGAAATGCTAAATAAACAATTGGAATCTGAAGTGAAAAAACTTCTTCAATCTATAGAGAATGTCGTCTCTGAAACAAATTCTACAAAAATCGGGGTTCAGCAATTGGCTCAAATGCAAAGGCAAATGTATGAACTTATAACAGAAAATTCGACTTATGAGAAGAAAACTTCATTTGCAAAAGAAAAAAAAGATGCAGAAGATTTGTATAATGATACATTGCAAAAGATATTAACAAGTGTTCAGCAAGTTATGAATACTAAAATATTAGAATACAATGGCATAGTATATAATAACACAAAGAAAGCCCCTCAATTGACATTGCAACCTAAGAAATATATATACGATTGTCCAGACGACGAGGGAACTGGTTCAAGATATAGTGGGTTGGTTTTGTTCGATTTAGCTGTTTTGGGATGCACCAAGTTACCTGTATTATTTCATGATTCTTTGATTCTTAAAAACATAGAAGATAATGCTATTGAAAAAATCATGCAATTATATGATTCGTTTTCAAATAAGCAAATTTTTATAGCGTTTGATAAGAAAACGGCATACACTGAGGATACTCAGAAAATTGTTGATAAGAATATAGTGTTAAAATTATCTCCAAACGGACATGAGTTGTTTGGAAAATCATGGAGTCGGTTAAGTTAGATTCTGCATGCTCTGTAATTGGTATCTAACAATCGCTTTATTTGGTTTGTCTCTTTATGAGTTTCCGATGATAAGGGCTAATTTGGTACAGTCTGTGATGTCTTTGATGTTTTCGGCTTGGTTTACCTCATAATAACACGCCGTATTGAATCAAGCATCTTTTCTGATAATTTCTTAAGAGATTTTTCAAACTCTATGGAGTAATCAACTTTCATACACCAAGCCACTTTTCAAGATCAGCTTTTTCTTGCTCATTGAGCATAATGTTTCCATCAGGATTCTCCTTGCTCTATTTTGCATACAATTAGGCATCTTCATAGTTATCTGCTAACTCTTTCATAGTTGTTGAACTCATATGCTTAAAAATTATGGTTTAACTTCGGTTGCAATGATACAATATATATTCCATATAATTGGTATATTTACTGAAGTTTTGCATGTATGGGAGTTAGGGAAGTTATCACTCCCTTCGGTCGTTCTGGAAGTTAAGGGACAAATGCTTTTGGGGACTTGAAATTAAACACTAAACATTAAACATTCCCTTTGGGCTTATGGCTTTAACTTCTCTAACTTCTTTAAATTCCCCATTTGCGAAAGTTGAGTTAACATTTGAATTTGCTAAAGTTCAAAAGGTTATTGTACAGATGGAAAAGAATAGTGAAATGGCTGGGATAGAAGATGCAATGGAAGATATTCGTCATGGTAGAGTGACTGAGTATGTTTGTAGTTAAATGGCGGAAGAAAAGGTATGCGAAATGAAAAAGTGCTCCAATTCTTTGTATATATAATGTTTTTTGTTTAGTTTTGCAGAAAAATAAGATTGACCAATGAGATTACAGATACAAAATATCAATAAAATCAAGGACGCAGATATTGCCTTGAATGGCTTGACTGTGATTGTAGGAGAGAATGATATGGGAAAAAGTACCATTGGTAGAGCATTCTTTTCTATTATCAAGGCGGTCTCTAATATGAGAAGCTTGAGTAATGAAAGTTCTGCCAACAAAGCTTCTAAGCATATAGATTCTTTGTATAAGCACTTCTATGGAAAAAAAATCATAGATGGTACTATGGATCTGTTGCC
>ERZ1034678.1352-NODE-1352-length-12352-cov-44.480524_pt1 | contig 12352 bp, 10 predicted proteins | sample MGYA00520640_ERZ1034678 | MGnify/ENA primary metagenome ERZ1034678 (study PRJEB33766, sample SAMN09781767) | gut metagenome | biome: gut microbiome | host: Homo sapiens | place: Madagascar | study: EMG produced TPA metagenomics assembly of the PRJNA485056 data...
GGAGGAATAGAATATGCAGAATGAAAGTCAAAATATAGAATATAAGGAATCATGGCGTGATGAATATCTGAAATGGATATGTGGTTTCGCCAATGCCCAAGGTGGGCGTATTTATATCGGTGTAAACGACCAGAAAGAAGTAATCGGTTTATCTGATGCCAAACGGTTGTTGGAAGATATTCCTAACAAGATAGTTAATTATCTGGGCATCGTAGAAGATGTAAACCTTCTTATGGAAGGTGATAAAGAGTATATAGAGATTGTGGTCTCACCAAGTAATATGCCGATAGCCTATAAAGGTACGTATCATTATCGTAGTGGTTCTACCAAGCAAGAACTCAAAGGGCTTGCTTTGCAGCAATTCATTATGGAAAAGATGGGACATTCATGGGATGATATTCCTGTTTATGGTGCTACTCTTGATGACATAGACCGCAATGCGATTGACTATTTTTTGCAATGTAGTATCAAGGCAGGTCGTATGGATGAATCAGAGGCCAATTCGTCGACCGAAGATGTATTGCGTAATCTTGGCTTGTTCACCAAGGAAGGTGAATTGAAAAATGCTGCCATCTTGCTTTTCGGAAAGCATGTTGGTCAGTTCTTCCCATCTGCGGTATTCAAGATAGGACGTTTTCATACAGATGAGAGCGATTTGATTATTCAGGATGTGATTGAAGGTAATCTGATCCAGATGGCAAGTAGGGTGATGGAAGTACTCCGAACCAAGTATCTGTTTTCGCCTATTCACTACGAGGGATTGCAGCGCATAGAGCAGTTGGAGATTCCTGATAAGGCATTACGAGAGTTGATATACAATGCCATTTCGCATAAGGCTTATACCGGTCCTGCCATCCAAATGCGCATCTACGACCGCAGTATAGAATTGTGGAACTATGGTTTGTTGCCGAAAGAGTTGACTCCTGCAGCCTTAATGCAGAAGCATTCTTCTTATCCTCGTAACCATAATATTGCCAATGTTTTTTACAAAGCAGGCTTTGTAGAATCATGGGGACGTGGTTTCAAGAAGATTGCCGAGGAGTTTGAACGTGCCAGCTTGCCATTGCCAACGATAGAAGAAAATGGAGGTGGCGTGATGGCGATTGTTCAGCGCAAGACGATAGACGAAGTTATCGCAGAGCGTGGCGGGGATGTCGGTGTAAATGTCGGTGTAAATGTCGGTGTAAATTCAAGAGAAATATCCGATGTGAAACTAACAGAGCGACAGACTATTATGGTGTCTGTTATTAAGTCAAATCCTATGGTGACAGCTAAGCAAATGTCTGAAACATTGTCGGTGACAGTAAGAACTATAGAAAGAGATTTGGCGTTAATGCAAAAAGCAGGCATCATAAGACACGAAGGAAGTGATAAAACCGGTGTTTGGGTGATACTCGAACAAGGAAATACTAATTCTTAATAGTGTTAGATATGAAGCAGAATAATAATGAACAAATCGTCTTCGATATGTTCGAAGAGGTTGCAACCGAAAGCATCGCTGAGGCTCGGAATGCATACACCTATGAAGAAATTGATGGGTGCTATCAGGAGGCGAAAGAGATTGCCAAGGCTACAAAAGAAGTTTTAAAGACTTTTATTGGTTGATTTTTTTATATTAATAGTAGTAATGAAGACAAATGCTGATATGGAAAATGTTGATTGTAAATCTACGCTAAAACAAGATACGGAGGGGGCTTTATACATAGCCCATTCCGAAAACTGTTATGGCGAACTGCAAACGATGAAACAGCATAGCGAAGGTGTTGCTCGAATGATGAAGTCGTTCGCTTTATCTGGTGAATATGTTGACGTGTATACATATTGTGGTTTGTTACATGATGTCGGAAAATATAGTAAAGGATTTCAGAAATATATTAGAGCAGAAGGAGAAAAAGAACCTCATGCAAAATGGGGAGCTTATATGGCAAGAATGGATAAGTTAGTCAATGTTGCTTTTCCTGTCTTTGGGCATCATGCAGGATTGCCCAATAGAGATGCTATGTTCGAAACTTTGAACCAATGTGGAAAAGAAGAGAGCAAATGGCTTGATGTACTGTGTTCGTTAAAAGAAGATGGTCTATGTATTCCTCCTTGTGATAATTCTTCTTTTAATAGGATAAAGGAAAATACAACCAAAGAACTGTTTGTACGAATGCTATATAGTTCTCTTGTTGATGCAGATAGTCTTGATACTGAGCGACATTTTGAAAAAGAACAATATGATGCACGCCCGCAGTTATCCCTTGACGTAGATGTGCTTTTAGATGCATTAGATCATAAGTTGAGTTCTTTTTCTCTTGAATCTTCACTAAACAAGCTCAGAACAGAGGTGAGATTGTATGCACAGAGTCTTGCAGCGCAACCTCAAGGATGCTTCTCTATGACGTTGCCTACTGGTATGGGAAAGACATTGTGTAGTTTGAATTGGGCTCTACATCATGCAAAAGTTCATTCAAATATTAAGCGCATTGTCATAGTCCTGCCTTTTCTTAGCATCATTGATCAAACTGCAAAGGAATTGAAATCAATTTTCAAGGACCATGATGTTATATTAGAGCATCACTCAAATGTTATCTATGAAGGAAAAGAAAGTGAAGAAGAAGAGTTTTATTGCAAAGACCCAAAACAATTAGCGACAGAAAACTGGGATTATCCCATTGTCGTTACAACGACAGTGCAGTTTTTTGAGTCTCTCTTTTCGAACCAGCGATCGAAATGTAGGAAAATGCATAATCTGCAGGATTCAATTGTCATATTTGACGAGATACAAACATTACCAGTTCATCTGGCAGAATGTACAATGAAGATACTGAACGATATGTTGCATCTGTGCCGTTGTAGTATTTTGTTTTGCACTGCTACGCAACCGAACTTTCAAACCCGTGCTGACTTTAAAGGTATTGACCGTATAGTGCCATTGGTTGAGAATCCTACGGCCATATTTGCTGCCACGAAAAGAGTTGAATATTATCCGATTGCTGACTACGAAGTCCAATCAATGGATAGTATAGCACAAAAAGTTTGTGAAGAAAAAGAGCCTGTTCTCATTGTATGCAATACCAAGAAGAAAGCTAAGGCTCTGTTTGATATTATAAAAGAAAAAGGCAATATGCAGGTTCTTCACCTATCAACAAACATGTGCCAGAAGCATAGAATGGCTGTTATTGATAAGGTCAAAAGTAAACTTAAAAATGGTGAGAAATTGATACTGTGTTCTACCCAACTAATAGAGGCAGGCGTAGATATTGATTTCCCTATAGTATTTCGTGAACTTGCGCCATTGGAATCTATTATCCAATCGGCAGGAAGGTGCAATAGAGAGGGTAAGCTTGAAAAAGGCAAAGTGTTTTTGTTTCAGTTAGAGGAAAAAGGACAACCTTCTGCTGAGTATAAAACTTTCACTCAATTTGCTCAGTTATGTTATCACAATAATGAAAATCGATTAACTGATGCAGATTTCTATGCAGAATACTATACGGATATAGTTAAGCTATATGCACCTGAGGACATCATAACTCCTAAACGTGAAAAATTGATGTTTCAGGATGTAGCAGATAAATATCATATTATTGATAGTAGTGCGACCTCATTGTTCGTGTATAGATATAACGAGGAAAGCTTGCAACTGTATAAAGAGATTACTAGTAAAGAATATCTTTCTCGAAAAGATTATCAGCAAATAGCACAATACTGTGTGCAAGTGTATAGCAAGTTTGAACGTGACAATTCCGATAAGATAGCAGAAACTACAAATGGAGTAAAAGTTTGGAGTGGTGCTTATTCGGAAGAATTTGGATTAAGTAACGAAGAAGAAATATTTTGCATATGATAGATAGTAATATTGTAAAAGTAAGGGTAAAAGGAGATTATGCCTGTTTTACTCAACCTGCGCTTAAAGTGGAGCGCATGACATATCCATGTATGACTCCGTCTGCAGCGAGAGGCATATTGGAATGCATCCTTTGGAAACCAGAGTTTCAATGGGTTGTTAAAAGTATCAAGATATTGAAGCCGATATCATTCTCTTCAATTAAGAGAAATGAAATCAGCTCCATACAAAGTGGTACGCCTATTGACATACTTGATATGAGCAAACGTTGCCAGAGAAATAGCATCGTTTTGCGAGATGTTGAGTACATTATAGAGGCCGTTATTTATATGTCAGAAGATAATATTCAAAAGGTCAAAAACAGAGATAAAAAAGAAGGAAGAACAGCTTGTGAACCAATAGTCAAATATCGTGAGATGTTTAACCGACGTTTGAAAAAGGGTCAATGTTGGCATCAGCCTTATTTGGGTACTCGTGAGTTTTCCTGTGATTTCTTCCCTGTTACACAAGAGGATGTGGATAAAGCGACAGAGCTTAATCTGACCTATCCTATAGGTAGTCTTTTGTTTGATATTTGGTACGATAAAGATCATAATGCGACTCCAATCTATATGACAAATGCTGTCGTAAAGAATAGCACGCTTGTGTGTCCTGATGATCTGAATGAAAAGATGCTTTCGACATCTCATGTACGTGCAAAGCAAGAAGACTCAGTTAATCGCATATTGTTCGACTTTAATAGAAAGGAGGAATTATGTTCGCAGAATTAGTAGAATTAGGCAAAAGAGTTTACAATGGTCACGATGCTTTAGGTACAGAAAAATGTAGTTGGGATATTGTCATTGATAGTGAGGGCAATTTCAAACAGTTGATTTCTTGTGATATAATGATTGAGGCAGAAAAACTATCAGCTAAAAAGGGGAAAGCTAGGTTGTTGCTTGATAAGCCTGAAGAAACTTTGTTGGGATACCATACACCTATAAGTGGTTCTACTACTTTAACAGAAGTAGAGAAGAAATTTGAGCGATATTTCAACAAGCTTGAGGAATATAAATCTATTCAAGAGTTAGCTCCTGTTTTTTTATTTTATAGTAAACCACAGGAGGTAAGGAAAGCTATTGATGCATTCAAAGATAAAAAAAGCGGAAATATGACCTTTATGCTTGAAGAAACCCATATCCGCTTTGTTTCTTTACAATGCGTTTATGATGCTATAAAAAAGAAATATGAGAAGGGGTTGAGTGAACGGAACAATGGCAATCGTTTATGTGCAATTTGTGGTTCTAACAAATATCCAATATTAGATGAGTCGCATGGTTCTGTAAAATTACCAAAAGGTCAGAAGGCAGGAAGTATGTTGGTTTCATATAATACCAATGCTTTTGAATCTTACAGCTTGAAAGGTAATCTCAATTCTGGCATTTGTACAAACTGTGCAAGAAACTATATAGAAGCTCTTAAGTTCCTTACTACAAATGGAATCGAAACACTCAATTCTAAGGAGGAAAAAGAGTTCAAATATACTAATCGGCAAAAGATTAGTGACGATACTATTGCCTTGTTTTGGACAAAGGTGCCTGATGATAATATCGATCCATGGTCAGATATTTGTCAACCTACAGTTGAAAGAGTAAAAAAAATGTTTTCTTCTGTAGTTACTGGTGATTCTCTTAGAACAGGAACGGAAGTTGACAACTATTTCTACTGTTGTACCTTGTCCTCTGCTGCAGCTCGAATAGCTGTAAGGGATTGGCTGGCTATTAGTGTTTCTCAATATCAGAATAACCTAAAGCTATGGTTTGAAGATATTGCAACTATAAAAAATGGTGAAGTGTACTATCCTGGCATAAACTCCATTCTTTATAATTGCATAAAGAAGAAAGCTAAGCCTACACAGAGTGATTTCAAGGCAAAAGCTCGTATTGGAACCATATTATGGTATGCAGCTCTAACAAATACACCGTTGCCGTTGATGATACTTCAAAGTGTATTGAGTCAAATAGAGCATGACAAGGCTAAATATGGATGCTTTTGTGAGGAGAAATCAACTGTTATTCGATTAGTTTTAAATAGAAACAATAAAAACAAATATAATATGAAGAATGAATTAGATGAACAAAATGCCAGTAAGGCATATCTGTGTGGACGTTTGTTTGCCTTAATCTGCAAATTGCAGTTTAAGGCGCAAGGTGAAGTGAATAGTTCTATTAAGGATAGATTTTTTGCATCTGCATCAAATACACCTGCGCGAATTATGGGCATTCTCTTGACAAAATATGTACCAGTTTATGAGAAGAAAACCAAAGGAGCATACAGTAAATCCATTACTGAGATTGCTGCTCGAATTGGTCACTTCCCAAATAAGTTTTCTATAGTGGAACGTGGAGAGTTTGCTTTGGGATATTATTACCAATATAACACAAATTCAAACAAAATGAACAATGATAATAATAATTTTAACAATTAATTAATATGGAAGCAATAAAGAATCGTTATGAGTTCGTTTTCCTCTTTGACGTTAAAGATGGAAATCCAAATGGTGACCCAGATTTCGACAACATGCCTCGTACAGACGAAGAGACTGATCAGGGGTTGGTGTCAGATGTGTGTATCAAGCGCAAAGTACGTAATTATATTCACTTGCTCAAGGGGCTTAAGACTCCGTATGATATTTTCATCAGAGAGGGCAATATTTTGAATCCTCTGATTCAAGAGAAGAGAGATGAGGCAGACAAGACTAATGATGAAGAAAAGAAGGCTGTCAAATCTGGTAGACAGGCAATGTGTGCACAATACTTTGATATTCGTACTTTTGGTGCAGTTATGAGTACTGGTGAAGAGAAAGCCGAAGAGGAAGATACTGAAGAGAAAGGAAAAAAGAAAAAAGCAAATAGTAAGAAGAAGATAAAGGGACTTGGTGTTGTGCGCGGTCCTGTTCAGTTTACTTTTGCTCGTTCTATTAATCCTATTTTCTCAAAATCAAATTCACTTACTCGTTGTTGTATTACAAAGGAGAGTGATGAGAGTAAGAATAATACTTTTGGTAATAAATATACTGTAAGTTATGGACTTTATCGTATGCATGGTTTTATCTCTGCTTCAGATGCAGCAAAGACAGGCTTCTCTGAAGAAGATAAAGAACTTTTGTTCCAGGCTCTTATTAATGCATTTGAGAATGATCATTCTGCAGCAAGAGGAGAGATGAATCCAAGAGCTTTGATTGTTTTCAAACACGATTCTCCTTTAGGTAATGCTAGAGCTGGTCAATTATTTGACCTTATTCAAGTGAAACTAAAAGAGGGAGTAGAGTTCCCGCGTGCATTTGGCGATTATGACGTTACTGTTCCTACCCAAGAGGAGTTGGATGAGAAATATCCTGGTGTGTCAGTTGAAGAATTGATTTAGTATCATCATGTATACTGAAGACGAAATGCTCATGTTGTCGGGGATACAGCACTTTATGTTCTGCCCCCGACAATGGGCTTTGATTCATATCGAGCAACAATGGGCTGAAAACAAGCTGACGACAGAAGGGCAGATTCTGCACAAGAATGTAGATAATCCCTTCTATCGTCAAAAAAATGGTGATGTTATCACGCTTCGTTCCCTCCATATAGCCTCTAAAGAATTAGGGTTATATGGTGTAACTGATGCTGTAGAACTTATTCCTGCTGATTCATCAGAAGATGCTATAACTCATAATCGCTACAAAGGATATTGGAAACCATACCCTGTGGAGTATAAAAGAGGTCATCATAAGCCTGATGAAAGAGATGAAGTACAATTGGCTGCCCAGGCAATGTGTCTCGAAGAAATGTATGGTATCCATATTCCATACGGTGCATTGTATTATAATGAAGTAAAACATAGAGAAACAATTTCTATTTCTGAGTCATTAAGAAGTACGACTATTCAATGTGCCCGTCAGATGCATGAGGTATTTAAAAGCGGTATTTTGCCAAAAGCTAACAAACAGCATCATTGTAAGAATTGTTCTCTGGTAAATCTCTGTATGCCAGAAATGAGTGATTGTACTCTTGTATCAACCTATTTAAACAAAAATCTATATGAGGATATTACTTAATACATTATACGTGACCACACCTGAAGCCTATCTAAGTAAAGATGGGTTGAATGTTGTGATATCTGTGAAGCAAAACGAGATATTCCGTATTCCTATCCATAATATAGAGCAAATTATTACTTTTGGTTATATGGGGGCAAGTCCAGGATTGATGAAACTGTGTGCAGATAACAATGTTTCTCTAACCTTCCTTTCACCACAAGGAAGATATATCAGCCGTTTGCAAGGTCCGACTAGGGGAAACGTTTTGATGAGAAAAGCACAATATAAGAATTCTGATGAACCTAACTATGCTCTTCATCTCAGTAAACTTTTCATAGGAGGAAAAATCCAAAACTATCGTAATATCTTGCGTCGCTTTATTAGAGACAATGGAGATGATGAGGCTATAGAACGTGTTTGCGAGGAACTGCTTCGGTGCAAAAGAAGAGTTTTGAATGCTGAATCTATAGATAGTGTGAGGGGAATAGAAGGAGAAGCTGCCACTGCTTATTTTGGTGTATTCTCACGTCTTCTTCTAAACCAGAAAGAAGATTTTGTATTTGAAGGTCGCAATCGTCGTCCACCAAAAGATGCGATTAATGCGATGTTATCTTTCGTATATACTCTTATATGTAATGATATGACATCGGCTTTGGAGACTGTAGGCTTGGATCCGTATGTAGGGTTTATGCATACTTTAAGACCAGGGCGTGCATCTTTATCTTTGGATATGATGGAGGAGCTGCGAGCATATTTGGGTGATAGATTGGTTCTATCTTTAATCAACAGAAAACAGATTACCATCAAAGATTTCGTCAAGCAGGGGGACGAAGGTATCGTCATGACAGACTCGGGGCGTAAGATTATATTGTCTGCTTGGCAAAACAGAAAGAAGGAGCAGATTATTCATCCTTATTTAAATGAAAAGGTAAGTATAGGTCTTCTTCCTTATGTTCAAGCAATGTTGTTGGCGAGATTCATTCGTAAGGATATTGATGATTATCCAGTATTTTTAATCAAGTAGTGTATGTTTGTATTGATTACTTATGATGTAAACATTACCTCGGCTCATGGTGCAAAACGTTTACGCAATGTAGCAAGAGCGTGTTTAAATTATGGAAAGAGAGTTCAAAACTCTGTTTTTGAGTGTATTTTGACGGAATCTCAGTTTTTCGTATTGAGGGACCAGTTGAAAGGGATTATTGATACCGAACAAGATAGTATTAGATTCTATAATCTTGGGAAAAATTGGAAACGTAAAGTTGAGACTTTGGGTAAGGATATGGGGCTTGACTTAACTGGTGAGCTTATCATTTAATGTATGAGGGTGCGAACCTATAGTATTGCAAAATACCCTATAGTTTCGCACCTTCTTAAAATCAGTGACTTACAAATATTATGCTTTTTATAATATTTTACGTGTAATTATTTTGCCATCTTTCGCAAAATAATTATCTTTGCATCATGATATTCAGCTATTTGCTGAATATGCAGTCACACCCTTCGTGGGTGTGTGGATTGAAACAAAGCGTGCTTGGGCTAATGTAGACGCCAAAAACAGTCACACCCTTCGTGGGTGTGTGGATTGAAACTTAGATAAAATGTGTGTGCATTTTGCTTATTGGGGTCACACCCTTCGTGGGTGTGTGGATTGAAACATCAAAGCAGGTGCAGAAAGACCTAGCCAACGGCGTCACACCCTTCGTGGGTGTGTGGATTGAAACGTTTTAAAGATTATAAGACTATGACAAATAAGGAAGTCACACCCTTCGTGGGTGTGTGGATTGAAACATTTGCGGTAGCGACTGTGCGGAAAATTACAGATGTCACACCCTTCGTGGGTGTGTGGATTGAAACAGAGACCATATATATTAAAAGTGATACTTTCGAGTCACACCCTTCGTGGGTGTGTGGATTGAAACTGCATACGGAAACCTTTATAGCCTAACTCCTGAGTCACACCCTTCGTGGGTGTGTGGATTGAAACTGCTTGTTGCCGGAAGAATCGGTGGTCTCGGTAGTCACACCCTTCGTGGGTGTGTGGATTGAAACTTCCGGAAATCAACTGCTCGGAAAGCTGACTACGTCACACCCTTCGTGGGTGTGTGGATTGAAACCTCAGCATGAGCATAATCTAGCACATTAGCGAGAGTCACACCCTTCGTGGGTGTGTGGATTGAAACTTACAGATGAAGCATGGAAGCAAGCTCTACCTAGTCACACCCTTCGTGGGTGTGTGGATTGAAACTCGGAAAGTTTATAATAAACAACAACTAAACAATGTCACACCCTTCGTGGGTGTGTGGATTGAAACCCTTTTGGTCATCCCTTCAAACTGTGGCAAAAACGTCACACCCTTCGTGGGTGTGTGGATTGAAACACCCTGATTGCTTCGGCTGATTCACGTCCTAGCGTGTCACACCCTTCGTGGGTGTGTGGATTGAAACTCATACTGAGGGCGCTTGTCGTCGTAATGGTAAGTCACACCCTTCGTGGGTGTGTGGATTGAAACAACCATTATAATAATGGTGCAAACAGTAAGGTTAAGTCACACCCTTCGTGGGTGTGTGGATTGAAACAATACTGGTCTAGGCGGTGGTATCTATCCTAAAACGTCACACCCTTCGTGGGTGTGTGGATTGAAACAGGGCACAGCGAAGACAGCAAAGACAGCGTGGAAGTCACACCCTTCGTGGGTGTGTGGATTGAAACAGTTTTGATGGCTTCGATGATGAGGATGAAGCGTGTCACACCCTTCGTGGGTGTGTGGATTGAAACAACATCAGAAACCTCAACGGTAGAAAGGTTACTTAGTCACACCCTTCGTGGGTGTGTGGATTGAAACCTTATCATGATAGGAGGGTTAGAGCAATCTGAATGTCACACCCTTCGTGGGTGTGTGGATTGAAACTATATTTATATTTTAAACTGATTTAATCTCCAAAGGTCACACCCTTCGTGGGTGTGTGGATTGAAACTCCTTAGAGGATCAAGAACCATCTGCACACCATAGTCACACCCTTCGTGGGTGTGTGGATTGAAACTCCTCATCATATATATATTAATCTCAAAAATCATGTCACACCCTTCGTGGGTGTGTGGATTGAAACCCTCTCACAGAGGAAGGTGACAATGCTGAGGTATGTCACACCCTTCGTGGGTGTGTGGATTGAAACCGATATTCTCCGCCTCACTCCATCCGAAGAGGAAAGTCACACCCTTCGTGGGTGTGTGGATTGAAACATATCATCCAGCTTTGTTCCGAAGTCATTATAGGGTCACACCCTTCGTGGGTGTGTGGATTGAAACATTGCTTGCAAAAGAAGTATATCAAGAAGGTGGGTCACACCCTTCGTGGGTGTGTGGATTGAAACTTCCTCGGTCACTCAAATGAGTTTAGCATAGACGGTCACACCCTTCGTGGGTGTGTGGATTGAAACAAAGCTGCAAGCAGTTCCTCGCCCTTGGCTTTCCGTCACACCCTTCGTGGGTGTGTGGATTGAAACACTCTGCTTGCCATAGATAAGATGCCTGAATCCAGTCACACCCTTCGTGGGTGTGTGGATTGAAACCAATCATCAACAACACTATATAAAGAATATCAAGTCACACCCTTCGTGGGTGTGTGGATTGAAACTTCGGCCGTGATGTGTATAGCTGCTGCTATCGCTAGTCACACCCTTCGTGGGTGTGTGGATTGAAACATGCAATTGTCAAAGATGGTGAGGTCGCAGCAAAGTCACACCCTTCGTGGGTGTGTGGATTGAAACTAGACAATATAATGAGTAAAAGATGAATGCATAAGTCACACCCTTCGTGGGTGTGTGGATTGAAACCTCGAACTGCTAATACGTGCCTTATGATTAATAGAGTCACACCCTTCGTGGGTGTGTGGATTGAAACATCAACACCAGCGAGGCTTTGCGCCTAGGTCTTAGTCACACCCTTCGTGGGTGTGTGGATTGAAACACAACTGCTGAAGGTATCTATGCAGCCCTGGGCGTGTCACACCCTTCGTGGGTGTGTGGATTGAAACTTAAGGATCTTGCCAGCCAGATCATCTTCATGCCGTCACACCCTTCGTGGGTGTGTGGATTGAAACTTTGGATGATGGTAGTAAATCATGGCTTCAGCGTGTCACACCCTTCGTGGGTGTGTGGATTGAAACTCGCACTCCTCTGGGGTATCAGCAAGGGCAGGATAGTCACACCCTTCGTGGGTGTGTGGATTGAAACAAGGACACGGAGCCTGACCACTATGAGCACTATCTGTCACACCCTTCGTAGGTGTGTGGATTGAAACGAAGAACTTCCGCCAGATGATGACAGCAAGACCTGTCACACCCTTCGTGGGTGTGTGGATTGAAACAGAAAACAGATTTTATTTTCTGAGCCCACTTGAAAAAGTGACAGTATCGGCGAATCGGTACCACTATAGCGCATGAATCGGTACCATCA
>ERZ1034678.1356-NODE-1356-length-12334-cov-5.017510_pt1 | contig 12334 bp, 9 predicted proteins | sample MGYA00520640_ERZ1034678 | MGnify/ENA primary metagenome ERZ1034678 (study PRJEB33766, sample SAMN09781767) | gut metagenome | biome: gut microbiome | host: Homo sapiens | place: Madagascar | study: EMG produced TPA metagenomics assembly of the PRJNA485056 data...
CCAAAAACAGCTTTCCAGCCTGCGAAATTGAAGATTTGTACATTCTTCATAAAGGCTGCTGCCTCATCGTATGGCTTGTCGTGTGTCAGCACCTCGTAGATATACTGCCAGCCGGTTCTGCAGAATACGTGGATGAAAAATTCATCCGCGGTCGCATTCTCATTTGCATACTGTTTCGCAAATATGTTGTAATACTGCTCCTCGATCGCCGCGAGCTTATCAAAGTAATCTTCATATTCTGTCCCCACCGAATGGCAGAACAGAAGCTGAAATTCTTCCTTATACCGGTAGATATACGCCAATACCTGATCGGTTCCCTCGTTGCCCTCCTCGATGGCATGATCCATGTCCGAACACTCGGTTGCCTTCTGTATGCTCTGCATATACATCTCCATCAGACCATCTGCCGCTTCCTGTACGATTGCGGTGAAAAGTCCGCTCTTGTCGCCAAACCGGGTATATATGGAATTGGTACTGACTCCGCATGCCGCCGATATCCGCCGCATGCTGGCATCATGGAATCCATAGGTAAAGAATTCTTCCTTCGCTGCCTGAAGCAGGGATTCCGTCACACCGGCTGTCTCACGTCGCATGAGCTACTCCTTCTCTTCGTTAGTTGTTGCTGTTATTTATATTGTTTTATTTTTCATAACACCGTTATTATAACAGTGTTATTTTATTTGTCAATAGGTTTTTATATTATCCAACCATTACCTTCAACACGATCATCCCTGCCAGATATACGATTGCCAGCACATACACGACGCCATCCGCACGTGCATATCGAAGCGGATACATCTTCGTTCTCGGTCTGCCCGCCTGATAACAACGCGCTTCCATCGCGAGTGCCAGATCGCCTGCCCGTCCAACTGCGGATGCAAAAAGCGGCATTAAAATCCGTCCAGTACGTTTCACTTTCTGGAATACATTTCCTGCTTCAAAATCCACGCCGCGCGCCGTCTGTGCCTTCATGATCCTGTCTAACTCTTCGATCAGAATCGGAATGAAGCGGAGCGTAATCGACATCATAAGTGCAATCTCATGCACCGGTACATGAATCTTCGTAAGTGGATGAAATGCTTTCTCCAGGCCGTCCGTCAGCTCGGTCGGCGTTGTTGTGTATGTCATAAGCGACGAACCTAAAATCAGCTCCATCAACCGCACGACACGGACAACCGCCTGCATAATTCCTTCCCGGTAGATATGGATGAACCGCCAATGAAAATACAGCACATCCCCTTTTCCGAAGAATACATTTACGATACAGATAAATACCAGCAAAATCCAGACCGGCTTTAAGCCCTTGATCATATAGCGAAACGGAACCTTCGATATCACGATGCAGACGAGTAATACCACACCTGCCACAGCAAATACCACGAAGCTTTTGGAGAGAAACAAGCTGATGATGTAGAGCAGCGTTGCAAATAGTTTCACACGAGGGTCCAGATGATGAATCGGGGAATCCGAAGGATAATATTGTCCAATTGTAATGTCTCGAATCATAGCGTATCTCCTCGTTGCATGTCAGAATATCTTTCTTCCGATACTTCCTGCATATCCGCCCTGTCCAGTGACTTCTTTTCCATTGATTCCTGCATACTGTCACCCACACAAGCACGCAGGGTTTCCAGCAATTCCTCTTCCCGTATCACAGTCTGTGGTATCGCATACCCCTCCGCACGCAGGCGATCGGCAAATTTCACTGCTTCCGGCACATCCAACCCGCAGGTTTCCAGCGTTTCCCTCTCGGCAAATACTTCTGCAGGTCGGTCATCCAATATCTTCTTTCCATCGTCCAGCACAATGATCCGGTCTGCGTATTCCGCCAGGTCCTCCATACTATGCGAGACAAGTAAAACTCCGATTCCCTGCTCCCGGCTCATCCGCCGGATCCGGTCGAATATTTCGCGCTTTCCTGCTGCGTCTAATCCCGCTGCCGGCTCGTCCAATATGATATATTCCGGATGCATCGCAAGCACACCTGCAATCGCCACACGCCGCTTCTGTCCGCCCGATAGCTGCAATGGCGATGCTTGATAATATTTCTCTGGCAGGTCAACAAACCGAAGTGCTTCCTCCACACGCGTCTCGCATGCTTCCCCGGTCAAGCCCTGCTTACCTGGTCCAAATGCGACATCCTCCCACACGGTATCGCAGATCATCTGATGTTCCGGATATTGGAACACCATGCCAACCTTACTGCGCAGATAATTCCCAGAATATCCCTTTGCATGAATATCCTTTCCCTCAAATGTAACTGTTCCGCTGGTCGGTTTCAGCAACCCGTTCAGGAGTTGTATCATGGTGGATTTACCAGAACCGGTATGTCCGGCAAGTCCAACAATCTCCCGCTTGCCAAGCGACAGATTCACGTCGTCTAAAGCAACCTTCTCATATGCTGTTCCCGGACTGTAAATATAGCTTACGTGTTGCAGAGAGAGGAGAGCTTGATTTTTTTCATCTGTCTCTGCTTCAGCCTTTTTGTTTTTTTTCTTATCTACCAGCAGCTCAGAGCTTGCTTCCCATTCTCTTCCAGTTTTATCATATTCTGCTACTTTTTCCCTTTTGTCAATCGTAGCCTCCTCTACTCTCGCATCTCCAATCTTTTTCTCGAACACATCACTATCTATTAATTTCCTCACACGATAAGAAAGCGGTGCCTCCATGCCCATCTCCGCAAGCAGCGCATCCTCTCCGAAGAAATCCTCCGGAGTTCCATCGAATCTTACCTGTCCGTCCGCAAGCAGAATCACCCGGCCCGCAAGTGCCGCCTCTTCCATATCGTGGGTGATCAGAATCACAGTCATTTTCTGTTCCTGATTCAACCGCTGTAATGCTTCCATCACTTCTTTCCGTCCTTTCGGATCAAGCATCGCAGTCGGTTCATCTAAGACAATATAATCCGGGTGCATCGCAAGAATTCCTGCAATCGCAATCCGCTGTTTCTGTCCGCCCGACAGATGATTCGGAGCCATCTTTCTGCGCTTCCACATCCGCACTTGTTCAAGTGCCTGCTTCACACGTGCCACGATGGTATCTGACTCCATACCCAGATTCTCCGGGCCGAATGCAACCTCTTCTTCCACATTTGCTGCCACCATCTGATTGTCTGGATTCTGGAACACCATACCGACGTGCTGGCGAATATCGTACAGCTTCTCCGCATCCCTGGTTCCCATCTCATCTACGGTTACCATACCTTCTGACGGTCGAAGGATTGCATTTAACTGCTTCGAAAACGTTGTCTTGCCGGAACCATTTCTGCCAAGCAACGCGATGAATTCACCCTTTTTAATTGTAATATCTACACCTTTTAAGATTTCCTCCGTCGCAATCACGTTTCCATCAACGTCGCGCTTTTTATATTGAAATCTTACTTGTTCTGCCCGTATCACCGTCCGGTCCTCCATACTGTGAAATAAATTTATTGTGGCTCTTGCTCTATCCACATCTTCTTTAACCGCGCCTTATCCACTTTCCCACTTGTGTTCTTCGGCAATGCCTCCAGCGCAATCACTCGCTTCGGAATCTCAAAATCCGCCAACTTTTCCTTCAACTGCTGCCGCAGATTCTCTGGCACGTCCGTGCCTTCCACCGTCACAAATGCACTCACGATCTCCGCCGGCATGTCCGCATCCTTTTCCTTCGGAAGCAGAACGACCGCCGCCTCTGTGATACCGGCGACTTCCTCCAACGCATTTTCAATCTTCATCATCGACACCTTGCGTCCACGCACGCCAACGATATCATCCGTCCGTCCAAGGAAATAGAAATTCCCCTGCAAATCCATCCGCCCGCTATCCTTCAGCGAATACGGCACGGTAATATTCTCCACGTGAAATGCATTGTCCACGTACATTTCATCATCCTGTATGAACACCCGCACTCCCGGAAATGGTTTGCCGATCAGGTTCCGCTCTTCCGTCATGTCCGCGGACTTCACATACGTGATATAATTCAGCTCGCTCGCACCGTAATATAATGTAATCTCCGTATTCGGAAATATCTTCTTCAACACTTCCGCATCCTTTCGCCCAAGGCTCTGCGAGCCCGAAATGATCGTGCGGATATTCGCATTTACACCCTTAAATACGCGAGGCAGCATAAGTAACTTGGACGGAATCAGGTAAATACCGTTCGCCCTTTCGCGCGCCATCACCTGCTCCCATTTGCCCGGCAGGAATACATCCTCCGCAATCAGCGTGCCGCCTGCCGCAAGCTGTCCCATATAGAGATTCAGATTCCCGGTAAATGCAAGGCTTCCCTGTACGAACAGCCGGCTGTCCGCATCCACGCCAAACACCGCATTCTGTATCGCGAAGAAATCCGCCCAACTTTCAAAGCTTCGGAATAAAATCTTCGGAATCCCGGTTGTTCCGGATGTCATCACTGCCATTACCGCGCGCTCCGGCACGGGCGTATCAAACAGCGGATCTGTTACTTCAAGTTTGCTGTCCGCCGGCACGATAACTGGTACCTGATTTGTTCCCGCACACGCCAGAAATAAAACCAACTGTTTCAGGATTCCGGTCTCCCGAATCGGATACAGATGTTTTTCTGCAACCTGCGGAAGGCGCGCGCGTGCATCCTGCACAAGCACATAGAGCTTTCCGTATGTATAGCGATCACCATTGATGATGATTGCGTCTTTGTCCGATGGTTGTTTTGTCAGATAATCAATATACTGCATGTTACATTCCTCCCGCCCGCAACAACAGCGCATGTCCGATGCCGCCGGCTGCCGCAATGCTGCATACTGCATAGCCCGGTGTCTCCTGCAGCGCCCGGCATGCATGTATCGTAATAATACCGCCCGAGGCGCCATATGGATGTCCATATGCGAGCGCCCCACCATACCGGTTGTAATGGTCAACTGCTTCCGGATAGGCACGCGCAAAAAGCTCATCAATTACTGCAAATGCCTCATTACATTCAAATACCGCGATATCTTCCGCCGTATGTTTCGTCTTGGCAAGTAATTTCTGAATGGCAAGTATTGCTGTCTCCGGGCTTTTGTCCGGGTTCCCGCCAACCGTTACGGAATCAACGATTTCCGCAAGCGGTGTCAGATTATGCTCCTTTACATACCGCTCCGATGCCACCATCAAAAATGCCGCACCATCATGCATCAAGCATGTATTTCCGGCTGTTAGTATCGCTCCGTCCGGCAAAAGCGGTGGTAGCTTATCTAAGAATCGTTCACTTATGCGATCCCTGATACCCGCGTCTGCAGTTGCCCCCTGCACGCCGACCAGATATGGTTCTAGCACGCCAGCTTCTCTTGCCTGTTTTGCGAGAGAATGTGAACGTAATACCCATTTATTTAATTCCTGTCTGGTCATCTGCACATCCAGTGCCACACGCTCTGCGCCGCGGATCATCGCATACGGATCATGCTCGCCCGGTGCAAATTTTGCGACGGAATAAAAGGATTCCTCGCCTCCATAGCGTTCATAGTCCGGATGATTCCGGTTATACGCACGTCGCGGTGCCGTTGACGAACTATCCACGCCACCTGCCACAATCAGATCTGCCTGTCCACTTCGGATCTTCGCCGCGGCAATCGTCAGTGCTTCCAATCCCGATCCACACTGCATATCCACTGTGTACGCGGGAACCGCCTGTGGGAAATGTGCCGTAAGCGTTGCCAGTCTGCCAATATTTCCACTGGCTCCAACTCCATTTCCGACGATCACCTCATCGACAGTCTGACGTACATCTTCCGGTACAAGCGCACAGAGTACCTCCGCCGCAAGCACCTCGGCTGGCAGATGTTTATACATTCCATTTTCGACACCGATATAGCTGCGGCGTCCGTCTATAATATACGCATGTTCCATACGATTTCCCTATCCTCTCGTTTACATTCATAGATCTGCTTTCCGCGTTCGGTTCTTGCCTCCACCTGCAGCTTCTCATCCACAAATACGGGTTTTTCAAAACGGAATCTGCAAATAAATTCCCTGCTATTCTGCATGTCTGTCTGCATCTCATTTTCGGTTTCCGTCTGCACTCCTGCCTGCGTCTCGTTCTTCATTCCTGCCTGCAACTCTACATCAGTTTCCGTTTCCGGCTGTTTTTTCATCCACATATCAAGCATCCTCTCCACCATCAAAAGCCCCGGCACAACCGCATGCGCCGTCCGGTGAATCGAATTCGTATCGCCTACGGCATCCACAAATCGAAGGATATCGGAATGCGTAAATGAAAACGTTTTTTCCCCGCCTGTGTCCGCGTTTTCTTCCGTTCCGACCGAATGGTGTAGATTCATCCGCTGTTCTTCCAGCTTTGATTTCTCGACATTCATGGCCATATTTTTTTCCATACCTGCTTGTTTGCTAGTAACTGCCCCCTGCACCTCCGGCCTTACCACATGCAACTCCAGCTGATACACGATTCCATCCTCTTCTATCTGATTCCGCATAACCGCAAAGCTTGCAGTTTTCTTCACAATCTCGGACTTGCGGGAATTTTGAATTTTGATTTTCTGATTTTGAACTACTGTCAGATCATTCCCACAGCCAAATTCTGTGCCTGATACGCGTTCTCCTGCCGCTCCCCGCTGCGCATACACACACGCCCCGATCATCCAGCCATCGTATCCATCAAGCATATGAAAATCAGCCAGTTGTTCAAACATTTTTTCAAATTTGTTCTTCATTTTCTCACTCAATGTTTCCTATTATATTTCCCAAAGTTTACAATGTCAACTTTTCTATCCATTTTAGGTTGACATTCTTATTTTCATCTGCTATTCTTCATCATGTACCTGCTATGAATTCAACAATAGCATGGCTATTATAACAGAAACTATGGAGAAAAAGAAATGGACACAAAAACAAAAAGCAAATTTTCAACCTACTCAATTGTCATGATGGCACTTTTCGCAGCCATCCTGTGTGTATCCGCTTATATCAGCATCCCGCTGCCAAACGGAACACACATCACTCTTTTGAATTTTGTAATCACCCTGATTGCACTTGTATTTCCACTTGCGGAATCCTTCTTCATCGGACTGATCTGGATGTTACTCGGACTGGTCGGTGTTCCGGTATTCGTTGGTGGACAGGCAGGTCCGGGATATTTATTTGGCACATATGGCGGTTTTTCCTTCGCCTTTATCTTCATCGCCATTTTGATTCCGATCTTTCGCGGAAAGAAGTACAATCGTATCCGTTATACTATCGTCGCTATGTTATCCGCTGTTCTCGTTGATGCAGTCGGTTCTCTCTGGATTATGATCGCATCAGGTTGCAGTATCAAGGCTGCTTTTGTAGCCGGTTTTCTTCCTTTTATTGCACTTGATCTTGTGAAAGCAGTCGTTGCTGCACAGATCGTACCAGCATTCCGAAAACTGATTTATCTGCGTAGAGAGGTCGAGGACGAGGATTAACATAAATCGAAACTCCCTCCCCTCAAAGAACTTGAGCCGTTGCAATCGCAACGGCTCTTTTTCATTCCTATCAATTATCACTTTCATCTGTACTTACTGTATTAGTTCCGGCTTCGTCCGCAATCACAAAACTCACTTCATACGTTTTGCCCATCGCATCACCGACGTTCTTCACATACTGCTCTAACAGCTCCTGTGCCCGCTGCTGCGCCTGCTGCAACAGGGATTCATCCGACTGGACATTCTCCAGCATATTTTCCTGTGCAGTCTTGATTGCTTCCGTCTGATCGTCCGCATTGATCTTCTCTGCGCCAAGTCCTTCGCGGGTTGTGTAATAGGAGTCTTCATTTAACGACGTCTGATCCACCTGACAGCTAAGCACCTCTGCCTTTGGCATCGTGATCGTTACCTGATCGCCATCTACCTGCATATCCAGATTCGCAATGTCCACACCGAGCTTTACGATGCCGGAATACTCGATCCAAAGCTCTGCCGATGTATCCCACCACAGAACTTCCTTTTCCTTCGTCAGCTTTGCCACATTATGATAATAACATTTGAGTGTTGCCAGCTCACAGATTGTCTGCATCTGCGTAATGCTCAATTCTTTCGTTACTTCTTCACCTTTTTTTCCACATGCAGTGAACAGCATAATAACTGCAAGACAAAGGACCACGAATTTCTTTAATTTCTTCATTTGTTTCTCCTCCTTCGTCCCCTACTGAATCACCAGTTCATACGACTCATCCTGATTCTCTATGATCGGCATGAGCAGTGCCTTGACTGTATTCTCACAATTTTCTTTCGCCATCTGTAAGAACACTTCATTTCCCCGGCATTCAGAACCTGCATCCGCGATACATGCCGCATACGCTTCCTCGGATACATCTGCCGTGTTCGCACTCTTCTTGACAAACATATAGTCAAGCGAAGCCATATCGACATCGATCTGCTTGACCTGCAACTGCGGCAGCGTCACAATGATTTTCTTCGCCTGCCCTTCTCCGACATTGTCATCGATCTGAACATCAATATCTGCCATGTTGATACTTGCCTTCACTTCAGCCTCATAAGAGACATAGTAGGCAACCTTCGTCGGATGATTCTTCTGCGGCACCTCTGCCACACCGTTGTAGGTAATCTCACAGACTGATAAATCATCTATCTGCAACACCTGTTCTAGCTGGCTGCTTGTAAGGATCGTCGTCTCTACCTTCGGTTTCAACCCGAACCATCCAAGCTGCTTTGCAAGCTTATAGCCAACCACAACCAGAATAACTACGACCGCTAAGATGATCACCCACTTCAGAAGCTTTGTTACATCGCGGGCAGAAAGCTTCTGTCCTTTATCTTTATTCCTTTTGTGTTTGTTCTTCCTGCCCTGTTCTTGCATCCCAGTCTCTTTTGCTGTATCTTCTTCGATTTCGTTCATTCCGGATTTGCCCATATGTCGTCTCCTTATGCTTATTTTTCGCTTTCATCCGTATCGTTCACTTCTGCTCTCATATATAGCATATATACCCGCCTACTGTAGCGACACCTTATCTCCATCAATCTTAAAACAGCCAAAGCTCTTCAGGAAGCTGGAAAATTTGCTGTATCCATATTTCTTGATACTGAAATTCCGGTTCTCATTTTTTAACGTACTGTTTAAGAGTCCCATATTGCTGTTCTTCTGTGGATTCTTCTTCAGAATCTGAATAATCTGCTCCTCAATTTCCCTCTTCGGTACAACATCATCGATAATCTTCACATAATTCTGACGATTCTGGGAAATGACCTCGAAATTACCAAATGCCTCATTTATAAATGTTGTAAGCTTCGAGTACCCATAATTCCGCACATCGAAATCAGAGAAACGCGCCTGTAATTTGCTTCCAATCTCGCCGACATGCGTCAGTTTATTATTATCAGCATTGCCATCAATGATATCATAGATTACCTTCTGAATAGACTTAATGCTTGTAATATTCGAGCTGTTTTCATTTTTCTCGGTTGATACTTTCGCAACATTTTTCTCATCCGTGACCTGTGAGATATCTTCGCGAATGAGCGCATCCAGCATTTTGAAGCTCGTACACGCCTTGACAAATGCTTCCGGCGTCTTGTTCTCACCCATGCCGACTACTTCCTTACCAGCCTCTCGCAGACGCTCTGCCAGCCGGGTAAAATCACTGTCACTCGACACCAGGCAGAATCCATCCAGATTTCCAGTATAGAGCAGATCCATCGCATCAATAATCATCGCCGAATCCGTCGCATTCTTACCCTGGGTATAGGCGAACTGCTGGATCGGAACGATGGAATTTCGAAGCAAAGTTGCTCGATTCCATCCATTGACACTTCGCGCCCAGTCCCCATAGATTCTTCGCACCGTTACCATACCACGGTCCGCCAATTCATCAAAAATTGTATCTATATATTTGGCAGATACATTATCCGAATCAATCAATAATGCATATCGTTTTTCTTCACTACCCATCGTTACTCCTCATCCTTATATCCCTGTTCCAGCCGTACTCCAAATTCGCTTTCCGGCATCGGCTTATCAAATACATATCCTTGCACAATATCACAGCCAACCTGTCTTAAATACCGTAACTGTTCCTTCGTCTCTACCCCTTCTGCAATCGTCTTCTTCCCGAGCTTGCGCACCAGATCAACGATACTGACAAACATTACCATGTCCGTCTCCTTGCCCGGATATTCTGTCTCCATTGGAATAAATGACTTATCAATCTTAATCACATTCAGATCTACCTTCTTGATCATGTTCAAGGATGAATAACCGGTTCCAAAATCATCAATCGAAGTTGCGATACCTTCGCTGCGAAGTCCATCGACAATCTCCGACATAATCTCATAGTTCTGAAAATCCTCACTCTCTGTCAGCTCAATCTCGATATAACCATGATCGATACCGTACTTGTCAATCACATTGACAATCTTTTTCACCAGATAATCTTCCTCCAGATGTCTTCTGGAGAAATTCACAGAGATACACGGAACTTTTTTTCCTTCATCCAGCCGCTTGCGGATAAACCGACATGTTTCTTCCAATACATAATAATCAAGCCTGCACACGCTTCCTTCCCGCTCAAGCTGTGGAATAAACTGCACCGGTGGAATCAGTCTGCCCTCATGCATCCAACGTACCAACGCTTCTGCACCACAGATTTTGTTCGTATTGACATCGACCTTCGGCTGATAATAGACCACAAATTCATGTGCCTCGAGCGCAGGAAGAAAGCTTGCAATGATTCCCTGTGCCTCCATTATTTTATTCTGGATCTCTGTCGAATAAAATGCAACCGTTCCGCTGCCCTTCTGTCTGGCAGCCTGATATGCAATACTTGCGCGTGCCATAACATCACGCGGTGCCCGGATATCTTCCAGCTTACCGACACCGATCGTCGCCCCGAATACAAACTCTTTTTCCTTGATTTCGGTCCGATGATACAGCCGGAGATTCTGGAGCTTCGATAAAATAATTTCACTCCGTTCATTCTTCACCAACGCGACAAAATTATCGCCACCCAGACGCGCGACAATCTCATCATCCAGCAACATCTTATCTACCATTCCGGCGTAATTGCGTAATATAACGTCCCCCTCTTCATAAGGGAAAATCTTATTCACATATTTGAAATTATGCACATTGAAGAAAAATACCGTGTATGTATGAATCTGTCCGGTCGCTAACTGTTTGCCAATAAACTGCATAAACGCCTCCGGATTCGCAACACCGGTTGCCATATCCGTCAGCAATACGCCGCGCAGTAATCCCTGCATCATAACACGGCTAAACTGAATATATATCTCCTTCAGCAAAATCTGCTGCGTATCCTGTTCTTCCTTTGAGTAGTCCACATCCTCACACGGATAAACGGAAAACGTCATTGTTCCGCCATCCGGCAGTACAAATACCTGATGCTTTGCTTTTCCATATGCCCCCTTCTGATTATCAAATAATTTTCCAACCCGATGCTCCCCGTGCGGACGGATCTTAGATACCGGAGCATCCAGCTCATATTTCACTTTGCCAAGCTTCAGATCGTCTGCAACAATCGCAAGTGCCTGCACCACATCTTCCTCACACTGTTCGAAGGTCTGAACCTCCCGGTGCAAGACTTCTGTAAATGCTTTGTACTTCTCATTGAACTCCAACTTTTCACACATTTTTTATTAAACTCCCTGTTTTCCTCTATCCCATTATGCAAACAACGTCTCTACCTGTGCAGCATCAAATACCACATGCCCTGCATGCTCTACCTCGATCTGATACAAGGCATTTGCTGCCAGATGTTCCGCCGCCTGCTCGATATCACGAATTCCCGTCGTATTCTCAAACTGATGGATCACCGCATCTAAGCCCGCATCTGTCACAACACACTCCTCTTCCCGAAGCCCGATGCGCTTCAGTACCTTCGGCATTGCGAACTTCGTGAATATAATCTTCTTTTCTTCAAATGTATAATCCGGAATATCAATCACCGCGAATCTCGACATGATCGGTGCACTGATATCTTCCTTGTTGTTTGCCGTTGCAATAGGGTAAACTCCTGTCGTTGGCACCATACATTCCATATAATTATCTGTAAATCCAAGGTTATCCAGAAGCGTCAAAAGCACATCCGCCGGGTTTCCGTTTCCCTTGCCGGATGCCGCCTTATCCAGCTCGTTGATGATAAATACCAGATTCGATTCACCTGCATTCGAGAACGCTTCCATGATAATTCCCGGCTTGGCATTCGCATAGATTCTGGAACTTCCAGTAAGCTGCTCCGGATCCTTGATGGAACTCATATCAAGCGTTGTCCAAGGCAGTTTCAAAATTCTTGCCACCGCATATGCGATCTGAGACTTTCCGGTTCCGGCTGGTCCTACCAGAAGCAGTCCATACGCCGGTAATGTATGTGTCCGGTTGATCTGGATGAT
>ERZ1034678.1358-NODE-1358-length-12328-cov-11.216654_pt1 | contig 12328 bp, 12 predicted proteins | sample MGYA00520640_ERZ1034678 | MGnify/ENA primary metagenome ERZ1034678 (study PRJEB33766, sample SAMN09781767) | gut metagenome | biome: gut microbiome | host: Homo sapiens | place: Madagascar | study: EMG produced TPA metagenomics assembly of the PRJNA485056 data...
AAAGCCTTTTTTATGCAATAAATACAACCTCAAAGTCTAAATCCGAAACTTGAGTTCTTTATTTTAATATTTCCAAATACAATGCTTTCAAATCTCCAAAAACTTTCTCAGGGAAGAAATCCTGCACCACTTTGTAAGCTTTTTTACCTTGTTTTCTAATCGCATCATGATTTTCTATATAAAACTTGATTGCATCAGCTATAGCCTTTGTATCACCAGGCTTAACCAATATTCCATTTTCACCAGTCTTGATAACTTCAGGAATACCACCAACAGGAGTAGAGATTATTGGATGGCTATATGCCATAGCTTCAAGAATAGCGATAGGCAAACCTTCGTTGTAAGATGGCAGAATATAAACGTCTTCCCAGTTCAGACAGTCAATCTTTTTCTGACCGGCTATCCAACCCTCATACGAAACAAACGATTCCAGACCATGCTCACGGATATATGATTTTATATCACCATCAACCTCATTGCCTCCCATGCGGAGCAACAACTTATCCTTAAAATACTCCTTATTGTCAACAATGGCTTTCAACAAATCAAAACCACCCTTTCGTTTGCTTATCTCTCCCATATACATAAGGTGAAGTTTTCCATCTTCTGTATGCTTTTCAGATAGAAGCGTAGGAGGAGAAACGATATTATTGAGTACATGAATACGCTCTTCTTCCATGCCAATGGAGACAAAATATTTTTTCCATGATTGCGACAGGACAATCATCGCATCACACATTTTGAGTGTATTGGTTATGCTTTGTTTGTTGTCTGCTTTTATAAAATAATCTACGAAGTCAGCAGCATGCTCATGAAGAATCACTTTCTTCCCACATTTCTTAGCAAGACTTATAAACAACTTGCATCTATCAAAAGAAGCATTGGCTGCCCCATGAATATGCACAATCTTTATTCGTTTGTCAAAAGTCAGCAAAAAACGAGTCCTCACCAAAGCTTGCAAGGCGTACCAAGATTTCACCAACTTATTCCCCAACTTCCATGTCGGGATAAATCGCATATTCTCAATATACCTGCCATAAGAGACAAGTACAGCCGTCATTCCTCCCTTTGTCTTCATAGAAACACCCATGAATAAGACTTGCGCGGATAAATCTTTATTGATATATTTTCGTTCCATATTGAAACATCTATTTTTAGAAATTTATGCCATTCTTCATTTTTTCTTTCCCAATAACCAAAAACTCATAGGTGTTTTTCTTCCATCCACTTCGTTATATATGCACAAGCAACCATAATCATAAAAGAAATAATGGGGAAAAGAATATAGTTATCGAAAACAAGGTTTGATAACAAGCCACCCCATGTATCTACTTTTATATATTCTGCCATTATAGTTTCCAAGATGATAGATTGCAATATATAAATACCTAATGTGTATTTTCCCATTTTAGTCAACGAGCTCTTATTCAAGCATTCACTGATTTTCTTGTTCTTTGATGACCAATACATGACACCTATAAAAAACAATCCAGAAGAAACACTTGCTATAATCTTATCAACATATTGCAAAATGGGGGGAGTAATTGTATGCGAAGAAATTACATCTACAAAGTTGATACCTTTTAAGGGTAATTCTGCCTTTGTTGCTATTAAAATCATTACATAAAATACTCCACTTGTAATCGTTATAAGTTTATATCTATCAGTAAATTCGCTAAAGTTTAAGCGTAGCAAAACACCTACCATAAAACAGAAATACATGATAGGTATTTGATGGGTTGTAGAAATATGAGCAAACAGCAAAGTGAGTATTATCCATGCCCACATATTCTTACATATTCGACGACCAACATATGCAATCAAATAACATGCGAACAAACTCTTCAAGAACCAAAAGTGCTGAAAAAACACGAAGAATGGACTATAAGAAAGCTTTGCACCAAAACAAACATTCATTACGGCAACCACTCCATACAAAATGATTCCCCATGTAATGCAAGGAAGAATCAGTTGGCTACCTTTTTTCTTTAATATCTCCTTAAAGTTAAGTTTGAATGATGACAAAGAAAAGAAACCTGCAATCATCATAAACAAAGGGAGGTGAAAAGAATAGATCAACTTATGCATTGGCTCGTTCCAAACCTCACCTGTTTGAAGATGCTGAATACAATGTCCCCATAATACCATGAACATAGCAAACATCTTCAAGAAATCTAAGAAAGGGAGTCTTCCTATTTTGGCTGTATTAATATCTAACTGCATTTAATTGTTTAATTAAATTTAACCCATTCGGCTTTTATCACCTTTTCTATCTCCTCAAATGCCAAATACTTATCTGCAAGTAGCTTCCGGTCTTTCTTTTGCAACCATAGACCTACAGATTTAGCAGTAGATATAGATTGTTTCATTTTTACCTTGAAATCATCCATATCATGGCATTCAGATATATCTATCTGCGGAAATACATGATACTCTATCAAAAAATGATTTTTCATATCAAGGATTTTGTCTGTATATATAGCATAAGTATAATACTCGCTAAAGCGATAAGTATTGCACAAAGCCAATTTCCAACTATGCATCCAATAATTCTTTGCTATTTCTCGAAGAAGTTTCTCTGTATTTTCACGTACAAAGCAAACTGGAGTATTCATGTAGTTCCAGTAGTTTATATCCTGATAAGAACCTTGCCAATTCAATAACTTTACGGCAGCATGGCAATAATCATCATGGCTAGGCTCATTCTCATTTTTTACACGATACATGAGATACTTACCCTCTTTCTTCCACATATCCAAGTCAAAAGGCTTCATAAAGACAGTCTCAGAATCGATATTGAAGACTGCCTCATATTCATCACCTATTACTTCAAAAACTCCCAGCTTACATATCTGTTGGATGATCCACTCTCTGACAGGAATTGTTAGAGGACTAACATGGAAATGATGCCCCATCATTTTCCAAGGAACACGAATCAAGAACCAAGGAAGAATGGTGGACTTTTTAAATACTTGATGATGACCATACTTTAATACTTGAAACATTTCAAAATCTTCGTCATTAACAAAGATATAATGGTCTATCATAGGAGCAAACTTGTCCATGCTATCACATAGTAGTTTGCATTCCTTAAAGTCATTCTTATATGACTGGGTAATAATTGCAACTTTATTTTCCATTATTATTTATTATTTTCTTTTTCTGATTAACTTTGCAGGATTTCCACCGACAATACTATAAGGTTCAACATCTTTAGTGACAACAGCACCAGCAGCCAAAATGCTTCCATTGCCAATATGATGACCTGGAGTTAAAATAACTCTTACACCAATCCAACAGTCATCATCTATAATCGTCGGTGTTAACCCTTCAATAGAGCCTTGGAAACACATTGGCTTTTCTGTATCACTAAATGTATGGTTATTGGCAACGATATGTACTTCAGGAGCCATCATCACATATCTACCGATAATAGTATTATTAGGAATAACACAATTTTCACCTATACCACTATAGTCACCAATTTCTACATTTCTACCATTTCCAAAATAAGCGTGCCTATCTATAGTAGAAACTTTACCACAATACTTGAAAATTCGACGACAACAGAATATTCTAATCATATTCCAAAATTTGCCACCCCATATCGAATACGAACTTGGTAAATGCTGGGCTAAACCATAATATAAAATTAAAGATAGAAATCTCATAAGACATAATAATTAAACAAAAATATTCTCTTATACGAATAACGGTAAGAAATCTTTAGCTTCAGACGGATTATATACCATTTTTTCAGGCTTTAAATTAATGGCTTTAATCATTGCATCTGCCATTAGTTCAACATCCCCCACTGGAACCGAATATCCATTTACACCTTCTTCTATCATCCTTTCTATCATAGGAATACAACGAGTCGCAACTACTGGACGACATAGAAACATTGCATCTACTAAAGAATTCGGTAGTCCTTCAATTCGTGAGGGTAAAACAAAACAATTTGCATTTTTTATCCAAGGATAAGGGTTTTTCTTAAACCCTACAATATGTACACAATCTAATAAATTGTTTTCTTCAATATAATTTAAGATTACTGTAAAATAACTATTTTTACCAAAAGTATCACCTAATAAATACAAATGAGATTTTGGTATTAACTCATGCACTCTTTTAAATGCTTTAACCAAAATATCTTGCCCTTTGCTACCTGTTTGCATAAAATTAGCTGTCCACACATATATTATACTATCATCCATAGTTGAATATGGATTATCTCCATTAGCTTGACGCATAACAGCTTCTTTATCTATAGGATTATTCAGTACAACAACTTTATTTTTATTCCTTCTCAAAGAAAGATTATCTACCAAATCACTTTTCATTTCGTCCTGCTGAGCTATAATAAAATTAGCTTTTGGATAGGTAATTTTTAAAAGAGTTTTATTCAAATAGTTCTGTGCACTTAACATATTGTCATTTCTGACAACAATATTTATTCCACCAACTATTTTTGCTGCAATAATCGCTCTGATATTTAAATACATTATAGAGCAAAATATTGAAGATGGTTTTTCTTTAACCAAAACTCTAATGATTCGCAGGGTTACGAAATCTAATATATTCTTAACAATAATATAGTGATACTTGATATTCGGCGGAACCAAATTACTCATATCATCTTCTGCTTTCTTACCAATAAAGTAAATGACTACATCAAAATTGCTATCTTTTAAGAATTGTGCTATCAAAATAGACATTTTCTGTGCACCACCAGTTCCTTTTGGTACCAAACAAACTACTTTCTTCGTCATAAAAAATTATTTATTAATTGACAAGAAAGGCTTTTTAATGAACTTTTCTTCGTCAATAGACAACAATAGCTTTCTTTTCGAATTATAATCAAGATTCTTTGAATTTGTATTATACGCTTGATTACGTTCTATATATTCTTCTATAGTGCATATAATTTTTGCGGGACAACCCGCAACAACCATATTTGAGGGCACAGATTTAGTAACTACACTACCAGCAGCTATCAATACGTTATCGCCAACCTTAACTCCAGGCATAATTTTTGCACCACTGCCAATATACACATAGTCACCTATTTGAATTTTTCCAAATGTATCAAAATTAGGATAGAATCTACGTACAGCACCTGCGCCACCATGAGTGTAGAATTTTACATCACTTGTAATTTGACAATGTGATCCTATACTTATCAAATATGGCTCTGAACTCCAAAAATCACTATCTATAAAATTATCTACGCCCATTTTTACTCCACTATAACGAGCGCGTTTCTCATACTTCCAAAAATACTTACGAAACTTTTCTTTAATTTTATTTATCATGATACCTAATATAAACTGTTTAAAAAAGACATCAACCGCTTACATTGCTCTTTAGGATTAAACGAAGTAATTGCTACTGTGCGTCCTGCACGACCAATCTCAATAGCCTTTTCCTTATTATTTACCAATTCATCCATATAATGAACTAATTGATCATAGTTCCCATCGTTTACAATATATGCATTTTTAGCATTTTCTAAATAGAGGTTAGCATCACCAACATTTGTAGTGATGACAGGAACAGATGCTATTAGCATTTCACCTAATTTTGTAGGGAAACAATTTCTCGTTTGTAAATTATCTGATTTATATATAATAGTAAAAGCTGCAAAATGTTGTAGCACTTGTATTTCTTCTGCAGAAACAAACCCCAATAAATCCACATCTTTTTCTATCTGTAATTCTTTAATCATTGGTATATATGTACAATCAGGCATTGCTTGTGGCCCTGTAAAAACAAGTTTACATTGTGAATTTGTTTCTCTCTTGAATTTTGAAAATGCCAAAAGTATTTTTGAAATACTATCTTTTTGCTCAAGCATTGTTCCTGTATGTATAATATATGGAACTTGATAAGGTGAGCAACGAATCGAGAAATCAATATTGTTTTTATCTTCTACCAATATGGGGACGATGATAACTTTAGCATCCTTTCTCTTATAACGGATACAAAAATTCTCTAAACTACGAGAAATCGCTATAAAGCCATCATATAAAGGCATAATATAACGATATTCCAACCGTTTTAGCATACGATTTTTTGCAGATGACATATTTACCATAGAAGAGGGATGTTCACATGTTTCTTTAACAATTTTAGCACCAACTTTTCTTGCGGCAAGAATAATAGCTAACTGCATAAATATACTATATCCATATACTAAGATTACATCATCTTTATTCACACTTCTGAGCACGTATAAATATGCCCTAAATGCATCTAATATCATCCAATCTAAACCTCTACAAAATTTATTTACAGACTTATATTTACCAGAAGAATATGAATATGGTATACTCTCATAAATACCATTCTCTGGATATGAATCATCGTGATGTCGTTCTATTATACGATGAGTACAAACGACATCTACTATTGCTCCAACAGACTTAAGTCCTTTTGCATAGCAAGCTACACGTTTTGTAGCGGCCATTCCTTCAGGAAACGAAGACTCTAAATATATATGTACGTTCATATTTTTTTTATTATTTTACACGGATTTCCAACAGCAATACAATTTGCAGGAATAGATTTAGTCACAACACTATTCATACCTACAATAGTATTATTACCAATATGCACACCTTTTAACACAACAACATTCGCTCCTAACCATACATTATCTTCAATTACAATCTCTTTCGGTTGACCTACACGAGGATCATCCAAATGGAAATCCGAATCCATAATAGTGCAATTAGCTCCGATACGCACATTATCACCTATGATGATACTCTTCCAGCAATTAATGGTCGAAGAAGACATGCCAACATTATCACCAACACGAAGATAGGCACTATCGGTATGTAATGCTATAACACAACGGTGATTTAGCCCTATATGATTCGTATAAGGGCTGCTGTTAAAAGAAGCATTACTTCCTATAACTATTTTTGATTTTGGACTAACAAAGAAAGATGTCCATCCTCTAAAATTTCCTCCCCTTATTTGAACTCCTATCATTCTAAGATATGAATTTTCCAACAGAGAACACACGGAAAAATATATTTTATGAAGTTTTCTATTGATACAAGCAATCACTCTATTTATAAAAATTTTCATCTGCTATTTTCTACTACATGTTTATTCAATGATTTCATATACAAAAATGGGAAGAAACGTATCATGAAACATACTTTTACTGTATGCTTATGAAAATGTTTGAGGCTCATTCTGTCCCAAATATATTTATTAATATAGTACCTATTTTCAGAATAAAAATCTCTAAAAGAATCATCATTTATCATCTGAGCCAACCAACTGAAAATCACAGTGAGAAAACCTGAGATTAAGGCTTTCCACTTTTTCATATCAGCGGTATCAACTTTATCCTTACCAAATGCTAATAATGTTTTATGAATAAGCAATAAGTCCTGAGCATTTTTTATTGTCATGGATTTCATAATGCTACCAAAGCCCCGTAACAAATAGTTATACACAGGTATATTCAAAAGATAGACTTGCTTACTCATATACAAAGCCCTAATATTAAATTGCCCATCTTCATGGTATATATTTGGATAGAACTTCAGATTTTTTTCTTTCAAAAAAGCCCTTCTGTATATAAATTGCTGAACTGGAGCATAGATACCTTCATCAAACAAGTATTCCTTGCCTACTATATATTTTTTCCCTTCAATATATTTATTTCTTTTATCTATCTCATAACTTCCATTTTCCTCTTTCACACGAATAAGCCTTGTAGAAATCATATCAACCCTATGATTTTCTATGCATTCCAAAACTGTTTGTATTGAATCTTTTTGCAACCAGTCGTCAGAATCCACAAACCAGACATACTTACCTGTAGCTTTAAGCAAGCCATTATTTCTAGCCATGCTCAATCCTTGATTTGTTTGTTCAAGAATGTCTATTTTGTATTTGGAAGCAAATTCTTTTACTATTTCCATTGAATTGTCAGGAGTACCATCATTAACGATAATGACTTCGACTTTACCATACGAATATTCCTGATTAAAAATACTACTCAGACATTTACGGATGTATTTCTCTACTTTATATACGGGAATAATTATAGATAATATTTTTCCTTGCTTTTCCATTGTATTATCACTTTACCAAATAATAACTTAATTTTTTTTTGTACCAATTATACTTACAGTACAACCTATTACCCTTTAGTTTCAATTCTGTCGGCAACTTATAAGAACATAAGCGATTCACAATACCCATAATTACCCTAAGCCATTTATGCTCGTATTCAAGATTTGGTATATCATGGTCTAAATCATGAATTCTACATTTCCCTTTTTTCAATGCCGCCAAAAGCCTTAACCAATCTTTATGAACAACACTATAAGCAAACCGCTCTCGCAGCAAAGTATACGTTTGTTGGAAGTCGTCATTTGGATTTATCAACCCATTGACAATATAAGAAGACAGACTATAGGGCTTGGAATACAAATTATCTTTATTTATAACTGTATCTAAATAACCTGGACATTTCATAGTAACCACATGACAACCCAAAGACTGCATCTCTACAGCGGTAATGCCAAAAGTTTCACTCTCCCCTGACGGATTAGGAACACCAACTTTCGTTTTCTTGATAATTTCATTTTTCTCTTCTCCCATTTTACCCATAAAATGAACAGAGGGCAGGACATCACCTGCATTATTTGTCAAAAATGGCATAAAAAGTCGTTCGTATTCTTCAGAAGCAACACCATACTTTCCTAGTTTTGCGTTCTTATCATATAAGTTTCCACTTCCTATAACATAAAGTTGAGCGTCTGGAACTCGTTTTAAGACATTAGGCCAGGCCTTAGCCAGCCAATGAAAAGATTTAGAAGGGACTATGCTACCTATATAAGTTACTATATTTTGTCGTAATTTTATATTTTCAAGTCGTTTTGGAAGTTTCGTTATATCAGGGAGTATACAGCCATTGTAAATATAATCCATTTTGGAGAAACATTTCTCATCACGATACAAATCTAGCATTTCCCGACCAACGCAAATAACCGACTTTACAACATTTTCTGTAGCATAAAGATCTAATGCTTTTTTGCTTAAAAAATTATGACACCATACGATATGCCCCGTATATTGAGGTATATTCTTCAAAAAAGAAAATTCGCCGTCCTTTTGTGTTTCCTTATAAACAATATAATCTGTAAAATTGGCATTAGCATCATTTATCGCTTCCTTTAAGCACGATACATATTTTATATTCATACCATCGGGAAATACGGATTGCTTAGAAACATAAAGCACGACTTCATGTACTTTCTCTTTAGACATTAGGCAAGCTTCCAATACTACCATGAATTCTGTACCACCAGCCCCTGGATTTCCTGTCAAGACATGAGTCCAATCAAGTCCTTCTAATTGTTCATTATTAAGATAAAATGCTATTTTCATACACGTTTTTTATTTATTTTAACATGACTTCCAAAATAAAGCGCAAAAGCCTGAACTGCCATGGCATTATCTGCGAAAGCTGTATTTAATGTCAAAGTACTTCCAATCAGGAAAAGCGAAAACGCAGCTAAATACTTATATTGGACAGGAATACTTGTCATATTCAACAACAATAGTCTTATCCAACAAATAACCATCAAAATTCCTCCCATGAAAGAGACACCTATGAAGCCCAAATCCACCCAATTTACCCATGAGAGCATCGGTGGTAATGCGGCATACTCGTCTTTACTCAAAAAGCCACAACCAAAAATCCATTCCCAAATATTTTTAATTTGCTGATTATAAAAGAAATTAAATTCTATGACACGATCCAAATCCATCCAACTATTACCAGAAGAAAATTGACTTTCTTGTTTTTCCGAAATTCGATTTAGAACATCCCCTATGACTGGAATCTGGTCAATAAACTGGTAGAAGACTATCACTAAGACAATAATAGATATGGTCTTTGAGTTAAACTTTATACCGTTGCAAACAATATAAGCATACATAAGAGAGATAATCATTGCAAACATACTAGAACGGTAACCATGCAGCACAGACATAACTGTAACAAGTACGACACCTATTAAATATATCTTCTTTTTATAAATTAAAAATCTATTAATACATAGCATTTGAAAAAGATACATAAAGGCCTCGCCTCCTAATGAATATCTCATTAAGTCAAAATCAGTAGACTCTGTTCTCCACCCTTCCATCAAGCTGAGAACTATAGGAGTAGGTAAAAGCATTTGTTGCATAAAATACAAAGCCAACAAATATATTCCGATAGTTATTATCACATTTTCCAATTCCTTTACAGATGGTTTTATCATAGCCAATGGAAAATACAAAAATAATCCATGCAGGAATGCAGCAGTAGCGACTGATATTAACAAACTTCTCCCTTCAAAGTAGTTTGTTGAGACATAATTAAGCAATAAGGCACCACCAAAAAGGAAAAGCCATTTCCGATAAGCAGAAATTCTTTCTTGCTCAAAGAATGCACAAAACAAGAATATGGCCAACAAGGGCAATTCAAATGTAAAGCCACTCCCATGCAAAAAATTACATAACGGATACAGTCCTCCAAATCTTATAAAATATAGCATCAACAATAATGTTAACACATATTTTCTTGAAATAAGTTTTTTCATAACTCTTGTGACCATTTATACGTTGTTCTTAAAATATTTCCGTAGTATAGGAACCTTACTCATAACAACTCTCCTCTCTTCACAAGTTACTCCAAACACACCAACAGCAAGCAGCACACACAAAACTGATATGAATACTATACATAAGAAAGATAATAATGTGTCTGAAACCATAGACTTTAAGAAGAAAGGGATTACAGATGAAGTAACAACGACTACCAGACAAGGTTTTACTACCTTAAAGAGATAGCTTCTTAATGATAATTTTATTAAAGGCTTAACCAATAACAGACGAGCTATTTGTGTACAAACACAAATGAAGATTTGCACATAGAAAGCCCACTCGGGAATTGGTCTATTCTGCAATTTAAACACCACCCAAGTCAAAGGAATTAGCATCAAATTAATTCCCCCTTCAAATATTTGATAATACTTTATATTGCCATTTGCACCAGCTGCATTAGACAAAGGTACTCCCAGTGCTGTCAAAATGGATATAATCAGCATCAATCGCAAAAACATGACAGAATGTGCAGGCACTTCCACCAACCAAAGCGACAATAAGTAATTAGCTTCCAAACATATTGGCAAGAACATCACAAACAGTAAATAAAATGTATATTTTGAAGCTGCAAATATCAGAGTGTGCATATAACTTAAATTACCTCCTGCAAATGATTTATTTATTTGAGGAGAAACAGCTTGACTAAAGTTATTGCTTAAACTGACAACGGCAGTCTTAACTTGGTTAGCAACCCCTCTAGCTGCGTTTACAGCAGGACCGAAATATATATTAAGCAATATATTCACTCCTTGGTCTGCAAATATGACACCAGCACTTCCTATTAGGCTCCACATTGCATAAACCAGCATTTCTTTTAGCATAACGCGATTCCTTGGCCATAAGAAATGAACATTTTTAAAAGCAAATCTTGAATATGCTTGATTTAATATTCTAACTATAATTCCTACAACAAACATTAAAATTGCATATAAAATAAGTTTGTCACATCCAAAAATGACCAACATCCATACTATAACTAGCTTTAGAAGCGTTTCTACTATTGATATTACAGCAAAAGCGTTCATCTTCTCGTGGGAAGTAATCAAAGCATTGTATGGTATACTTACGATATTAACCATACAAGTGAATATGGATAATTGATAGACCCAACTAGCAGCGTACATTCTATTCTCAGGAATATTCATCTGAGTTTCGAAAAAGTACAAGCCTAATGTTTCACCAAGTAAAAGAATAACAAATGCTATGATAGTATGTATAACAACCGCATTACTAAACGCTACATTCACTCCATTTGCATCTTTCTTTCCTAATTGGAATGTGATAAACCTATTGGTAGCACAACCCATTGCAAAATTTAAAAAAGTAAATAGGGTAACAATACCACCAACTACATTATATATACCATAATCAGTTTCACCAAGTGTTGCCAAAACTACACGAGATGTGTAGAGTGCAACTACCATTACAAAAATCTGACGTATATAGAGGAATAGCGTATTCTTCGCTATTCGTTTATTATTATCTGATGTTTGATTTGACATATATTATTTTCCAAATTCCTTGATTCTCTGTTCCTCCTTCAAAGAACAAACAATCAGTTGTCCATTCTTCTCGGCTACGATATATCCATCCAAGCCTTGAACTACCACCTTGCTTTCATCGGCTGCATGAACCACGCAGT
>ERZ1034678.1374-NODE-1374-length-12237-cov-31.761780_pt1 | contig 12237 bp, 14 predicted proteins | sample MGYA00520640_ERZ1034678 | MGnify/ENA primary metagenome ERZ1034678 (study PRJEB33766, sample SAMN09781767) | gut metagenome | biome: gut microbiome | host: Homo sapiens | place: Madagascar | study: EMG produced TPA metagenomics assembly of the PRJNA485056 data...
AGCCGCCTGGCTCTGTCTGAAGTTCTACGACCTGCCAGTGCGCAGATGGCTGGCGGCAAAGACACGAACAAAGAATGGTACTCGCAGGTAAAACTACGATAAAAAAGGAAAAACCCCCATTTTTTCTTGCGGAATCAAAATATTCATCGTATCTTTGCAGAAAAATATAGGAGATTAGATTATGACAGAAATGAACGATAGAAGATTGCCAGTAGGTATCCAGTCCTTTGAAAAAATCAGAAAGGGTGGATATCTTTATGTTGACAAGACAGATATTATCTGGCAACTTGCCAACAGAAATAAAACGTATAATTACCTGAGCCGCCCACGCCGCTTCGGTAAGTCGATTCTCGTGGATACACTCCAGGCTTACTTCGAGGGGAAAAAAGAACTCTTCGAGGGCTTGAAGATGATGCAGATGGAGAAAGACTGGACCTGCTATCCCGTAATTCGACTCGACATGAGTTGCGGAGGAGCTACACCAGAAGAACTCAACTCCTATCTCGATGACGCCTTCTATAAACTTGAACAGAAGTATGAAGTAGCGGTCCGCCCGGAGGCTTCCCTTGCCGTCCGCTTCCAGAACATCATCGAAACGATGTTTCAAAAGACCGGAAAACAGGTGGTTATTCTTATCGACGAGTATGATTCTCCATTGCAACATTCCTGGAAGACTCCTCAGCATGATGCCTGCACAGCCATCTATAAATCCGTATTTGCCGTCTTGAAAAAAGAAGACGAACACGAGCGTTTCGTCTTCATCACGGGCATCACCAAGTTTACACAAATCTCCCTCTTCTCCGTGCTCAACAACCTGAGTAACATCAGTTTTGATGCACCCTACGCCACTATCTGCGGCATTTCGAAGCAGGAAGCTGCCGAAAACTTCATACCTGAGATTGAGGCAATGGGAGAAGAAAACGGATGGACTCCGGAGGAGACGCTGAAGCAGCTCACGGCGTTTTACGACGGATATCATTTCTGTCATGAAAATATGATTGACATCTTCAATCCGTTCAGCCTCATCAATGCCCTAGAGGATAGGAAATTGAGAAATTACTGGGCCTCATCTGGAGCCACTTCCCTATTGCCAAAGTTCGTGGATGACATGGAAATGAAGATGGAATATTTTGACCACTGCTTCATCGAGGGCGATACCCTGGAGACATCGGACGTGGTGAATGGCGGAGCCGAGCTCTTCCTCTACCAGTCGGGTTATCTCACCATCAAGGGTTACGACGATGGCGTTTACATCCTGGGCTTCCCTAACTTTGAAGTTCGCAAGGCATTATACCGGGTAGTGGTTCCTGCCTTGACCATGAAGTCGAATTCGGAAGTGGTTTCTGCGCAAAGCTTCCTCAGAAAAATGATGCAGGACGGCAACACCGCTGAAGCCAAGAAGGCATTAAAGGCTCTTATCGCCGATGTTCCATACAGCAACAAGAAAATGGCTAGCATGGATATGGAGGAGCGTTACCGACTGATAATGAGCACAATATTCAGAGCCTTGGGCTTTAGGGTGGAAGTAGAAAGGATGCTGGCCACTGGCAGAATTGATATGATTGTGGAGGTTCCATCCTTCATCTACGTCCTGGAACTGAAGCTATCTAACAATGGTGGCATTTCTGCTGCCGAGAGCCAGATAAAGGAAAAGAGCTACATCGAGCCCTTCAAGGCCGACAAGCGCAAGGTCATCGCCCTGGCAGTGGAACTCGATGAAACAGGCAGGGGATTGATAGATTGGAAAGAAGTGGATGAGTCTTTGTAAAATACAACTCCAAACAAACATCCCGCCAGGTGTCCTACCGGATTCAAAATCCGTTGGGACACCTGAATACCAATCAAGCTATCAATCCACTTTTTGGCTGTTTTTCTGCCGAATTCCAACAAAGCGTAATCTACACATTTGTCAAATTCGCTATCAAACAAATCATCTGCCTTTATCTCCATTGCGCAATCTTCTGTTCTAATCTTGCAATCAAATCATTCACTGGATGACCATAGTTCGGGTCATCCAAGTGCTTGTCTATTTCTGCGCAATGCTCCATCACCTGCTCCAGTGAGCGCCCCATAGGATAGGAATCGGTATCGTAAGCCTCATCCCATGATACGGATGATGCTGATGATGCCGAACGATAAGCAGGCGATGGCTCGCAGACCTTATCCCCTGCTATCTTCGATTCCTCGATATGATATTTCTTTTCCTCCATATTTCTTTTGCTTTTATAATTCTAATGATACACCTTTCTTTCTATTCTTCTGGCTCGCAGGTTCAGCTTATGAGGGTCTTGGCGTAAATCCCAGAGATCCACCAGCCAGAGGATATCTTTCTCTTCATTGTAGAAATAGATAATCTTGAAGTTCTTCATGATAATGGCACCACGAAACACCATTGTTTCATTACGGAAATGAGCTACTATAGGATAACGCTTAGGCATAAATTCTAATAAACGCTTAATTTCCTTATATTGTGTTTGCCACTTACGAGCAGTTTTTAATCCAAACTCTTGTAAGGCATACTCAATACTCTTTTTAATTTCCTTCTTGAAAAGGGCATCAGTTTTTATTTCCATTCTGCAATCATCTTTTCTATCTCAGCATCCAAAACGGAAATAGGCTCTCCATAATTTGGATCATCCAATTTATCCAAAATGCTCTCGCAATGCTCCATCACCTGCTCCAACGAGCGACCCATAGGATAGGAATCGGTATCGTAAGCCTCATCCCATGATACGGATGATACTGATAATGCTGATGATGCTGCCGAACGATAAGCTGGCGATGGCTCGCAGACCTTATCCCCTGCTATCTTCGATTCCTCGATATGATATTTCTTTTCCTCCATATTTCTTTTGCTATTAAAGTTCCACGATTCTTATGTAAAGATGGTGCAAAAATACAAAGAAAGATTGGAAACCGCAAGAAAATCTGCAAGAAAATAGCTTTTTCTGCATCAAAAAAGAAGCATATCTCAGGAATATTTTATATCTTTGCACACATAGAAGAAAATGTCGTTCTGATTAAAACTGATCGTTATGAGAGTATATTGGGATAAGACTGCTGTAATAGGTTTGGTGGGGTTTATGATCTCACTCTTGCTGATACTGTGCTTTATGGACAGTCTCAGCCACCCATTGGTGGGGATATTCCTCTGCCTGTTTGGCATCTTACTTTGCGGAATATATGGTGCTCTGTCAAAAGCAGGAAGCCCCAAAAGACAGAAGAAGAAGGAGAAAGAAAAAGAGAACGAGAATAAGATAAGTAGTTTCTATGCCTTCAGCGTGCTTTTCTGCCTGGGGGTCAGCATTTTCAGTCTTGTTATCGGACTCATCCTAGCCTTTATCGGCAACGGAGAAGCCAGCTATATCTGTGCAGCCATCTTTGGGGTATCATTCGCAGCCTTCCTTCTCGGTTCGTGGTGGAAAACCAACAGCATTGCCTCCAAAGCCGATTGGAGCGACTGGGGATGGTTATAGAGAAACGTTTAAAAGACGCCTGATGGTGGTCCAGAAAGGTGGTCCAGAAAACAAGAAGGTGGACCAGAAACTAGGAATGATATTTTGCATCCTATCGCCAACAATAAGGCCAACAATCATTAAAGTTCTTTTACAAAGCTTATTATTAGCCTCGAATTAACAAGATTGCGTCCTTGAGCTTATCCTCGAAAAAGTGTATGATTTAACATTTGTTATCATCGAAAAAGTGTATTTTTCGGGATATTCGGTGGTTCTGACAATAGAAAAGCAGTTGTTGCCTCTTACCGCAACAACTGCTTTTTCTTTTACAATATCATCAACTATTCTACTACAATACTTACTGTATTATAACAAAAGCATCCTCCTCCTTTCTACACCTCCTTAATCTCCAGCGTCACTTCGTTGCCTCGCCACACCGCCTTCTTGATGCGCTCGTAGAGGGTGGTGAAAAGCGACTGGCTCTTCAATACATAGCCGGGGGCATGAACCTCGCCCACCAGGATGCTGCCCCTGCCCATCGTAAACGGACCATTGCCGGGCTGAATCATCGCACATGGCAGGGAGGTGAAGGCAGAAATATCGCCAAACTCATGAGAATGACGAGCCTTGCAGCAAAGCTCACACTGGGAGGAATCCATCGGAACCAGAAACGGCATCTTGCGACGGTGATAGATGCACTTGCCAATGCACACACGATACTTACCTGCCGGAAGACAATCAGCCTCACGCTCTACGGTGCCACAAACCTTCACCAGCTCAATCTCTTCGCCAGCAACCTCTTTCACAACTTTGAGTGTGCCCATGATGGTGCCACGCTCACGCAATAGACGATTCACATAAATTTCCATATCTACCTAAATTAAATTAAAAAGCAAATTAATAAATATAAAAAACATAATAAACATAATAACAAAAAGCATAATTATCAGACATTTACGCTGCTCTGAACCTTGGCTTTCGCCTCCTCCAGCGTCATCCCTTCGCTACGACGGAGCTTGAGATAATACTCACTCAAATCCTTGCAACCTTCGGGCAGCTGATGGTAAACCAAACTGGGCAATGCTTGCTTCAGCTCAAAATAAAGGCTCAATCCAGCTTCGTCCTGATCAGGGAAAATGTGAAGATTTCTTCCGGCAAGAAGCCCTTGAAAGCGGCGGTCGAAAAGCGTGGCACTGGGGATGGCTATGGCATGAAAGCCCAGGGTCAATGCTGTCCAGCAATCAGAGGGACCCTCGGTGATGAGCAGCGGTTCACCAGGAGGATAATCCTTCAACCGGTCGAGCCCATATATCATGCGATGACTGCCTGGTGCAAACTTGAATCGGGGAATCTCCTTCGGCTTTGCTTCATCAAGAGATACCTTATTCATATCGAATGATGATTCTGGCCTCTTCTTTCCCAGATAGCGGCTCTGCACGGAAACCAGTCTTCCCTCCTGATCGAAATAGGGAAAGATGAGCGATGGTCCGTCAAACACTCCACGCCCCACTCTCGCCATGCATACGCTTTGCTCCGTGCTCACTATCTGGCAGGCCTTCAATGCCTCCGGGCTGAGCAACCGCTCCTCGAAGAGGAATCTCTGCCCCGATTCCGAAAGATGCATCTGCCGGAACATCTGCTGGTAAAACTCCACATCTACGGATGCCTTGGCAACATAAACCGAAGATTGGCATCTGCCATTCTTTTCTCCACTACTGAAAGATTCTGCCAGATGTCCATGCGAGACATGGGTTTCTGCAAAATGCGCTCTCAGGGAAGCCAGTCTTCTGTCTGATGCCGTAACCGCCTTTTTCACATCTTTGCGATGAGTATCTCTGTGCTCATCGGCGATATACACATCAAAATGATCTGCCAGCCAGCGGCATGCCTCGCTGAATCCCAGGTTTAGTCGCTCTCTCACCAGCCCGATGGTATCGGCAGAGAATCCGCAGCTATAGCAGTGGCAGGTGTTCTTCCTTACATTGAAGGCGAGACTCGGATGATGATCATCGTGGTGGATGCAGAGGGCTCGCTTGTTGCGGAGCCCCATGCCCAGAAGATCAGCCACCTGCAAGATGTCGAGCTCGCGAAGTTTCTGAATGTCATATTTTTGAATCATTGTTTATAATTTAATGATTAGACAATTAAATACTAACAAATGAATATATTCCCAATCATATTTTCACTTCTTACCAGTTTTTCTGAAGATATTCTTATCTTCACCTTTCTGATATTTCTCCACCCACCCCCATCTGCGCCAATTACAGATAATGTTGCGGACAGGAGTTCTCAGTCCCTTCTGCTTCAGAAATTCTTCTAAAAACTTACGTGAAAACTCCATCGGCAGTTCACTGAAATAATCTATAGTATGATAGGGTTCCCCATCTCCTTCTGCAGAAATGTCCTCAAATGTCTTTCCCCATCTTTGCAGCATATTATTAAGAATTCTATCTGCACAGGACAGATAGGTCTGCTTAACCAGACGATGGATTTCCTTTTCATCCTTCTTCCCTTCAACCTGGTAAAGCATCTGCATAAGAGCCGCAATCCGAAATGCGGAAACAGAACTTCGCTTATAGAACACATCCATAGATTTAGACATAGTGCGCACCACTTCCTTTCGGCACTCATCACACCATTTCACTATAGTCTTGTCGAGCCAACTCATATCCAGTTCAATCTCTTTATGCATAGTTCCATCACTATTGTAACACAAGGCCATCAACTTCTCCAACGTCGTTTCCAAGCTGGCTTTCTGACTATCATTGAGGGCAGAAAACTGTGGCGGATTACTACCCAAATGACTATCCAAGGCACAGAATACAGTGCGGGTAACCGAGCCACCCTCTATAGCTGCCTTATTCATATAGCGTGACACAGCACTTCGGGTACCACAAAACACGAAAGAAAGCAAAGCATCTACCACCGCACTATAACTGGATTCGCTTACGTAATCCTGTCCATAGACACTACCTAAATCATAAGCAGTCTTGATAATCTGCGAAAGGTCAGAAAACTGCCGTTTTGCCGATTGCACTATGGCTGAGATTTCATCGGCAAACTCAAAGTGCGTCTTTGGTACCCCGAAGAGCTTTACGGAAGCATCACATCGTTTGATAAACATCGTAACGGACACCGTCTCCGGAAAAATGGTGACATCCGTCTTTGGTTCAGGCGGCAGTTTGCCATCCTTTTTACCCTGTCTGCGCTTCATCGCTGCATACTCCTGTTCCTTGGCTCTCATCTCCCGGTCTCGTTCTATGAAAGGACGCATCAAGGTTCTCATGATGTATCTGGCAAATGACTTTCCGCTCGACTGCTCACCCTCTACAATGACCTGCAAGACAATGGCAGAGCGTTCACCATCATTGTCATATACATATTGCAGGCGTACCCGGGTGAGATACACGCTGAGCATACTCGCAGCCACCACAAGCACCGGAAATTTGAGCTCGGCAGGAGCTGTTTGCATCCACTCTCTGATGCCCGAAGGATAATCCTTGTCTGCAATGAGCGAGTGAATAGGCATCGTAACCACATTGTTGATTCCGCCCTTGGTTACCTGGGGCTTTGCCGCAGAATTTATCTGAGATGCCTCCTGCGGATTTTGAGATTTTTTCTCTGTCATAACTCGTTAATACGTTGTTATTTCTGCCGCAAAAGTAATAAAGAATTCGGGAACAAACAGCTTGTGACTTTTGTGAATATCACATCTTTCACAAGATCATACTAGCCCAAAACTGACTAATGGCTAGTATATAAAGGGAAATGAAAAAGGATAAAAAAAATCTTGTGAAAAACACGGATAACCGAATTTTTCACAAGATTCATATTTTCGCCAACATCAATTGCCGTAATCATGGAAAGCAGTTTTCTGCAATCATGGAAAGCAGTTTTCTGCAATCATGGAAAGCAGTTTTCTGCAATCATGGAAATGAATACTGAAATCCTCATCTAATATAATCTGGCTGGGGATGCTCTTGCTGATATCTTCTCATAAAACTCTTGACCAGGCACTCTTCATCGGTCTCAACCTCAGACTTGAGCATATTGCCGATGTGAGTAACCATCGTCCTTTCTGCCTTCACTTTGCATTCTATATGGCAATCATCCACAAGAAACCTATAATAAGGAGCTCCAGAATCAGAGAGTTCCATCTTCAAATCCTCCTTCCAGTACTTACTAAAGGCTACCAGCATACGTACCACTTTGTTGCTCTTCCTGGAATCCAACTTCTTTTCATTCAGTTTCCTTTCTTCTAGAAAAGCTAAAAATGCTTCCTTCCAATAAGTAGTAACCGCCAGGTCGGGCTTCTTGTTATCCCTCCTGCTGGCAAAAAGTACGATTTTGGCATTTGCTTTTTCTCTGCCATTTGCCGACACATTGGTTTTAAGCCGTCCAAAATCATCAGTAAATGAAGCCATAGAACCACTGGTCATATAACTTATCACCCAGTTTTTCAACTTATCCTTGTGGTACTGATAATATTCATGATTGGTAATTCCGAGGTCCAGTTCTTCCCACTGAGGGTAACAATCATCCAGCAGAAAAGCAATTTTCAGTGTACACCGATAATAGAGTCTCGATCCCGGAACCTCATCATCAATCAATTTCCTAAGACATAAGTTAATCAGGCAAAGAGTGGTAACAGTCATCTCGTCGAGTACATAGTCTTCATTTCCATGACATCCCCCCGTCAGATTCATAATACGCTCACGAATATCCGTCCATGCCCCCTGAATTTTGAATTCCAGCTCCTCATCCTTCAAATGAGCAGAAATCATATCAAGCCATCCTATGATGATTTCAAAAAAATCCAATGGCATCAATCGCAGAGTGCTTCTTGCACCCGCATATTTATTGCAAATCTGCCCCACGAGACAATAGAGTTCATTGTTGCCATATATCTCGCGGAGCTTCATTCGCTTCTCCAGGTCATCATTCTTCTGCATGGTCTATCTCTTCTATATCTTTCATATCCTGGTATATTTTTTCAAACCACTCCTGCAGCTTTCCCATACGCAGATCCTGAGGAGGCAACGGCATTTCCGATCCCTCCTCCATTTCGCCCACTATATAACCAGGCAGTGGATAACGTGCGGCTTCTACCTGCGAAGAAGACAGAACTTTGCCATTTTTAAACTTGGCACAGACTTCGAAGGAATTCTGCAAAGCCACATTCACGAATCTGCCAAAGATTCGTTCCGCCACATCTATATCAGCTTGATGGTCTTCGTCGTATCCGAAATTCACCCCACTCTCAATCGCACTGATAGCCTTTCGGGTCTTGGCAATGTAACGCATGGCAATCCATGCTTCATCATTCTGCTCAAACACAGGTGCCATATCAGGATTCTTCACCCTAAGATACATATCCTTGATATCTCCACCACCTTGGCTGCATGCCATTCTCAATCTGCTCCAAAAATGCTTTGCCAGAAGCATAGGCTCGATGGAGATGGTATATTGAAAATCCGGATCGTCTTTAGCCTTTTCTATAAAAACCTGATTGAAATAGCTGGCTAATCCCTTACGAGAAACTTCGGGCGCGGCAAATCTGTCATTCTTCTGTATGGCAATGAAGATAGCATCTTCGCGACTGCAATCAAATAAGATATTAATGAATGGATAGTCGTTGTCGGTCTTCTTAACGTGGGTAGTTTCCTCATTAAGTGGAATCAGAGACTCACGCTCTACCTTGGTATAGGCAAGCCATTTCTGAGAGTCCTTCACTGCAGTTTCATCAGGCTGCACGGGTTTGTGACTTCCTGTCTCATAATGGATACCGCTGTTGATAGCATCAAAAACACAACTCACCAACTTCTTAAGTTTAGCCTTAGATAGCTTGCCGGGTATTAGCTCCTCCATATAAGGAACAAAAGTCAACTTATATATGCTATAAGTCATAACAGTTAAATCTGTTGCCATACTGGTTATATATTTTTTAGTTTAACTATAAAACAGGAAAATACAGTCTTCCTCAAGAGCGAATAAGTATTCCCTTTTTTTCTTTACAAAAGTACTAATTTATTTTTAAATCACCAAGGAATTTGTACGATATTTGCTAAAAAAGAAATAATAGACATTTTCCATCACGTAATAATACCCAAATGTGAATGTGAATGTGAATTTAAAATGCAAAACACTGCAAAGGTTACTAATAAAAAAGAATTATGGAGTAAGATGGATATACTAGGCCTCGCGCGTACATTATTATATTAAGGTTTTATACTTTATGCTTTCTCTATAGCAATATCCAATTACTATTTGAAATACATTTCAAATTCACATTCACATTCACATTTTCAACAGGCTCTTAAGACTAAAGTTTCAATAATCTCCCCCTCCTCGCCCTTTTTCCTACGTCGCCACGTAGCAATTCCTGCATCGCCACGTAATTTTTCCTGCGTCGCGACGCAGGAAACGGCAGCTCTATCGAAGGGGATTTCATGCCTCACATCACAACTGCCGGGACAAGCCGATTCAACTGCCGGGACAACTATTGCATTTCGCCCAAAAATGTTGTATCTTTGCATCGTCAATGAAAATCATTGATGGGGCTCGCTGACGAACAGGTGTATCATACCCCTGCCCAGGAAGGATGCCCCGATACAGAAACTAAATTATTCACTAAAAAAGGAAAGGAAAAAAGAAATGAAAAAGGAAACTTGGAAGACGATTCTGCAAGTCATCGTCACGGTGCTCACTGCACTCTGTACTTCACTCGGAGTTACGAGTTGCATGCAGTACATGTAGAAACAGGGAAACTAAATTATTCACTAAAAAAACTATTTGAATTATGGGTATCAAAGTAAAAGCTATCGAGCGCAACGTCGCTTTTGAGAAGGGTAAGCAGAAGTGGGCATACGTTATGCAGGCAGACCTCTACGGTCAGCTTACCCAGAGTAAGGTTATCGAGGAGGCTGCCGTGCGCAGCGGACTCGCCAAGCAGGTAATCAACGCTGCCTGGGGCGCCATCGGAGCGGTAATCACCGCATGGGCCACCGAGGGTCACTCTGTGGCAGTGCCGGGTCTCGGTTCACTCCGATTCGGTCTGAACTCTACCGCCGTGGAGGATGTGAACAAGGTGAGCTCTTCGCTCATCAACCGCCGCTACATCATCTTCGTGCCAAACTCCGAAATCAAGGAGGAGCTCGCCAAGACTAGCGTCAACATCACTTGCTACGACCGAAACGGTAAGGTGGTGAAGCAGGTGACTTCTTCTGACAAGAACGACACCGATGACGGCAATGGTGGTAACACTGGTGGCGGTGGAAACGCTGGCGGCAGCGGTTCGCAGGGTACGGGTTCTGAGGGAAGCGACTCTACAGACGTTACCATTTAAACTGTGAAAACTCAGATCGGGCATCAAGCCCGACCTGAGTTTGCCATGAAAGATGAGGGTGTGTCAAAAGTCCAAGAGCTACTTGTTAAAGTATTTCTTGCCACCCTGCTGGATAACCAAGCCCTTGGCATTCTTACCTACCAGCATGCCAGCCATATTAAAGGTCTTGGCAGACTTCACCGCCTGGGTGCGGGCAAGCTCTGTGATGCCGGTATCAGTCTTGTCGAGCAGATAGATAACATACTGTCCTAAACCATTGCCCTGGCTTTCATAATTACTGATAAAAGTCTTGCCGTTGGCACGATAGATGGTAAAATCATCCTTGTAACCACTAGTTGGCACGGTGAACAGATCCTTTCCATCCTCATTCTTTACAGCAAGATAAGACTCATAGTACATATCCTGTACGTCCTTGGTTAGAACGATTTTTCCGTTCTCAATACCATTTATACTTATTAAGCCAGGCTGGTATGAACCCGTTGGATCTGTTGGCTTAGATACCTCTCTATAGCTTTTCACCAGATACTCATACTTATCATCATTGTTAAACACATTCTGAGAAAGATATACATCAGAACTCTCATTACAGTTTACATCATAATCATACACCTCTGTCTGATAGATACTCTCTGTAATCTTAATATCATCACTTTTACGGCTATCATCCTCCTTCCAAGCCAAATTAGAAGTATCAACCTCTACTAGCTTCAGGAGATTCTCTACCCTATAAAGTCTATTGTCTGAAGAATTATAATAATAGAAACTCTCTCTAACTCTGACACCATCATCTCCCCATCCGTCAATGTACAACTTATCACTTAACAAACGGAAGGCGAAATTGCCACTGTCATCAGTAAAGAAATCCACAGTTTCTCCACTCAGCATCTTGGCAATAGCAGCCTTGAATTCATCCATCGTCGTAACAGGAACCAGAAAACCTTTTTCATAATCGTAGACTCCCAAAACAGGTCTAAAAGATTCTTTCTCATAACCTTTATCAAGAATCTCCTTGGTCTTGAAGTCGGCCAATGCCTTCATTGGCACACGTTTAGTCTCGAACACCTTAGGCTCGTAGCTGAAGGTTTTCGCTACATTAAAGGAAGCATCATAAACCGTGAACTCTGCAGTCTGGTTGTCACTGCCATAATGTTCAACTCCGATGGTTGAATAAGGGGTGATGACGCCAGTGGTAGTGAGGCTCTTTGGGATAAAACCAAAACCATCGCCCTTCATCTTGGTTACTTCTGAAACCTGTGCACTGGCAGCCAAAGCCATGACTGCGAAAGCTGAAGCAAGTAATGTTCTCTTCATAATTCTTAAATAGTTACAAGTCTGGATGTCCGGCAAACTTAGATTAAAATTGATTGTTCATTGTTTCCAGCTTGCTGCAGAAGCCAAGCGCAGGCATCTTTCGCCCTGCTGCTTTTCATCAGATGA
>ERZ1034678.1379-NODE-1379-length-12215-cov-306.951234_pt1 | contig 12215 bp, 9 predicted proteins | sample MGYA00520640_ERZ1034678 | MGnify/ENA primary metagenome ERZ1034678 (study PRJEB33766, sample SAMN09781767) | gut metagenome | biome: gut microbiome | host: Homo sapiens | place: Madagascar | study: EMG produced TPA metagenomics assembly of the PRJNA485056 data...
GCATTATGGTCTTCAGACTGAAACTCCTAAAATCTTCTTTGTTGGAGATTCAAATTTAATTCAGTATGACTACTATCTAAAAAATATCAACAAAAGATCAGTATATGTATTAGAACATGCTGCTATGATGGCTTACGGAAGCTATTTTACAAATCTCAAAACAATATTCTTTAATTCACTTGAAGATAAAGAAAAATTCTACAAGCTTTATAAAGAGACCTTAAACAAGTTAAATGATGGAGATAAAGTAGTTCTTTGTGGGAGATGGGATATCTTGTACAGATCTTATTGCACAGAAAACAACTTACAAGTAAATCAAACATCACTACAAAAGTACACAGATGCAGTAATTTCAGATCTAAATGAACAGATATCTCTTCATCCAAATTTTAAATTTTACATTGTTGGATGCTCTTTTGTCCCAAATAAGACTGCAGTAATTTGGTCAAAAGTAAATACGAATAGCTCTTTCTTAAAAAATATCATCAACTTTGATCTTTTTAAAATTACAAGCGATTTTGAAGAAACATACACAACTGAAATAAACACCAAAATCATTGAATTCTGCAAAAATCAAATTAACGTAGTATTTATAGATCGCAACTTACCTCTAAAAGAAGGTAATAACAAGTATTCCCTATACAAAAAAAATAAAGGAGTTTTTGAAGATCCTCTTCATTACTCAAGGTTTGGTGGTTCTATCATTGGCGAATACTTGATTAACGAAGTTTCAAAAGAGTAATTTTGCGCTAAAAAGCTCAAGTAAATTATCTGAATTTTCTTTTTGACATGACATCAAGTGGTTAAAACACTCTGTCAGCAACTTCTCTTTCGACGTTTAAATAAATCACAATGTCAGGTTGCTCTTTTCTAATCTCATTGAGAATTAGACCTAAATCGTGCAAACGCCTATTCATATGAATTACAGTCTTAAAGTAGTCCACTGTGTATGGCATAAATAAAACTCCATATGAATCTGTGATTAGAAAAACTTTTTTATCAGAGATTGGAGTCAAGTTAACATACTTATAGTTTAAATCTAAAGAGGAATTTACATCAAAACTAATTACTTTTGACGTATTTGAAAACAGATCTTTTGCCTTTACAGTACTTTTTCTAACATTATCAACTAAAGCACTGTCTAAAATTTCTCTTCTTGGATTCTTAATATTATGTACAAGATCGCCATTTTCATGGTGAGAAAATAAAAATTTATAATGTTGCGAGATGTATGTAGGCTCTATAAGTCTCATGACATTTTCAAAAGCAACATAAGCACCATATTTATTCCAATGAGTATCATCACCGTAATAAAGAGAAACCCTCTTATCTGGATCTTTTGAAGATACTAGAGTTTCATAATTATCAATGACTGTTACCCCATTGACTTTCAATGCTGTCTTTACTTTATCAAAAAATCTATATTTACCTGGCTGTAATATATTCTGATTCATAAATTCTGGATAAATACCATGTTTATCTGGACCTACAACAAAGTACATATCACCTTTAAAAGAATCGCGTATTGCCTGCAAGGTAAAAATTTTCTTTTGAATTTGGTTTTGATTGAACTTAAGATCTTTAGTATGCTGAGAATAAACATAATCAGAGCTGTCACCCGCAAACAACCAACCACTATTGCCTGCAACAGAAAACTGACTTGATGAAAAATTAAAATCATTAAAGTAATTATGAAAATCAGCGTACAGATTCTCATTTACCTCTAATTTAAACAGCAACCTGTCATTAAACCAATTGACTAATTGAGAGTAGAAGTTATCTGAGTATTCTTTAGGAAACTGGTTAATAACTCTGTTCTCACCTTTTACCACTGTATTATTGTCAGTAATGATAAATCCGATTGCTGGTACTGCAAACATAAGAAAAACAAGACAGAACTTTAAATACCTAGTCATTTATTTTTCCTTAGAAGTTAAAGTAGATAAAAGGATTCTGTGCACCAAAATACAATACAAGTACAGACACAAAAATCACAACGAAGTTAACAAAATAAGCATAGTTATGAGTAACAGCTTCTTGTGTATTAGAAGAGTTAAATGTTTTCAACTTTAAGAAAACTATAATACAACCAACTACTAAAGCAATATAGTTTAAAAGCTGAGCCTGACAGATGATCTCTTTATCTAAATTTGATAATCCAAACATTACGGATAAATAATCAAATGCTTGAGACAAACTGTCTGCTCTAAAAAATACCCAACCAATTAAAACTACAAATACGGCATACAGGTGAGTAATTAACTTTGGAACTCTAGATAGAAGATCACCTAAAAATAATCTTTCTAAAATTAAGAACAAACCATTATAAAGTCCCCAAATTACAAAAGTCATATTAGCTCCATGCCAAAGGCCGCATAAGAAGAAGACTGTTATAAGATTAAAGTAAATTCTATAGGTTGGTACTCTAGAACCTCCTAATGGAATGTAAACATAATCTCTTAACCATGATGATAAAGAAATATGCCAACGTCTCCAGAAGTCTTTAATTGAAGTACTTAAATATGGCTGATTGAAGTTCTCTGAAAATCTAAAGCCTGCCATAGCAGCTAATCCGATTGCCATGTCTGAGTAAGCAGAGAAATCAAAGTAAATCTGAATCATGTATGCTACAGCTCCTAACCAGGCATCGGCTGTTGAAATACTTGCAACATGATAAGTAAATGCCATGTTGGCTATTGGAGCTACAGAGTTAGCAATCAGGATCTTTTTATTAACACCTAAGATAAATCGGTAAAGACCATAGGAGAACAGTGACTGGTCGTAAGTTCTATTTACAAGATCGTCCTTTACCTGCTTGTATCTAACAATAGGACCTGCAATCAAATGAGGAAACATGAAAAAGTAAGTTAAGAAATTTACAACATTACTTTTTCCGTTTAATTCTCCTCTGCTTATATCTATTAAATAACTAATGGCATGGAACGTAAAGAAACTGATACCTAATGGAAGAATTTGAGGTTTTGCCGTTATGTTATCTGCAACACCATAGTCATGCAGAAGATTTACAAGCCAAAAGCTGTATTTATAGAAAACTAGAGCCAGTAAGTTAATTGCAACAAATAAGATTAAAGCTAAATTTTTTAAAATATGATTTTTTGATTTTACATACTCTAAGATATAGCCCAAAAAGAAATTTAATACTCCATAAGCTAACAAGATCTTTAATGAGTGAGTACCACCATCAAAAACATAGAAGAATAAACTTACTAGGATAATGAAGAAATTTCTAATTAGATTTTTCTTTTGAGATAAAAAATCTAAAGCAAGAAATAATGGGAGAATAAAAAAGATAAAAGGTAAACTTGCAAAGACCATTACTAAAATTTATTCCTGTTTATCGGAGCTACCACAACACAAAGCTCATTCATCTAAAAAAATCTTATAGCAATTAAGACAGAACTACTAATCCACACATGATGAAAGTTCTTTTTTCACTTTTTCAATATCAAAATTCTCTACAATTGACTCAGATTTTTCTAAGTAATCATTGAGATTATTCGCATTGATCTCATTCTCTTGATTTGCAATGGAATCAATCATTAAAGAATTAATTTTATCAGAATAATGCATAGGATCTTTATAATTCTTTAAATCTGAAATAAATGCTTGATCATCAAATCCATATAAATGACAGTTTGATCTTTTATCACATTCAGAGACAAAATATTTTAAGAAATTACGTGTCCAATCATACTCATTTTTTGCAACTGATAACTTAATTTTATAGTACAGAGCAGAATATGGTGGCACTACAAAATAGAACTCTGTTTTATTGTGCTTATCAGTAAGTGAGAAAACATTATCCTCAGTATATTTGATTTGGTATGCAAGATTATAACTATTTATGGCTATTGATTTTTGATAATTATACAAACTGTCTTTTAGAAGAATTTTTGACTTTATAGGCCATGAGCATAGTCCATTAAAAGTATTTGCATATTTTGGATCAATAATCCAAGCAGAGGGTCTATCCAATCCAACTTTTGAGCCAATACAATTTTTGCTTTTAGACAAGGTTAACAGGCACTGCAAAGGCTCCTTTCTAAGGTAAATAAGAAAATCATTAAAAGGATTACTATCATATAGTTTTTGCCAAACATCATTTGTTTTGGGAGCAAAATGAAGAGGTGCTAAATCGATAGAATATATTACTTTTTTGATATCATGACTTGCAAAAGCATAATTTAGAACTAACTTGCGCTCTACAAAGGATGAACCTTCTAAAGAGAGATTAAAAAACACGTTATCAGTATCTGGAAATAACTTTTTACTAGCATCTACAGATGAAGTGTTCTCAAGCATGCTTGATCCAATAATTATTCCAGAAACATTTTGATTTTCATTTAGATATGATCTTGCTTGCAGCCTCATACTTTTAGCGAACAAATTGTCCGGATTTCTGAAAATATGGCTAGGATCATAAAGATAGATTGAAAGCAGATATAAAGGAAATAGCAAAAGATAAGCTATAAATACTGTCAAAAAAATCTTCTTATAACTCATTTTATCTTTACTTTGAGATAAATAAAAAAACAAAACTAGAAAGTCTGGAGCTATACTTGAACGCAACTAAAACTCAATTACTTTTTATGAACTTTAAACTTCATCTTTAAACCTAAAAGACATAGCACATAATGCTCATGATAATAAGTTAAAGAGAAAAGTCTTTGTAGTAATGTCAGATGCTGATGCTCAACACCATCGTACTTAATACAGTACTTTCTATCAGACTTAAAAAGTTTCTTAATAAACTTTGAGCTATGAGATGTCAAAGACTCTAAGTGTTTAACCTTGAGGTTAGTGATTAAATAGTTTTGTTTTCCTGCCTGCTGATTTCTTCTAAAAAGGAAATGATCACCATAGAATACCTTTATTTCATTTGGTATTTCAAAATAGTTCTCTTTCTTACCAAAGTAAGCTGATCCCCAAAAGCCAGCCATCTTATCAGACTTTTCAAACTTAATCTCTGTATCTTCCGGATATGTATCAAATTCACACTTAGGAGTATTAGTTGCACAGTCAATGCCAGCTAGACCTACTGTTTCATCAGATGTAGATAAGAACTTATCTACAGCATTAAAAAGATTCTTAGGAAAAATAATATCATCATTTAAAATTCCAAAGAAAGGAATATCTTTTGAAGATAACTTAATACCTAAATTCCAAGCGGGATTTACAAAAAGATTTTCCTTTTGAGCAAAAACTTTGACTTTTTTTAAATCAGTCTTAAAACCTTTGCATGAATTATCAATAACTAGAATTTCCCATACTGAATCATCACCATCTAGTTCTAACAACAGCTTATTTAGAACTTCAAGATCTTTTTGCATTGTGGGGATAATAATTGACAACATTATTTTATCCTCAATTTAGAAATTAATATTGAATTGAAATCTTTTGACAACAACTTATAGACATTCATTAAAGTCAATAAAACATACATAAATAAATGACTAATAGTCCAAGAATGAAGATAAAAGCAGACTCAACTAAACATAGCTTTTTATACTTTTTGATTTTCTTATCTTTTTTATAGAAATTTGCCTTATATTCAGGATCAAATATTCTTGAAATACATTCTCTGCTGTCGGCGTAAAGTTTTGTATGGTGTAACAATAACTCACGTCTAGCAAAATAAGGATCTTTTGCATTTAACTGAGTTCTAGATCCATTTTCAAATTTTCTATAGTTAAAAAGAACTTCATCAATTCTATAAGGAAGCAACCCCGCCTCTACAAAAGACAACCATAGATCGTAATCCTCAGTCAAATTGTACTTGTAAGACTTGTATTTACCTACTTTGATAAAGTCCGACTTTCTATATAATGCGCTGTTTACAATACAATTATGGAAAATGAAACTCTCTTTGTTAAATTTTGGAAGATTCAAATACTCGTTTACTGCTCCGAAAATTCTAGCTTTACAGTAAACAAAGCCGACGTCAGGCTTTTCATCAAAGACCTTAACAGCTTCTTCAATATATGTAGGCTCAATAGTATCATCACCATCTAAAGGTAGAATATAGAAACCTTTGGCAACGTCAATAGCTTTATTTCTAGAATCTACTACACCAAGATTAGTCTCATTTTTTAAAACAACAATATTGGTATACTTTTTCTTTAATTCGTTCACTACTTCAAGGGAACCATCAGTTGAGCAATCATCTATAAAAACAATTTCGATATCTTTATAGGTCTGGTTTTCAGCCGACATGATCGCATCTGTGATGAACTTTTCTTGATTGAAACAAGAGATAATTATTGATACTAATTTTGACATATTTATGTTCTGTTAAATTTATAAATTGATCTGATATCTTACCAAAGACTTTAAGCTGTTCTAGGAAACAGAATTTTAAGCTATTTTGGTTACATTTACACTCTCAGAGAGTACAAACAATAAACATACTGTATTTTTCTGTTTAGCAATAATGCTACACTAAAATCATAAGATTATGCTACTTACTTTATATAGGAAACCACAACATTTCTCAAAGCTACAATGTATTTTGCAAATTCTGCAAAAACGATTTTTCTCTCATCATTATTTGCAAAGTTTACTCCGATAAACCTGTTGATTTGATCTATCTCATTTTTGTTTTTTTCTGAACTTTGATACTTAGTATCTTTTCCAAGTTTTTGCAAGATAGAGTCTTGATCTCTTAAAATCTCAGTCCACTCAATGCAATCATAAAGCTTTTTGAACGTAACTTTTATAAATCTTCTTGAAGGGTACAAGGTTACTGAAATATTACCAATTTTGCTCATTCCTGCACCGAGTTCTACCCAACTACATGTTTGAGGTTTAATTTTTGTAAAAGTGCGAGAAAACTCTGAATTCCTATACGAAATATTACTAAATTCATTCCATAATTGGATAAATTTCAACTGTGATTTAGTGTAATTACCAGCATATTGACTACTGTTATCTTTACCGTGAGAATCAGATGCCGTTATGATCGAAAAAGCTAAAATCTCAATAAAATGATTCAAAGCTATTTTATTATTATCACTGATATCATGAGAAGAACTACCGTCACTTTCATCATTATCGTCTTTCTCTGAAATTTCAATCTTAGCTGCTTTTAAGAAAAAATCACAAAAAGACTTTCGATATAGATCTAGATCATCAGTTAAAAGATCAGTCCCTTCGACATAATTGATGTCATTGCAATTCACATCTTCATCGCTTAGTGCACATAGAAGATTGTATAAATCAGATATACAAATCTTAACTTGAGCCTCATCATTCAGATCGCATTTACAATGAGACACTATGAGGTTGTAGATCTTCTCATTGTATTGTTGCAGACACAGCGCTGCAAAAAGAATTTTCGCCTTATCCTTGTTATTGAGATCGATTGAACCTTCACCAATGAATGTAAGCAGTAAAAAGGCATTTAACAGTCTTTTTAATGATCTTGGGTTAGAACCTATAGAGCTTGCACAGAGATCGATGTAATCTTGTAAATCGTTATCATCAATCTTAAGGTTAATCTTGTTAAAACCGTCCTTTAAGTAGTTTTTAATATCGTAGACAGCTACTGGTACTTTAAATGGCACCTGAATGATCTTGTCAAAGAAAGACTTACCCTTTTCATACTCTCGATTGCGTTCTTTTTCATCAATTTTTTCAGAGTTATATGAGGCAAAACCGTACTTTTTAATAGCACCTCTGATTACTACCTCATAATCAATTGCCAGCACAAAGACACACTGCTTACAATCTAGGAACAACTTTAATACTTCAAGTAACTCAACTGCTTTAGATGGAACCAATCTATCCAAATCATCAACAAAAATCACTACCCTATCTTTATGTTCTCTTTCACAAGCACGGTCTACTACCTCTTGAAAGTGTTGATGCAGAGTTTCAATCTGCTCTGCGTAGTTATCATCAGCAGTCTTTTCTGTACACTTTTTTAGATCTACATTGACGTTATAGATAGATACAGACTTTAAAGCAGTAGTTAAGGCATTACTGCATACAGAGGTAAAGTGCTTTATAAAACTATCATCATCTTGAAGCTTATTTAAAAGCACCTTAATCATTGAAAAGGCTAATGAGTTACCTAGCTCAAACTGAGAGAACTGCCAGGTATTAAAGAAAACTGGAATGACATCTTTTTCAATCTCATGCTCTACCATCTTCATGATAGAGGTCTTACCTGAGCCCCATGAACCTTGTATGGAGATTGTCATTGGAGTGTTACAGGCTTTAATGAATCTTGATAAACCATCTAAATGTTTATTGATGTTAAAAAGATCAACTGTTGCAGCATCATCTGTTAGACCTTGTTTCTTGTTTTCTTCAGTACTCATTTAAGCCTCGTAAAGAGTAATCTTTGTATGTTTGTTTGTAAGTTTAGTTAAAAAATCTAACTCGCTCTAAATTGGACTTTGATTGAAAATCAAGAAGTTGGACGTTTGCCTATATTATATAGGTAACAATATGGAAACGAGCGGACTTCTTCTCGTTTCTGTATTTGCAATATGCAAAGAACGCCTCAATTCGGGGACAAAGATACGATTTTTTTCTAAATATCCCATGACTATCTAGGAGAAATTAATGGAATTTAGAACTTTTGCGTAAAATTCTATACCCGATAAGCTGTTTTCTTAGAAGATATTTGGAGAAGGCGAATTAAAGCTACATTTTTGTAGCAATAAATCCAACCACTCCTCTCAACGATGTGTACTAAGATGGGGCTTTACTTTTTATTTGGATATATGAGCTACGGAAAACAACCGATATATATATATGAACAATTAGTTTTACTACAAAATAGGTGTTTGATAATTGAAAATGGCACGTAGCGAGTCACTACAAAATCTTTTATGGTTGAATATCAGTGAATTAAGTGTAATAAAAATGTAACTGCTAACTATTTAGAAACGAGTTATATTCTTTTCTTTTACAACTTTGCAATATACAAAGAACGCTTTGATTACAGGTACAAAGATAAACTAATTTAAAAAAAACATACAAGTTTGCTTTCTTCTTGTAGTTTTTTTAAGGATTGAAATAACATATTATTTCTGTTTCCCTTTGCTACTGCAAATAATGAAGTGTATTCATTTATTTGCTAAAATATCATATCTTTTAGATGTAAGCTTATGAAAGTTGGAATAAAATGCGTATCTTTGTACATTAAAATACATGAAATATGGCAAATCGTGAATTGAACAGACTAAAGTCAAAGTTCTACAAGACTATCAAGGAAGTAAATATCGGTGCCTTTCCTCTTCGTCCTAAAGATGTGGAGAACAGAAAACTCTTGGAAAACTTCATTGCTGAACTCATCCATACTAAATCATATGAGACCATTGCTCATGTCATACCACAAAAGGGTGCGTATGTCGAAGTGGGCAACCGTGTACTCATTGGGTTAGTGAAGGAGGACAACAGGCAATATCAGGCGTTTGTGGATGGAACAGCAACCCTGTATTATACAGGCAAACAGTTCCCTACGACCATCGCTTTGCAAGCCCTCCATTTCTTCATACCTTACATCAAAGGGCGAGGTGTGCGTGATGTGTACGAGATAACCAAGGTGCGGACTATTACTGGCAAAGAAGCAAAGCAAACGGATGAGGATGATGCCGACAGCAAAGCTCTTCAACTTGCGTTTGAACTGAGATATGTCCGTAGGCAATATGCACAATTCCAATCCGTTAATGCATCAAAGATGATTGGTTACACGTTTGTAGATACGACTTTTGATAGGTTGGATGAATGTGTAGTAATAACCAAGTAAGTTCATAATTATTATCTAATTTTGAAATAAAAATGGAAAGAATATATTTATACAAAACAGCAAACAAATCTGTCTCATATGACAATGAGCATTGGTATGTTGACGATGCTCCACAGCCACAAAAAGATGGAGAGGTGCTTGAAAATTTTAAAGAATATGCAACAGCTCAAGCATATGATATTATGTCTCATGATATTACAAAGTATGTAAATCATTTTCGTAATATTGCTGTATTAACAGCTGCTGGCACCTCTATGGAAAATGGAAAACATGGAGGGAAAACACGTACCGAATTGTGGGATAGTTACAAGAATGAGATAAAAGAAATTAGTTCTGTATTCATGCACAAAGATGGAACTTTGAAGGATAGATGCCAAGCAATAATAGAGTCACAAAATATTGAAGATTTTTTATCCTTTGTAATTTTGTATGAAAAATTAAATGGAGATATAAAAGACAACAATGGAAACTTATTGAGATGTAAATTGGAAAAGAAAATAGCTGATGCTTGCAGATTGACTTTGGATGAAGACAATAAACACCACCAAGATTTCATTAGAAAGTTAACAGCTCGCAAACCAACCGAGCCTCGAGTGCAACTTTATACTACAAATTATGATACACTGTTTGAACAAGCTGCACAGAGAATGAATTATACAATTATTGATGGTTTTTCATTTTCATATCCACGTATATTTAATGGAAGTAACTTTGACCATGATATTGTCTATAGAGAGCGAACCAGAATTAAAAATGAGGAAAGTTTTGTTCCAAATGTAATTCAATTGTTTAAGTTGCATGGTAGCATCGATTGGGAAAAGAAAGAGGAATATGTTTATCAAAAAGAGCAAACAGAGCACCCATGTATCATATATCCAGCAAGTGAAAAATATGAAAGTAGCTATGAACAGCCATATTTTGAAATGATGTCACATTTGCAGAGCACATTGCGCAAAGAGGGTACCCTATTAATTGTTGTAGGATTTGGCTTCCAAGATAAGCATATTCAAAATGTGATAAAAGAGGCAGTTTTGCAGAATCCTAATTTTCACTTGCTAGTAGCTTGCTATGGCAAAAAAGAAATAAAAAAAGAAGATGGAAATAAGGATTGGATAGAAAGTGGAATCACCCATTCTTTGGTGCCAGATTTTGTTTCGGAGGATGGAGCAATATCTCCCAATGTAACTATTCTTTTTTCAAAATTTAAAGCTTTTGTGGAGAATTATCCATACAATAATTCTTATGAAGCTGACAATATAAATAATTATGAGACCATTTGATCATAACAAATAATTATGGTTCTTCCGCAAATTTGTTGAAAGCACTGAAAAGAATATAACAATATTCATCAGTGCTTTTTAATTTAAGCAAAAGCCGGCTTGCCTCTGAAAGCATCCATAATTCTAAGGAAGAAGTAGTCAAAATCACGGAATCCAAAGGCTACACGTTTAATGACTTTGATTTTGTTATTGATTCCTTCTAAAACACTTGTACCAATATGGTATATGCCAGCATTGGTAATACCATCCTTGTAGTTTTCATTTTGAGTTTCAGCAAACTTGGTGATTTCTTCTACATTTGATTCCGAAGCCAATTTGTACCATGCAGACCAAAGCTTCTCAGCTTCTTCTTTAGAAGTTGATTGGAATATCTCAGGAAGTAGCTCTTTAAGCTCATTAGCCTTGTTTAAGTCAGTGTAGAATTTTAGTATGTCATCAAGCTTTGTACGCCTATTATCAGGAAGTCTTGAATTACGTGTAAGGAGAAGAAATCTAGAGCCTTTAAGAAGTGAAGCTGCATCTTTATTACCATTTTCCTCGCATTGGTTAGAAAGCCTAATTCTGCTGGCACTTATGACCATTCTTCCAAAGTTAGAAATCAAGTGAAATTGATCATACACAACCTTGGCATTAGGACAGTACTTTTCAACACATTTAGCAAAGCCTGCATTTTGATCCATAGCGACAGCTTTTAATTGCTTACAGCCTTCAGTTCCGCACTTCTTAAAGAAGTCACTGACTTGGGCTACAGACTTGCCATAGCCGACCCAGATAACTCTCCTAGTGCGTATATCAATCACTACGGTGGCGTAGATATGACCTCTACGTATTGAGAACTCATCTATAGCAAGGATAGATGCATCTCCAAGGTCAAAGTAGAGACAACTCTTTAGATAGACAATATGAAGGCACAATAAAGTGATCCTCGCCGATAGACAGTAGAGTTCGCGGCAGAAAACATTGACCTGAGGTACCCAATCCTCGTATAACAGAATGGCCAAGCCCCGCAATAAAGCTGTTTAGAGCGTCTTCACAAACTCATTAAAAATATTATTTGCAATTATTAAAAATTTACTTGACATGGTCTCGTTCATAACAGTGCTTATGAATGTCCTTGCAGTTATCCCACTTGAGTCCTGTTCTTTCTGATGTGTCTT
>ERZ1034678.1388-NODE-1388-length-12128-cov-27.018719_pt1 | contig 12128 bp, 6 predicted proteins | sample MGYA00520640_ERZ1034678 | MGnify/ENA primary metagenome ERZ1034678 (study PRJEB33766, sample SAMN09781767) | gut metagenome | biome: gut microbiome | host: Homo sapiens | place: Madagascar | study: EMG produced TPA metagenomics assembly of the PRJNA485056 data...
CTTTTATGAATATTTAACTTAGTTTGCGCTTTTCTGCTCAGGATAAGCAAAAAAAAGCTCCCTCAGCACAAAGACCGAGGGAGCCGAAATGAAGTCTATTTTAAGCCCTACTTCATGGGCTCGAGAGAAGATATATAACTTACTTTAAAATCACCTTCTTGCCATTGATGATGACAAGACCCTTGGCAGACTTGCTTACGCGCTTGCCGTCGATAGAGTAAACCTTGCCAGCCTTAGCAGCCTCGCTGACAGTGATGCCGCTGATGCCGGTTGCAACCTTCTCAGCCTCTTTAGCCTCATCTACAATCTTCTGAGCCTCAACCAGGATAGCGTCAATTCTAGCCAGCATTGCGTTGAACTGCTCCTGAGTCAAGTCTTCCTGAAAAAGCTTCATGTACATCTGGCTCATCTCTACATTAAGGTCATCCAACTTGGTAAAGTACTTATCCTTTACTGTTGGACACTCTGAGTCAAGGGTAGAGAGGTATTCATCCATCTTCTGAGAAGCTGGAGTAAACTTTGCGTTGAACTGCGCCATCCACTCATCCTTCTGTGCCTGAGCATACAAGTCGGAGATATTCGCCTTGAAATAACCAAAGTTCTCTACAAAACCATCAATCTTGCTCTCTGTATAAGGAGCCGTAGGATCGGCTGGTGCCTGAGCAAACTCAGCAGCAAGGTTCTTCCAATACTCTGCTGATTCATTTACCGCAGAAAGGTCATACTCAGGGAAATCCTTCTTTATCTTTGCTATTTCTGCATCCAATGAAGCGAGCGTTGCAGTGATGTCATCCAGCAAAGTGCTGGCTTTCTTTGATGCAGCCAAGAGGGCATCGGCCTTTTTGCTGATAGCCTCAAACTGGTCACACATCTTCTTAGCCTGCTCTGCTGACTCTACAGGACTACCCATCATGATAGGCATATAAACCTGCATCATGTCAGCATCCAGTTCTTCGAAAGCTGGTGCATAATAATTCTGCACGTTCTCAGGAACCTGTCCCAGACACTCAAACTTATGCATAGCAGCATTCTGATAGCAGGTATTCACCTGGAAAGAATAAACCTCCTGCTCTGCATTCTTCACTGCATCCTTGATACCTTCTGCTATCTCTTTTACAGAAGCCAGATAGCTATCAACCTCAGCTGCAGTAAGCGTCTTTGCTTCAAACTTTGCCTTAGCCTCATCTGCTATCTTATCAAGACTTTCCTTGTTGAAATTCAACGAGTATTTAGTATCCTCTGCATCAGGATACTTGTCGTTGATTTCCTTCAGCATAGCGTCGATGTTCTGCTGCACGTCTGCGATAGACTTCACAAGTGCATCATACTGCTCTTGAGTTGCAAGAGTCTGACCCTCTTCTGCTGCAGCCGCAAAAGGCTGGGCAGCTGATACTGAAACCACTGGCGCTGCGCTCAACATGAGCATAGCCGCAAAAAGTAATTGTTTCTTCATAATCACTTACATTAAAAGTTAATACTAATATTTATTATCTCACGATTTTATATACGCTGTTTCCCTGCTTCACGATATAAATGCCATGACGCATCTCCTTGGCAGAAGCCCTGCGGCCATTGAGATCGTAGAATCTTTTCTGTCCATTACGTGACGGGGTGGCTGTGACAGAACTGATACCCGTAGAACTTGCCGGTGTCACGATGAGTTCCTTGGAACTGTAAGAAAGTTCACCCTTCTTGCTGGCATTTACTACCAGCGCATAGGTAGCATCTGTTTCCAGACCAGAGAATGCGAACTCAGTCTTGCCATTGGTAGAAACCTTCTGGTAGGCTGTCACCGGTTCGTGAATCAATGCATTGCATCCCAAAAGCACATCATCGATATAGAAAGCACCGGAAGTACGCTGGATGACATTCAGTCTTACAGAATCAGCCAACTCCGGCAAATCATAGCTATAGGTATCTCCCGAAGCCATATCAGCACCGCCCTGCAAAGTAGCAATCTGTTTCCATTCTCCATTCTGATAAGCCTCTACTGCCAAGGTTGCCTTGGTTGAAGAAGATGACTTGGCGAAGAACTTGACAGAAGATATACGGTTGCCGGCAGATGCCATCTTCAGATAGGTATCTATCTTGTTCAGACGCAGGCAAGGTGATTCCTCGCCATAATTGTTCATGCTCAGGTTACCATTGGTTTTCCAAAGCGAAGGCATACCCTCGAGTTCTTTGCTGAAATCATAGCCCTTCTGAGTTGTCTCTGAAGCATAAACCAACTTATGCAGGGTGACCACGTAATCATCTGCTGCTTCCATACCTTTCCATGAAGCCGTGAAGCCTGTTTTACCGACTGCGGTAGCCTTTACATCAGTCACATAATACTTGCTGAAAGGAATAGCGGCAGTAGTAAACTGCTGGGTGTAGACATCAGAAGAATAAGAGCCACGGTTAGCCTGCAAGGTAATCTCATAGGTTGTTTCAGGACTCAAGCGCTCAACATGAAGAGAAGGCTGTGCTGCTGTATATACCTTATTATTATAGAGCGGCAGAGATTCTTTCTTTCCATTCACCACTGAGCTGATGTTCAGAACATATTGCTTGGCAACCGGCACATCTGTCCATCCTACCACAATACTGCTATCCTGGACCTCAGTAACCTTCACGTCAGGAGTATTCAGTTTCAGATTAAGTCCGCCGAGCATGAGATTGATGATGCCATCCTTCTCCTCGATATCATCCAGTGACATCACCTTACCACCAGCCCAGGAAGTCAGATTACACTGAGTCACATTCGATGTTCCAGGGAACGGATCTCCCGCACGGGTATTGTCGGTAAGCTTGTTGTCAGCCTCAACGATATCCACACGCTGATGAGTGCCAGTGATGTTCAACTCATTTTTCTCCCAAGCCTTGGCATCATAATCGATATGCCAGAGCAACATGCCATGGCCCGGAATGAACTTATCCCAGCCCTTCTGCTGGCGGTTCTCCATGATGAAGTATTCCTGATCATTGGTTCCTCCCACAGGCACCACGTATGCCTTGTTGCTGTCGTTCAGGTCAGGCAGGACATTGAGGGTATCTACCCCATTCTTCAACACGGTCAGGTCGAGCCATCCCAGACAGGCACGCTCATAGGCAGAGAATGCCGCAGGCGTATTGCCATTGTTGTTGTAAGAAGCCTGCGCCATGGTATCGAAAGAACCAGGTGCAAAGGTTGTTATGCCATAATTTACATCATAATGGTCGGCAAGACCCAGCACATGACCGAATTCATGCACAAAGGTACCGATGCCCGCAGGCTGAGGTGTGATGAGGGTACCATTGATTTCATTGCTGCAGGTATAGTTGCCTACCTCTACTCCATCCAGTTTCAGCGAAGTCTGGTCAGCTCCTGCCTGCGTAGCGATATCCGAATAATAGGCAGAATGTGGCCAGAGGGCATTGCCATCGCCTGAATCAGCCTCACCCTTTCCGGCATAGAAGAAATAGATGTTGTCAATGAAGCCATCCTGGTTATGGTCATACTGGGAGAAATCAACCGATGGGGCAGCAAGTGTACAAGCCTCTCTCACGAATTCCTCCAGACGGACAGGATTATCTACGGAAGAGCCTTTGTTGGCTCCATAATAAGAATATTTCTCAGGCAATGTTACAGGACCGATGACATCAAACTGAGGTTGGAATCTGCCATTGGAACTGTTCAGGTAGAAATCTCTCGCACTTCCATTGGCACCATTGCTGTAAGTAAATCCAGGTTCATTGAGCATGTTGTTGAAGAACTGATGTGCATCGCTACCTACGGTAGAGAATTTGGTATCAGCAAACTGCACCAAGATGACCAATGAGTGAACCTCACCAATGGTAGGGAAATTGTTCAATTTCTCTTTCTGAGGATTGCTGCTGGCTTTCAGAGAAACATTTCTGCGAGATGAAAGGGTTTGCTGCAACTGCTGCAGACGGGCACGCTTGAAAGATTCAAGGATGGCAGACTTGTCCTGGCTCTTAACAAAAGCCTTGACCTTTGCTGTGCGCTCAGAAGCCTCAGCAGCCTTGATGCCGCTAGCCTGCACCTTGCCATCCTTCCAATCGGCATACTCGTAATTTTTCTGTCGAGCATTAAACACGAGCGGAATACCATCAGAAGTCAGCACATAATGACCGTGCTCATCACCACGCATCTGGATGGTGAGCCAGGAGCCATCAGCCTGCTTCACCTTCAAAGGCTTAGGATAAGCAGGAATAGCAAAGGTGGTCTGCACGAAACAGACCACCAATAAGCTTAATATAATGATTTTCTTCATACTTACTTGATAACAAACTTAGCAGTAGCCTTATGACCAGCCTTATCAGTTGCTTTCACGATGTAGAGACCAGAAGTCAAACCAGAAGTACTGAATGCAGCACCTGAAGTCTTGCCTACGAGTTTGCCATTTACACTGTAAACCCAGATAGCATTAGCACCCTCGGCAGAAATCTGACCATCAGCAGCCTTGATAACCAAAGCCTCTGCATCCTCTACATTCTCAATACCACTTACAAAGTTCTTGAAAATGGTTACATTGATAGTAGCTGAGAACTCACCGAACTTAACGGTAACTACATCGATACCCTGCTTCTTACCCTTGATAACCAGGTCGATGGTGTTGCCGTGAGCCTCACCAAAAGTAACAATGGCATTATCCTTAGAAGTAGAAACATCCAAGTCTGACTCCAAGTCAGCGTTCTCCATGCCGTATACAGAAACCTTGACAACAGCAGTACCCTCATCGGTAGTACCTACAGTTACGTCATCAGAGCTGACAGCAAGTGCCTTTGCAATATTGTTGAAGTAAAGAGTAGGTATCTTGCTTCCGTCCTCCTTCCAAGGCTCAGCGAGTGTGTTTCCGTAAGCATACTGCAAACCTGTGAAGAAGTCCTTGCCCATCTCCTTGGCTGCCTTGTAGGCGCCATCTACGCTTGTAGCATCTGTGCTACCCACATTGTTGGTAGTGTAGTTGCCAGAGAGACGAGTCTCTTTCTTAGGAGTTTCACCAGCAGAATATTCTTCGTCAGCAATAGTCTTACCGGCAATCTGATGAACAGTAGCAGGAGCGTTTATTTCTTCGCCATCCTGTAATACCTTGACAGAACCATCGAATACACAGTTCTTTGCAAAACCGGAGCCACCATTCCAGTCGCTCTCCATTACACCAATGATACCACCGGCAGCATAACCGTTCCAGGCAGACTTCTTGGTAGCTACGATATCAGTATGGCTGACAACATTAGAGATTTCGTTGAAGTAATTGTCACCAACGAATCCACCTACAGTATTCTCAGCTGTCAGCTGACCGCGAACCTCGCAGTTGGTGAACTTACAGTAATCTTGAGGAGTACCTGCCATACCGACAATACCACCCAAAACAGTCTTGGCTGTGGCATTGACATTTGCATAACATGCGTTCACACTAGAGCCTGAACGTGTCTGACCAACGATACCACCTACATTCTCTGTGTTAGGCAAAGTAATCTCACCCTGGAAAGAGCAGTTATTGATCTTGGTCTTAAGATTAGCGCTACCAACGAGACCGCCCGCAGCTATAAAGCCCTGGTCATCACCTGCAATCTTGGCACCATAAACAAAAATGCTGTCTACATTGGTAGCCTGGCCCTTACCATCATAAGTATAATTGGTCTCACCTGCCAACACACCTGCATACTGGTTGCTATTTGTCACCTCTACAGTAGGATTCACGAAAATCAGGTTCTTGGCAATACCATTGAGGTCGAGGGTACCAAACAAACCTGTATGATCCTCTGTTGTCTTCACACCGAGATTATAAATAGTATGACCATCACCATCCAGAGAACCTGTGAAGTTCTTGACAGGAGTCCACCACTGTGCAGCCTTAGACATATCAATATCAGCTACCATCTTGTAGTTCTTGGTTGGCTCCAGAGCCAGCTGCTGGAAGTCACCAGTAGTAGAAATCAGGTATGGATCCTCTACGGTACCTGTACCACCCTGTTCAAACTTGGTAAAAGGAAGGTCGTAGAAGTTCATGTCATACTTGTTGTTCGCTCTATCCTCGAACACAACAAACATCTGGCGCTTGCCCAATTCGTTCATAACAGGGAAACTTGCCTGTGAGAAGACATAGTTATCATCACCACGCCATGACTTGATAACAGTACCGTCGAGCGTAGAAACTTCCAATACATTGTCAATCTTGTTACTGCCATCCGTGCGGCGCTTCTTGGCAATATATACATACTCCATATCATCATCGGTATTGAAGAGATATGGGTTGAGTGAGGTGCTGTTGATCAATGGAGTGAAGTTTTCAGCCTTCAGACCCAAGTTAAGTCTGTCAACATGATCGATGGTGCAATCAGGGTTCACCCAAGCGATAGGAGCAAGAACCTCGCCTGCCTCATTAGACTGTGCCTGTGACAAAGCAATGACATACTGGTAGCCCTGTGCATTGGCAGTAGTTGGGTAACGGTCGAAATTAGAAGAGATGGCATTGCCATCAATGCTCTGTGGCAACACACTAACCTTCTCGCAAGAAGGAACATCAACCAGCTGAATCTGCTGACCTGAACCTTCGCTTGTACCTATGGTCTGCAAGAACCACATCTGGTCTGACTTACCATGGATGGTATTCAGCAAGCCCCTCTTGTTGCTTGTTACCTTGTCGCAGATATCCTTCAACTTACCATTCTCTGAGTCGTAAACGGCATAAGAAATCAAGTCTCCATCCAAAGCAGGAGCATAATCGTAAAGCCCTACTACATAGTTCAATTTGCCGTTGTTGCTGAAGTAGCCCTTAGACAAATCATTGTTACCGAAGAGACCGAAAGCAGCTGAACGGTAAGGAGTTCCCTCTGGTGCATTGATGGAAACACGGAGGCTATCAACCTTATCGAAATTCTTATCGAAAGTTCTCAATACCAGGAAGTTGTCCGGCTCCTGCTTAATATCCGTGGAACCATCACCTGCATCGGTTTTTGTAAATGGCTTATCATACTCTGCCAGAACATAGTAAGGAGTACCATCCACATTCATACAGTTGAAGCAAGAACCCTGAAGATAGGTAATCTTGTTGTCAATATCAAAGTTGAAAGTATGCTCTACAGTCCAGTCTGTCTGTCCATTGGCAGGAGGTGCGATGACATCGATACTATACTTCTCATCAGACTCGTGAGTCATGATGAGACGCTGGTAGCTATTCCATCCCTTTGAAGCATCGAATACAAGACCGGTACCCTCCATCTCGAACTTGATTTCACCTGTATTGATATCATAGGCACGGGTGAGGTACTTGTTTGAGCCATTGAAGGCATCGTGGAACTCCACCAGGATTTCGTTAGACTTCTCGTCTCTATCGAAGAGTTTCTTGGTGATAGGACCGTATGGAGTGATGTCTGCCACATGCTTCCATCCTTCAGGAACCTTGACGCAGAAAGAACCTACCTGCTTGTGGTTATTATCAAACAGGGTAATCTTTGAAGACTCGTGGAAGTGGGCTGTATAAAACTCGCTGAAAACAGAGTCTCTGGAAGTAATGTCCTGGGTAAAATACCAGTTGCTTGCGTCTGGAGCAGTTACCCATCCGTAAGTCTGACCCGAAGCCGTATTGGCAGGAGTATCACTACTACGCATAGGAGTATTGCTGACTGTAGCAAAGCCAGCCTGGCGCATCTGATAAGCACTGTTGCTGCAATCCACCAAGCCTGGAACAGAAACCAGGCGATGAATGTCAACATTCTTAAACTTCTTGGCAAACGAAGCCTTGCTGGAGGCCATCGCTGCTGTGCCGCTTGCTCCCAGGAGCAAAGTGAGGCAAAGTGTAGATAAAATTCTCATAATAAAAACTTATTAAGTTTATTTGATGATAGATGATTTACGATATGACTGCCATGCAGAAAGCTTGGTAACAAGACTGCTGGCAGATGGAGCCAACTGGCGAGCCAATGCCGGTGCCTGCTGCTTGACAGAAGCAGGATCCTTCTTTGGAACAGACATGATATATGGTGCTACCATCCAGCAGAAGTTGTTGTAAAAATTAGCCTCTGAAGCACTCTTCGCCTTGAATGTCTGCAAGAGCATGGCAAGGAATTCGCCCGTCTTGTTATTGATGGTATAAGCGGTTCCGCCAAAGAATCCGTAAGTTCCATACTCCTCGCTATACTTCAAGGTAGCAGAAAGAAGACCAGACTCTGAACCCACATAGCCAAGAAGATCCGTATCGAGGAAGGTATCATAGATATAGTACTTACCAAACTTACCCAGATACTGGCTGCTGCGGGTCTCCACACTACCAGTTTCCTCGTTGATAGAAATAGGGAATACCAGTCCCATTTCAGGAATTGCAAGTTCGGTACGGCTCAATTTGGCACGAACAGTCTGGAGTTCCAGCTTCGTATCCTCATTAAAATCGTAATAAGCAAACACGTATTCTCCGGCAATATCCTTGTCGAAATCAAACTGCTTCACGATGAATGAATCGGTAACGGCTGCCACCTGATACTTGATATAATCAGCACGGAGATGACCGGTTGTATTCTCGCTGAGCGATACCTTCAATTCCTTGCTATTGGTATCAACCGAAGCTTTCGCCCACTCAGGAGCATAGATTACCTTCATATCGGTGTTAGAACGGTATGTCTTCGTGAACTCAACAGGCTGATTGTTGCTATAAATCATATCAGCATTGTTCATTTCAAGCACCAAGCCATACTGAGCTACATTGATAACCACTGAATCGGACTCTGTCTTCTTGATAACCAACTTGGCGTTACGTGACTGTCGGGAATCGTTGGCAATAGCAGCCAGTTTCACGGTGCTACCCTCAATGCTGGTACTGAGCCATGAAGGCTCATCGGTATAAGCCTTCATTGGGGTACAGTCAACGGTGACAGCACCTTCGCTGTCGTTAGGTCCGAGCATAGTCTGGGCAGAAAGCACGTTGATGGTGCTCTCAGCCACAGCCTGATAATCGCTATCGCTGCTGCATGAGGCCATCAGCCCCATGGCAGCTATACCTATTATATATATAGATTTCTTCATCTTCATTGTTTATTTGTTTGGAGTCAAATTAGAAAGGAAATACCATTCGATGACAAATACATACTTTTTGTTCTCCGTGATAGGCTCTCCTTTGCTTGTACAAGCCAAGGCAATAAAAGTATCGGTGGTATAGCCTCTATCAGCCACGGTTCCATCATCCTCGAAATCAGCTTCCTGAGCAACACCGTGCCATACGATATTCATACCACCATTTCCGAGCAATGCACCCTGATTCAAGTCTGCATTCATCAGCCACAGGGCAGGATATCTACCGCTAGGGTCTTCAATCATCTGAGATGGCAGGTTAAGGTTACCCGTCTCTGGGTCGAAATCCAATCCTATATTATAAGTATATCCACCTGTGGTGAATGTACCCTTCAGCATGTTCTCCTCATCTTCTATCTTAGAGATGGTTATATCGCAGGAACCCTGCATGGCAGAGAGGGTCCATTTGCCTACCCAGGTATCGATGCTAGGAGCATAAGTTTTCAAGGTAAGAGCCTCATTGTCTTTGGCTGACAACACGCCAGTCGGGCTGACCAGGAAGTCCTGTACCTCGTTGCCATCCAGAACCACAGGCTCATTTACGGCATGGATACCGGTGGTAGTAATATAGAATGGCTGCTCTACAATCTGTCCGTTGGCTGTACGCGAAAGGATGCGACGTTTGCTGGAATTAATCTCAATCATCTTGCTGGCATCAGTAGAATTGCCTACGCGATAGTTCACACCCAGACGCTTCTGCACATCAGCGATGCTGTTCAGATAAGAAGTCCAGTCCAGATCGGCAGGTATGCGGGTGAATACCATTTCATTCTCCCACTTCTTTCCTCTTACGAAGATACTGTCTTCTGTAAGCTTGGTAACAACAAATTCCCAGTCGCCCTGGTCACCTTCAATCTCACCATAAGTAGGTTCTCCCAGGAAATGGAAGATATTGTTGTAAGTATTGAAGGCGAGCACTGGTCCCATGCTGCGGTCTACGGTATAACTGGATGTGGCACGCTCTGTAGGGTCAGCGATGGCAGCATCACCTGCTACAGTCACCTTGCCATTGGCAAACTTCATGAGGAAGGTGTAACCGCCACCGGTCATTCCCTTGCCTGTGAAATAATGAAGCTGCCATCCGTTCTCAGAAGATTCCAGAATCTTCTGGGTATTCTCAACGGTGCTCTCGATGCGGTTGGCAGCCGACTCGTCGAAGAATTCCTTGTCATCGTGCAGACACGACTGCAAGCTCATGCTGCCCAACAAGCAAACGATAGCTATAAATATATGTTTCATAAATCTATTCTATTTTAAATGTTCCAAATCCAAAGAACTCAACTCACTGCCTCTACGCAGGATGGCTGCACGCAGCACATCGATATCCACATTCCATGAATCCTGCATGTAGTTTCTCACGATGTTAAGCTTCTGGTTCAATGCAGATACAGCCTCTTCGCCACCTACCTTCTGGGCATCGTCGAGGATAGCCTGCCACTGCTCAGGAGTATAAGTGATATAGGTTGACAGCATCTCGGCAAAGTCCTCCAAACCCTCTGACATGGCGTATGGAGTAACAAAACCCTTGCCATGAGCCACAGAATCCTGAACCTGATACCAGTTACCACTAACGTAGCCCGACTCGGTAATCTTATTATAAGATGTGTCGTAAGGCTTCTTCTGGTTCAAAATGTGGGTGAACTCGTGGTGCATGGTGTGGAAGTAATACTCTGTCATAGAAGCATAGCTTTCCAGCATGGCATCGGTCAGACTGTTCACCTGATAGAGTGTAACCTTTAGACCGCCCTCGGCAGTACCCAGAACAATAGTTCCGTTGCTGTTGTAGGCTGGGCTACCAATCAGGTGGATAACTCTTGGCACATTGTGCTTCACGAAATCAGGTCCCAATACCTCGGCGTATGAATCGAGCCAGAGATACTTGATGATGATAGCCAACTTAGCTGACTTGGCAGAATCGGCTGGTGTCAGGGTATACTGATAGTCAGACTCGATGTCCTCCATCTTATACTTGAAATCGATGTTGTAAGGACTGGTGTAGTTCTTCTGCAACCACAAGTCCAGGCTGTCTCTCTGTGGAGAGGTAACAGGGAAGATGGTTGGATCGTCCGGGTCATTGTCTGAGCAAGACACGAAGCCCAGGCCCATCACCAATGCCAACATCAACATATATATATTATGTTTCATTTCTTACTATTACTTTATGTTTTTTACTTATTGCGAGGGTTTGGTGTAACACCCGCTGTGATTACATCCTGTGGCAACTGGATGGCAAGACGTGGGTCACGTGCCTCCATGGTGTCGGTGATGCCTGTAATCTTGTAGTTGCTCTTCACATCACGGCGATAGATAGTGATGCCGTAACGCTTTACATCCTGCATGCGCAAGCCCTCATGAATGGTCATGATTCGACGGAGGTGAAGGATGCACTGCAACATAGGCTCCTCTGTATCCTTGCTGATGGCGAAGGTTGTATGGAACGCCTTGCGTGGAGTTGGCTTCTCAGGAGTATAATAAGCGGTAACATCATCGCTATAGAACTTCTTGACATCATCCAGTGTAAGCTGCACGCCCTCCCTAGAGAAGGCAGCCAACTCGGTATTCAGGTCGTCCAAAGCCTCTGCGTAATGACCGAGCAAAGCCTGAGCCTCAGCTCTTACGAGCAAAGTCTCATCGGCAGTAAACTCTGCATATACTGCGTGAGGGGTACCGATACCTGCCTGGATATCAGCATATTCGAAATCATAAGGGACCTTACGGAGAATGTACTTGGAAAGAGATCCTGAGTTGAACACGGTATAGTTGAACACCTTGTCGCTAACTCCCCAAGGACCCTCTGACTGGATGGTCTCCTTGCTTGAAACAATGGCACTATGTGCATACTTGTCACCATACTGGAACGGACCACCGATGGCACCCCATTCAGAAGCAACTACCTGCAACAGGAGGTTTGCCTTGACCGATGAACTGATGTAAGCATTAGGCTGAACCTGCTTGTTAGGAGAAAGAGAACGCCAGGCTGCCCAGTCTCTCAACATACTCTTGGCATTGCTGCCCAACACTTTGTTGGCATACTCCACAGCCTTGTCATACTTCTGATAATAGAGGTAGAAACGGG
>ERZ1034678.1396-NODE-1396-length-12075-cov-55.365308_pt1 | contig 12075 bp, 8 predicted proteins | sample MGYA00520640_ERZ1034678 | MGnify/ENA primary metagenome ERZ1034678 (study PRJEB33766, sample SAMN09781767) | gut metagenome | biome: gut microbiome | host: Homo sapiens | place: Madagascar | study: EMG produced TPA metagenomics assembly of the PRJNA485056 data...
AAGTCGGGGCGACAGGATTCGAACCTGCGACCACCTGTTCCCAAAACAGGAGCGCTACCGGGCTGCGCTACACCCCGCTTTCTTCTCACAATGAAATTACTTCTACAGTAAGCATCATTTCTGAATTGCGGGTGCAAAGGTACAACATTTTTCTTATTCCACCAAATTTTTCAGCAACTTTTTTTGTAAAAATATGCATTTATTCAGTTTTTTCCTAAAAAAAGGGCAACTTCCGAAGAAATTGCCCCTTTATACCTTATTATATATGGCGATTGATGAATTTTCAGCAACCGCATTGTTTTGCTATTACGCCTTGATGATGCCTTCCTCTACGAAAATCTTCTTCAAGATCTCAACAGCCTTCTCTACCTGCTCTCTTGTATGAGTAGCCATAAGAGCAAAACGCACCAATGTGTCCTGAGGAGCACATGCTGGTGGGATAACAGGATTGATGAACACACCTGCATCATAAGCCAGCTTGGTAACAACGAATGTCTTCTCTGCATCACGAACGTAGAGAGGAATGATAGGACTCTCAGTCTCACCAATCTCGAAACCTTCCTCACGGAAACGCTTCAAAGCATAGTTGGTAACATCCCAAAGATTCTCAAAACGCTCAGGCTCCTTCTGGATGATATGGAGTGCCTCAAGCGCTGCTGCTGTAGCTGCTGGAGTGTTGGATGCACTGAAGATGTAAGTACGGCAGTTGTGACGGAGGAAATTGATAGTATCCTTATCTGATGCGATGAAACCACCGATAGATGCCAGACTCTTAGAGAAGGTACCCATGATGAGATCTACCTCATCGGTCAGACCGAAATGATCGCAGACACCACGTCCCTGCTTACCAAACACGCCAAGGCCATGAGCCTCATCTACCATGATAGAGCAGTTGTACTTATGCTTCAACTTCACGATTTCTGGCAAGTTAGCCAAATCGCCCTCCATAGAGAACACGCCATCCACAACGATGAGCTTGACTGCATCCTCAGGAAGCTTAGAGAGCACGCGCTCCAAATCTTCCATATCGTTGTGCTTGTAGTGAAGCTGGGTAGCGAATGAAAGACGACGGCCATCTACGATACTGGCATGATCACGGTCGTCACAGATGATATAATCACCGCGGCCTACAACACATGCCAACACGCCCTGGTTTACAGAGAAACCAGTAGAGAAGCACAATGTCTCATCCTTGCCCATAAACTCAGCAAGCTCTTTTTCGAGCTGCACATGCAAATCGAGTGTACCATTGAGGAAGCGGCTACCAGCACAGCCTGAGCCGTACTTGTCAAGAGCAGCCTTAGCTGCATCGATAACACGCTGATCATTTGTCAAACCCTGGTAAGCATTAGAACCGAACATCAGGATCTTGTGACCGTCGATGTCAGTTACCTCTGTCATCTGCTTACTTGTAATCTCACGGAAGTATGGATACACACCGGCTTCCATATACTTCTGAGGTACACGATAATTCTTGTATCTTTCTTGTAATTGTCCCATTATAATAGGTGTACTTTATTTCTATTTTAATTTATTTTCTAGTTTCAGGCTGCAAAGATACAAAAAAAGATTAATAAAACCGCTTTTTTCCTAAGAAAGTTTACTTTTATGCTTTTTTTAGTAGATATTTCTTGCCATTTTAGGGATTTTTATTACTTTTGCAATTTAAAAAACAATTTCTTGACTAAGATATGAAAAAAAAGATAGTTTTCATCATGAACCCGATTTCTGGAACCAGCAGCAAAGCAGCGGTTCCCAGTTTGATAGATTCTACTTTGGACAAGGAGCAGTTCGAGTACGAGATAAAAATGACTGAAAGACCAGGACACGCCTCAGAACTGGCAGCCGAAGCCAGAGACAACCACGCAGACATCGTGGTGGCTGTAGGTGGCGATGGCACTGTGAACGAGGTAGCCCGTTCCCTCGTCCATTCCGACTCAGCATTAGGCATTCTGCCTTGCGGCTCAGGAAACGGCCTGGCGCGCCACCTGCTGTTGCCAATGAACTTGAAGAAGAGCATTGAGATCATCAACGCCTGCGAAATACACGACCTAGACTACGGAGTCATCAACGAATACCCATTCTTCTGCACTTGCGGAATGGGCTTCGACGCCTTTGTCAGTATGAAGTTTGCAGAAAGCGGAAAGCGTGGACCGATCAGCTATGCAGAGAACATCCTGAGAGAAGGCTTAAAATATGAGCCTGAAACATATACTCTGGAGGATGAGACAGGAACAAAACAATATAAAGCGTTTCTCATCTCATGTGCCAACGCTTCCCAATACGGCAACAACGCCTATATTGCCCCACAGGCATCTATGAGCGACGGACTGATGGATGTAGTCATCATGGAACCGTTTGATGTCATCGAAGCTTCACAGGTTAGTTTCGACATGTTCAACAAGACCCTCGACAAAAACTCGAAGATCAAGTCTTTCCGGTGCAAGAAGCTCCACATCACCCGCAGCAAGCCAGGTGTCATCCATTATGATGGCGACCCTGTGATGACCGGCGCCGACATAGATGTGCACATGGAAGAAAAAGGCATCAAGATGATTGTAAATCCGTTTGCAGACAAGAGTGTGCGCAAGCCGAACGTCATCCAATCAGCCTTTGCCGATTTCTTCAACGACATCAATGTTGTACGCGATGACATTCACAAAGACATCCAGCGCCAAAGCAAACGAGTAGGAGCCATCAGCAAGCTCGTACAGAGAAAGCTGAACCTCTAGCCCTTACCAAATATAGAATTCTTCCGTAATTTTCGCATACCACTCTGACCGGTTCCCCTCGGAATCGGTCATTGTTTTTATAGTATTTTCCATTCCATTATACCGATGTTTTGCAAATGACAGAAGATAACGTTTCGGCTGTTTGCGCTCTACAGTCTTAACGCCACACTGCCGGATAAGATAAAATCCTAGCATACAAGCTTCCGACACAACCACCTCAAGAACCTCAGAAGGAACTATCACTGAAAAAACTCCATCATCACTCAGCAGCATTTTTGCTCCCCTGAAAAGATCTCTGAAAGGCAAGCTATCCGTATGGCGGGCCATCGTACGTTTACTGTCTGGATTTTTTAGACTATTCAAGAAGAATGGAGGATTGCTTACGATTGCATCAAAAGACTCCTCAGAATGAAAGTCCTGCAATCTGCAACACTCTATTCCGACGCGATCGGCAAAAGGACTTGCCGCCACATTCTCTGCAGCCTCCTCACAAGCCTCTCCGTCCATATCAATACCCAGCACCTGCGCCTCAGGGAAGCGCTGCGCCATCATCAGCGAAATGAGTCCGGTACCCGACCCGACATCCAATATGCGTTTACCGCCAGGTGCCCATGCCCCCAGCAGCACACCATCCGTTCCCACTTTCATGGCGCAACGATCCTGATGAATCTCAAATTGTTTGAATTTAAATCCAGTCATAGTTTTACTTTTAAAATAGTAACGCAAAAATCAGCATTTTATTACAGTCTTCTTGCTTATATTAATAATAATATCTAATAAAGAGGTGATTTTCGGAAAAAACGATGGGATTCTCGGCAAAAATTACTAACTTTGCACCCTATAAATATATATTCAAGAGAATATACACCCCAAAAAGTGTTTATCAAAATAGAACAGAAATTCATATACACCCCAAAAAGTGTTTATCAAATAGAATATGAACAGAAATTCGAATACACAAATCCAGATGATAGCCGACTTTGAGGGCGATGCATCCGTATTGATACAAGAAAGGGAGGCAGGAGTCTATCCTACCCTCTGCACTCGCGACCTGGTGGTTTTTCCATCCGTGCTTACTCCTATCTTGATAGGCAGGGCGGAAAGCAAGGAGTTGGCAAACATGCTGGAGCAAAATCCAGAAACAGTATTCTGCATCTTTTGCCAGAAGCATGCGGACATAGACTCACCTAATCAGGAAGACTTGTACGAAACCGGAACATTTGCCAAGTTGATGAGAGTCATCAATATGCCAAACGATGAGCATCAGAAGACCATCATCGTACAGGGTTTAGGCAGATGCAAGATGAAGCAGATTGTAGATAAGGAACCATTCTACCTTGCCGATGTAGAAAGTCTGCCAGAGACCTGGCCTACCGAAAAGGAAGCCAAAGATCCTATGTTCAAGGCATTGACCCAAACATTCTTCGAGGAATCTATCAAATTCATTCAGTACAATGAGAACATTCCCAACGAGGCTGTCTATGCGATCAATGAAATTACCAATCGCTTCGTGAAATGCAACTTCATCTGCACCTCCCTGCCTTTTACGGCAGAAGACAAGATCAAGATGCTGGAACAGGAGAAGCTGTCAGAGCGACTGATAGAGGCACTCAAGGCCTTGCACAAGGAGCAGAAACTGCTCTACCTGCAAAATGAAATCAGGAACAAGACTCAGTTTGATCTCGACGAGCAGCAGAAGGAATATTACCTGAAGCAGCAGATCAAGAACATCAAGGAAGAGCTGGGCGAAGGCGAAAGCAGTCCGGAAAAGAAGGAGCTGCTCGAAAAAGCCAAGACCAAGAAATGGAACGAGGCAACCCAGAAGGTTTTTCAGAAAGAGTTGGCCAAACTCGACAACATCCATCCCCAGAGCCCAGACTACCCTATCCAGCTCAACTATCTGCAGACGCTGGTAGATTTGCCTTGGGGCGAATACACAGAGGATGACCTCAGCCTGTCTCATGCCCAGAAGATTCTCAACCAGGACCACTACGGCATGGAGAAAGTAAAGGAACGCATCCTGGAATATCTTGCCGTAAGATCCCTGAAGGGTGGAATGCAGAGTCCGATTCTCTGCCTCTATGGTCCTCCGGGAGTCGGCAAGACCAGTCTGGGCAAGAGCATTGCCAAGGCCATGAAGCGCAAATACGTGAGAATGTCTCTGGGAGGTCTGCACGATGAAGCCGAGATTCGCGGTCACCGCCGCACTTATATTGGAGCCATGCCTGGCCGCATTGTCAAGAACATCCTCAAGGCAGGCAGCAGCAACCCTGTCTTCATTCTCGACGAGATAGACAAGGTTTCAGCCAACAACCACCAGGGTGATCCAGCATCAGCCTTGCTTGAAGTACTCGACCCAGAGCAGAACAACACCTTCCACGACAATTACCTGGATGTGGATTACGATCTCTCTAAGGTTCTCTTCATCGCAACCGCCAATGACATCAGCTCAATCCCACGTCCTTTGCTCGACCGAATGGAGCTCATCGAAGTAGGCGGCTACATTACGGAGGAGAAGATAGAGATTGCCAAGCGCCACCTGATTCCGAAGGAATTGGAGAATACAGGTCTCGACAAGTTCACCCCGAAGGTAAGCTTCAACAAGGCAGCCATTGAGGGCATCATCGAGCACTACACCCGAGAAAGCGGTGTGCGCCAGCTCAAGAAGCAGATCAACAAGGGACTGCGCAAGATGGCCTACAAGCTCGCCTATTCCAAGGAATTGGAGAAGCCATCCATCACCGCATCAGACCTGAAGGAGATTCTCGGCACCGCCCCATTCACCCGCGACATCTATCAGGGCAACGATTATGCAGGAGTAGTAACAGGACTTGCATGGACCTCTGTGGGCGGCGAGATTCTCTTTATCGAAACCTCGCTGAGCAAGGGAAGACAAGGCAAGCTTACCCTGACCGGAAACCTGGGAGATGTGATGAAGGAATCGGCTGTCATCGCCCTGGAATACATCAAGGCACATATCGACCTGCTGAGCGTGGATTACCGCATCTTTGAAAACTGGAACATCCATATCCACGTACCCGAAGGTGCAACGCCAAAAGACGGTCCTTCGGCAGGTATTACCATTGCCACCAGTATTGCTTCGGCCATCACCCAGCGCAAGGTTCGCAAGAACATAGCCATGACCGGCGAGATTACCCTTCGCGGCAAGGTGCTCCCAGTGGGAGGCATCAAGGAGAAGATCCTGGCAGCCAAGCGTGCCGGCATTACCGACATCGTGATCTGCAAGGAAAACAAGAAGAACATCCTCGACATTCCAGAAAAGTATCTCAAGGGCGTAGAGTTCCATTATGTAGAAGATGTAGCAGATGTCTGGGAGTTTGCCCTCACCGATGAGAAGGTAAAGCACCCTATCGACTTCACCATTCCTGAAAATGACAAAAAAGAAAAGAAATGAAATTTGAACTACAAGTAACAGATAAGGCAAGCGATGCTCGCACCGGCATCATCACCACCGACCACGGACAGATCAAGACTCCGATCTTCATGCCTGTGGGAACTGTGGGCAGCGTAAAGGGTGTACATTTCGAAGAATTGCGCCAGCAGGTAAAGGCCCAGATCATCCTGGGAAACACCTACCATCTCTACCTGCGCCCGGGACTCGAAGTCATCAAGGCGGCAGGCGGACTGCATAAGTTCAACGGCTGGGACCGTCCTATCCTCACCGACAGCGGCGGCTTCCAGGTATTCTCGCTTACCGGAATCCGCAAGCTCAGAGAAGAGGGCTGCGAGTTCCGTTCCCACATCGATGGCAGCAAGCATTTCTTCACACCAGAGAACGTGATGGATACAGAACGCATCATCGGTGCCGACATCATGATGGCTTTCGATGAGTGTCCTCCCGGACAAAGCGACTTCATGTATGCGAAGAAGAGTCTGGAGATGACTCAGCGCTGGCTCGACCGCTGCATCAAGCGCTTCGACGAGACAGAACCTCTCTACGGTTATCAGCAGAGCCTCTTCCCTATCGTCCAGGGTTGTACTTTCCCAGAGCTGCGCCGCGAAGCAGCCAAGTACATTGCCGACAAGGGAGCCGACGGAAATGCCATCGGCGGTCTTGCCGTAGGCGAGCCTACCGAGGTGATGTACGAAATGATCGAGGTGGTGAATGAGATTCTTCCAAAGGACAAGCCTCGCTACCTGATGGGCGTAGGAACTCCCCAGAACCTGCTCGAGGCCATCGAGCGTGGTGTCGATATGTTCGACTGCGTAATGCCAACCCGCAACGGCCGCAATGCGATGCTCTTTACCTATAATGGTACGATGAACATGCGCAACAAGAAGTGGGAGATGGATTTCAGTCCGGTAGATCCAGACGGCTGCGACATCGACCAGATTACCACCAAGGCCTACCTGCACCATCTCTTCAAGGCCCAGGAGCTCCTTGCCATGCAGATTGCCAGCATCCACAACCTGTCGTTCTATCTCCGTCTCGTTACAGATGCACGCCACCATATCGAGCAGGGCGACTTCGTAGAGTGGAAACGCTCTATCATCGATCAGCTCGGCCGTCGAATCTAGCTTGAGCGTTGAGCATTGAACTTTATAGGATGCTCCTATACATATTTTACATTAAATGATGAAAGATTATAAATACATCAGAAAACATCGCAGACTGCTCAAGATGGGCAGAGCCTTCGAATCTCGCTTCGGCTGGCTCATTGCCATCCTGCAGCGCATAGCCCGCATTCTAGGCTGGATCGGGCACAAGCTGCGATTCCTCAGGGTGCTCAGGTATCTCAACCCACTGAGATACATCAAGCGGTTAGACTGGTACATTATCAAGAAGTTCGTAGGCTACTACTTCTTCTCGATTGCACTGATCATCTCCATCTCCATCGTGTTCGACTTCAATGAGAACCTGGCGAAGTTCACGGAGTATCATGCACCGGCCAAGGCCATCATCTTCGATTATTATGCCAACTTCATCCCTTACTTCGCCAACCTCTTCAGTGCGTTGTTCGTGTTTGTGGCGGTCATCCTCTTCACGTCGAAGCTGGCAGGCAACTCTGAAATCATCGCCATTCTGGCATCAGGTGTTTCCTTCAAGCGACTCCTTCGTCCTTACCTCATCACCTGCATCATGCTCTCTGCCTTGAGCTATGTACTCTCTGCCTACGTGATTCCACACGGCACGGTAGTACGCCAGAACTTTGAGACGATGTACAAGAACAAGAAGAAGAATACTTCTGCCGAAAACGTACAGCTGCAGGTAGATAAGGGCGTAATTGCCTATATGCAGCACTACGACAACAACTCGAAGCGGGGTTACGGTTTCTGTCTCGACAAGTTCCAGGACAAGAAACTCGTAAGCCACCTTACGGCGATGGAGATTCAGTATGATACGATCTCCGACAGCAAATACCACTGGAAGCTGAGCAACTGGAAGGTGCGCCAGCTGAAAGGTATGAAGGAGCACATCACCAGCGGAGCACAGAAGGATACGCTGATTACGATGGAGCCTACCGACCTGGTTTATTCCAAGGGTCAGCAGGAAACCTTCACCAGTCCGGAACTGAAGGAGTATATTTCCAAGCAGATCAACCGCGGTTCGGGCAATGTGGTGCAGTATCAGGTAGAATACCACAAGCGCATCGCCGCCTCGTTTGCCTCCTTCATCCTCACCATCATCGGAGTGTCGCTTTCATCGCGCAAGCGTAAGGGAGGAATGGGCTTATCCTTGGGAATCGGTCTTGCACTGAGCTTCGGCTACATCATGCTGCAAACCGTATCGGCAACCTTTGCCATCCAGGCAAACTTCCCTCCGGCACTTGCCGCCTGGTTGCCAAACATCATCTTCGCCTTCGTTGCCTACTTCTGCTACCGCAAGGCTCCGAGGTAATTAAACATTGAAACAAAGAACCTTGACTATTGGAACGGATGAAGATCCATCCGGCTCAATGGTCAACAAAAGAAAGAAAAAGAATGTATTTCGACGAATTAGATTTGAATGACAACGTGCTCGACGCATTATACGACATGCGCTTCGACACTTGCACCCCTGTACAGGGAAAATGTATCCCTGAGATATTGGAAGGTCACGACGTATTGGGCGTGGCACAGACCGGAACGGGTAAGACAGCAGCCTATCTGCTCCCAGTATTGAGCAAACTTGACGATGGCGGCTATCCGAAAGACGCCATCAACTGCGTCATCATGTCGCCAACCCGCGAGTTAGCCCAGCAGATAGACCAGGCCATGCAGGGCTTCGGCTACTACCTGCAGGATGTGAGCAGCGTGGCTGTTTATGGCGGCAACGACGGCAACCGCTACGATCAGGAGCTGAAGAGTCTCCGCATGGGTGCTGATGTCGTGATTGCTACTCCAGGTCGCCTCATCACCCACATTTCCCTGGGTAATGTAGATTTGAGCAAGGTAAGCTTCTTCATTCTCGATGAGGCCGACCGCATGCTCGACATGGGCTTCTCAGAAGACATCAATACCATCGCCTCCAAGTTGCCAAAGACCTGCCAGACCATCATGTTCTCTGCCACCATGCCTGAGAAGATTGAGGAACTTGCCAAGGCCCTGCTCAAGAATCCTGTAGAGATCAAGCTTGCCGTAAGCAAGCCTGCCGAGAAGATCAAGCAGGAGGCTTACGTTTGTTACGAGACCCAGAAGATGACCATCATCAAGGATATCTTCAAGGCTGGCGATATGAAGCGCGTCATCGTGTTCAGCGGCAGCAAGATGAAGGTGAAGCAGCTGGCTACTGCCCTTCAGCAGATCGGCATCAACTGCGGTGCAATGCACTCCGACCTGGAGCAGGCAGAGCGCGATGATGTGATGTTCAAGTTCAAGAGCGGTCAGTTCGACGTACTGGTTGCTACGGATATCGTGGCTCGTGGAATCGATATTGATGATATCGAGATGGTCATCAATTATGACGTTCCTCACGATACTGAGGATTATGTTCACCGCATCGGCCGTACAGCCCGTGCCAACCGCGATGGTAGAGCCATCACCTTCGTCAACGAGGAAGACCAGTACTGGTTCCAGCAGATTGAGAAGTTCCTGGAGAAGGTGGTAGAGAAGATGCCTCTGCCGGAAGATTGCGGCGAAGGCCCTGAATACATCAAGCTCAACAAGCCTTCAAAACGCAACAATGGTCGAAAGGGCAAGGGCGGAAAGCAGGGCGGAAACAACCGCAACGGCAACCGCGGCGGCAACAATAACAGCAACGGCGAGGGCGAGGGCAAGACCAAGACCAGCGCCAAGAGCCGCAGACAGAAAGACCGCGACCAGACTTCACATAAGCGCAAGCCAAACAAGCCAAACGAGCGTCAGGAAAAGACTCCTCAGAACAATGGAGAGAATGGTGCACAGAAGAATCACGAGAACGGCGAGCAGAAGAATCGCGAGTTCAAGAACAATGAACAGAGAAACGCTGAGCAGCACAACGGCGAGCAGAAGAACCGCAATAACAACAAGCGCCGCAACAATAAGCAGCGCAACAACAATAAGCAGCGCAACAACGAGAACGGCAACCAGCAGGGCAATCAGCAGTCTAACGGCAACCAGCGCCCAGGCAATGAGAACAATGTTCGTCCTGGAAGCAATGGCCGAGGCAGAGGCGTAGCCCAGAAGAAGCAGGGCGGCGCCCAGCAGAACCAGCAGAAGCGACAGGGTGCTGCTCCTCAGAACCAGCAGAAGAAGGGAACTGAGAATTCCGGTCCTCGCAAGTACGCTCCTGTTGTCAATCCACAGAAAAACGATAATCCTGTGAAGAAATTCATCAAGCGTATCTTCGGATTCGGCAAGTAATCTCAAGAGAGAAATCTCCCGAAATGATATATTTCTGCTTCCAGGCAGGCTTATACATTATTATATATATGAGAAGCCCGATAAGAGAGTTGGACTATCCCAACCTTTTGTCGGGCTTCTCTTTTTTAAACGAACCTGAAAACACGGCTAAAATGGACAGAAACAAAAGACTCCCAGTCACTCCGCTGATGTTCTTCAGCCTCATACTATCACTCAGCATCATCACAGCCAGATACAGCTATGATTACTTCTCCACGCGCTATTGGCTCATCGCAGCCATCATTGCCATAGCCTTAGCCGGCTGCTGCTATGTACTCAATGAAAACCGTCAACTTTTCCGGCTCTTCTTCAGAAAAATCAAGCAGCTGGTCCTTCTTCAGAGCTTCCTTCTGTCGCTCTGCCTGTTCTGTCTGGGCGGTTTCATCACCTCCCATCATATCGATAAGACGAAAGCACCTGGCAGCATCATGACCTACCAGTCACTCTCCCCCATCGACCGCACCATCCTGGCAAGCCGTTCCTTCCGCCAGCAGCTGGAACAGCAGCTGCATACTTATCATATCGACGGACAGGATTTCGCCGTGATTTCTGCGATGGCGATGGGCGATAAGGGTTCACTCAACCAGGAAACCAAGGAGAGCTTTTCCATCTCCGGCACAAGTCATATACTGGCAGTTAGCGGCTTGCACATAGGCATTATCTTCCAGCTCTTCGTGATTCTTCTGGGCGGAAAGTGCCGTTCCAGACCCACCATTGCCTTGTCCCTCGTTGCCGTATGGGCGTATGTCGTCTTTATCGGCTTTCCCCCTAGTGCCGTCAGATCAGCCTCCATGCTCAGCATCTACAGTTTCTGCCTGTTAGCCCTGCGCCCCGACCTTTCGCTCAACACCCTGGCGCTAGCCTATGTCATCATGCTGTTTCTGAATCCCTTCCATCTTTTCGACATCAGTTTCCAGATGTCCTTTCTCGCCGTGGCTTCCATCCTCATATTCTATCCCCCACTCTTCGGCCTGCTCAAATCCCACGGCAAGATCATCCGTTGCCTCTGGGGATTATTCTGCGTATCCCTGGCGGCACAGATAGGTACGCTTCCGCTCATCGTCTATTATTTCGGCAGAATATCCTGCTACTCCCTGCTCACCAGCTTCATCGCCATCCCGGCAGCCACCCTCATCCTCTATCTTTGTGCCCTACTCCTGCTGCTTTCTCCCCTTACCTACATTTCCAGCCTTGCCACCGTCGGCACCTGGCTGATGCAACATGTAGCAGCAGTACTTGCCAGCATTACCCAAGCCACCCATACCGCTTTCCGGCTTACCAGTCTGTTGCCGGGCGCCAGCATAGACCATCTTCATCTGTCACTCCTTCAGTTGATGCTTCTCTATCTGGCAGTCGTATCTGGCTACCTGGTCCTTGCCAAATGGAACCAGATAAGGGAAAAAATCTACAAGATTCACCATTCTCATGCATTACCTTTCTAATCATTTGCCCATCACAAAAATAATGTGTATCTTTGCAGTATGAATTACGATAGAATCAAACAGCAGGCAGGTCATCTTCC
>ERZ1034678.1400-NODE-1400-length-12046-cov-4.432574_pt1 | contig 12046 bp, 13 predicted proteins | sample MGYA00520640_ERZ1034678 | MGnify/ENA primary metagenome ERZ1034678 (study PRJEB33766, sample SAMN09781767) | gut metagenome | biome: gut microbiome | host: Homo sapiens | place: Madagascar | study: EMG produced TPA metagenomics assembly of the PRJNA485056 data...
AGTTCCTCCGCCACTTCGTCGAAAATCCGGTATCGTGCCGTACGTCCCGCCTCTTCCACCGAACACTTCTGCGCCCGAGCAATGCCTCGGCAGTCGATTCGGCGAACTCGGCAGGACAGATTCCATTCCCTGCAAATTTCTGCCGCATGGCGCTCTTCACTGTCGGCGTTCTCCCGAAGTTGGTGGTTCACGTGAACGGGAACGATATTCAGATTTTCCGGAGATTCCAGCTCTTTTAAAATATGAAGCAAGGTCAGCGAGTCCGGTCCCCCGGACAATCCCAGAATCACCGTGCTGTTTTTCGGAACCAATCCGCCTTGCTGTACTCTTTTTACCAGTCCGTCCATGGTCCTTTCGTCCCCTTCGTCACTCTTTCTCGTCCTTTGGGATGTCGAAGAATCGGCAGCCGTTGGCGTAGAGAATTTCTTCCGCCGCTTCATATTCCATATCTTTGATCAATGCAATTCGCCGAATGATGTGTTCGATGTACGGCGACCGGTTCGGCCGTCCCCGGAAGGGTTCCGGCGTAAGGTACGGCGCATCGGTTTCCGTCATGATAAATTCGATGGGAACCTGCTTCGCCACCTCCACCGTCTTTCGTCCATTCTTAAAGGTCACCGGTCCGCCGATGGAAATAGTGGCCCCAAAAGCCACGTATTCTTTGGCCAATTCCGCCGATCCGGAGAAGCAGTGGAGCTGCACCCGGGCATCCGGAACCGGCTGACCGTTTTCATTCGGCCGCGTCGGGAAAGCCGCCTTTCGTTCTTCCGAGAACAAGCCTTCCTCTTTCAGTATGTCCAGTGTCAGCTGATTGGCATCTCGTGTATGAATCATCACCGGCACCTGATGTCTCATGCCGATCCGAAGCTGCTTCCGGAACAACTCAATCTGTTCTTCTTTCGTGTCCTTGCCATAATGGAAATCCAGCCCGATTTCTCCCAGCGCCTGCACTTTACGATGTGCCAGCATCTCTTCAATGCGTGCCAGATCCTCCTCCGTGTATTCCGCCGCATGCTCCGGATGGATGCCCACCGCCGCATAGCACCAGGAATACGTTTCCGCATCCTCAATGGCCTTCCGGGAAGATGCCACCGAATCGCCTGCGTCGATGATGATTCCCACATCCGATGCGGCGATTTCTTCCGCCCGCTGCGTCCGCTCTTCCTCGTCAAAGCCCTCAAAATTCAAATGTGTATGTGCGTCGAATATCATATTTCCCCTCATGTTGAAAAAAAGGATCTCGAGATGCATGCTCTCAAGACCCGTTCTCTCTGTTATGCGATATCTATTTCTTGTTCTTCGTAGCAACCTTTTCCTGACGAATCTGAGACAGCGCTTCCAATTCCTTCTCGATATCGAGACGCGGGAAAAGAACCTCTCCCTTCTGCACCTTGCAGCCGTCCATCTGATAGAAGGTAAAAGCATCCTCCCATTTTGCTTCCACGTCCGCCAGTCCCAGCTGTTCTCTCATGCGCTCCGAAGTGGTGTGCATGTATGGGATAATCAGGATGGAAACGATTCTCAGTGCTTCTACCAGGTTCCGAAGAACGGTATCCAGCTCTGCCTTCCGCTCCGAATCCTTTGCCAGAATCCACGGGGTCTTCTCGTCGATATACTTATTCGCTCTGCGAACGATTGCCCAGATTTCATCCAGCGCCATGTTGAACTGGAAGGTATCCATCTTATCTTCCACCCGGTTGCCGGCGGTTGTTGCCAGCTCCTGCAGCTCTTCGTCAATCTCATCCTTCGTCGTTGCTTCCGGAACCACACCATCGTTGTACTTCATAATCATGGATACGGTTCTGGACAGCAAGTTCCCAAGGTCATTGGCCAGATCGTAGTTGAGGCGCTTCAGCATAATCTCATTGGTGTAGACGCCGTCCTGACCGAAGGTGTACTCTCTCAGCAAGAAGTACTTCAGCGCATCGATGCCGTAGCGGTCGATGAGGATTTCCGGATCCACCACGTTGCCCTTGGACTTGGACATCTTTCCGCCGTCAATCAGCAGCCATCCGTGTCCCAGCACCTGCTTCGGCAGCGGTTCCTTCAGGGACATGAGCATTGCCGGCCAAATGATGGAGTGGAAACGCACGATTTCCTTGCCCACCAGGTGGACATCCACCGGCCAGTACTTCTTGTACAGTTCATCGTCTTCCGAATATCCCAAAGCGGTGATGTAGTTGGACAGCGCATCCAGCCATACGTAGATGACGTGTTCTTCGTCAATCGGAACCGGGATTCCCCAGTCGAAGGTGGAACGGGAAATGCAAAGATCTTCCAGACCCTGCTCCACAAAGGAAATCATTTCATTTCTGCGCGCTTCCGGCTGCAGAAAATCCGGGTTGTTCCGGAAATTATCCAGCAGCGCATCGCTGTACTTGGACAGACGGAAGAAGTACGCATCTTCGCTCATCTTCTTCACTTCACGACCGCAGTCCGGGCACTTTCCGTCTACCAGCTGAGATTCCGGCCAGTAGGATTCACACGGAGTGCAGTACCAGCCTTCGTACTTGCCCTTGTAGATGTCTCCGTTCTCGTACATCTTCATGAAGATGTTCTGTACTCTCTTGATATGACGCGGCTCCGTGGTCCGAATGAAATCGTCGTAGCTGATTTCCATCTTATCCCAGAGTCTCAGAATGGTTTCCACCACACCGTCTACGTATTCTTTCGGTGTGACCTGAGCTTCTTCCGCACATTTCTCAATCTTCTGTCCGTGTTCATCCGTTCCGGTGAGGAAGCGCACATCGTATCCGCTGAGTCTCTTGAACCGAGCCATGGCATCCGCCATTACGGTGCAGTAGGTGTGACCGATATGCAGTTTCGCACTTGGATAATAAATTGGTGTAGTAATATAATATGTTCCCTTGTATTCCGACATTTCCCTTAACCTTTCTATGCTATTGTTTTTGGCGATTAGTCGATGATGTAATCGTCATCCTCTTCGCCCCAGTCCACATCCGACCAGTCGTCTTCCAGGAAGATTTCGTCAAAAATCTTTTTGGTGGTAACAACCAGAAGTGCACCTGCCAACATGCTGACACCGGCAATCCGCATTCCCAGCTTCGCCGCCTTCTTCCGTCTCATTGCTTTTGCAGCCGCAATGTCCTGCTCCGCCATGATTTCCCTCATCTTCGCCGTATTTCTTTTCTTCAAGGTCATGATGTACCTCCTTTATGCCACTACTTTTCTGTAGATAAAAACTTAGCTTCATTATACCCAATATGAACCATTTATTCAAGGTTTGAACCTGCGGATTTCCGGTCCGATAGAAATCATATCCACCTTTCGGCCCATATTCTTTGCGATGATTCCGCACTCCAATCCGATGTGATCCGGAATGCCGATGACCTCTTCGTCGAAAAGCTCCCGATACACGTCGACGAACAGCTTCCGAATCACACTGTCCGGTTCGTACGGCCATTCCAGGCAATCGTAATCCTTGTGGCTGCTTCCGCCCACATTTCTTGCCAGTCGGTCGATATTCAGCACCATGGTCTCTTACATATTTGCCACAAAGCTCCGCGTGACAAAGACGAAAGTCACTTTCTCTTCATCCGTGGTCACACATCCCAGATTATTGGACGGCACCATCAGAATGGCTTCCGCTTCCCGCGGGATGGCATTCCCCGCCATTCCCCCGCGAAGGTTCGCCACCTCAAAATCATCTTTTCGCTCCAGGGCATCCAGTAGTCGGAACAGAAGTTTGTTGGCATTTCCTCGGTTTCGGTGGATGTCTTCTCCGGAATGGCCTCCATATGTTCCGCTTGAAGAAACTATGCTCCATTGTAGTATCAGTTTAGCAAATGGTTTTTTTCAGTCAATGTCTAGACGCAGGTAGTATAAAATTGATTGACTCGTATAGTCTATTATATATAATATCAGTTTAAATTTTTTTCACTCAATGGGGTTATAATTCAATCAAAGTTCCATCTCCTTGCAAAGCAAATACTCTGTCTACATATTGTATATCTGAATCAACATGAGATGTAAATATAATCGTTTTTTTGTCAAAATTCTCGATTATTATTTACAGACATTTTTGGACCCCGCCCGTCAAATAGCGACCGTCACTTTTTCTTGCAGATATTGTAGTTTTAATGTTGCAATTTGTTTTCTTACATATTGTTCCATGAAAGCATAATCAGGATTGCCGCATTCATCAATGGGAAGTACAATTTTTTCTTTGTTTATTCTCATATCATTTATTTCACGATTAAAGCTGTATTTGTTTTCTAGCCTTTGCACAATCGCAGCTACAAATAAATAGCTATATTCGTTCAGTTTGTCAGACTTTAATGCTGTCACATGGTCACTAGCGATAAACTCGTATTTCTGATAAAAAGTTTTTCCGACACTTCCGCTATTCGCCAATGTAAGACAATCTGCAAATTTTCTTATTTTCACAGTATTGCCTATAAATGCGTCAACACCATTATTGACCGCAGATGATGATACATAGGGAGTGCGACCCTGTACATGGTCAGCAGTTTTTAACCGTTTGCCGCGCTGTATATCTGTAAAAATATCACGCAGGTAAAACTCTTTCCATTCCTTTTCATTCAGTGCCGTAAGTACCCCCCCAATTTGGATATTTTCACCAACATAATCAATGTAATTTTGTACAATTTGCTGTTCCCGTTCTTTGATGTACTGTTCCATAAATGCGTAATCAGGATTGCCAGATTCATCAACGGGGAGCAACAAAGATTGCTTCTGCATTCGTTTCTCATTAAACTTATAGCCATAAGCATACTTGCATTTTTGCTGCAATATGACAGTTTTCATAAACAAATAGATATATTTGTTTCCTTGAACCTGTTTCGTCTGAAAACGCTTGACATCATCGGAAAAAATGCAAGTATATGGGTGATAAAAATTCTCGACAACGCTCCCGTTATAATTTACGCCTAAAACATTGCAGTCCTCAGAAACATTTGTATTAGACACAAACTCAGTAATACCGTTGTTATTATCTGTTGCCCCGATGAAAGGCTTGTTTCCGCTTGTCATATCACTTTTGGTCAGGCGCTTGCCCGCTTTGATAATAAAAATATCACATATTCTAAACTCTTTCCATTCTCTATCATGCAAATCAAGCATTGCCGTCACCGCCTTTCTGTCCGAACAGATACCCTTTTCCATGCGTAACCATGTTGAACTCAAATGTCAGATAATCGGCAATGTTGTTCATAAAGTCCGCTTCCGTTGGTATCTCATCGTTGTAGTAGTAAAAGGAATGCAGCCATTCGTCTGTATCTTCAACGGTTGTTTCCACCATGAAACTTGACGGAAAATCAGCAACCTTACCACGCCAGCAATCAAGAAGATATTGCCGTTTGTCCTTTGCACGTTCGGTTTCCACAAGCCCCAAATGCTTTTTGACTTCAAAGCCATCATCTTCAAAATTGATGAACTTTGCAATCTTATCTGCCGGGTGCGGTTCGCCTGCTGTGAAAACAGCAATGCAGGGAACAGTACCAACCCGATAGAAAGTGTCCTTGTTCAGACTGATAACACCCTCTAAGGTGTGTTTTTTCAAAATGTCCTGCTTGACTGCTTTATCCTATTTTGTCTTTCCAATCATAGCGGACACAGGTACAATCACGGCAGCACGCCCGCCTGCTGTGATTGAATTGAGCAAATGACGGATAAAGCACAGTTCTGAAAGGTTCGCAGTGTCCTTGCCCTTTGCCTGTGAATACGGCGGATTCATAAAACCTACTGTAATGCCGTCGCCCTTTAGCTGCAATTCGCCGGGGTCTTGTGCCAGAAAATCTTCACAAATCAGATTGCTTTGACCGTCACCGCGCAGGATCATATTCGTTGTAGCGATTGAAAACATATCGTCACGAATCTCTATTCCGTGAATTTGCTGCTGCTTGATGCGCTTGCGTTCTGTGTCGTTCTTTGCAGCACGCAGCATTTTGTGCATTCCGGAAATTAAAAATCCACCCGTGCCACAACAAGGGTCAAATACAACGTCTGTCGGTTTTAAGTCCACCAATTCGCAGAATAATTCCGTGATATGGCGCGGAGTTAGAACAACGCCAAGTGCCTGACCGTCACCGCCGGAATAAGATACAAATTCACCGTAAAAACGCCCAAGATAATCTTCACGCCCGTTTGATACAATCGCCTGAAAAATGTTGTTGTTGATATACTCTGCAAAATGTTTCAGAGGTGTTTTATCGCCCAAATCCTGACGTTTTGTATTTAACTGCGGTCTGTCTTTTATCAGCGTGAATTGATTCAGCACACGCTGCTTTTTAACTTCCGGGGCAACTTTTGCACGTTGCAGATTCTTTTCAAGATACTGGTACAGAATAGCGCCGTCTGTGTTGCTTTCCAGTGTGTCACCCGTCAACTGATTCAGATTAAAGCCGTATTCTTTTTCGCGCAGCGCAAGAAGAATTGCAGATACGACAAGTGGCTTTTCATCTTCTCCAAGCCCGCCGTAATTCCGCAGATATTCGTGCAGTTCCTTTGCCTTTTTCAGAATATCGGCAAGTTCAATATCTTCTGGTGGCGTTTCTTCCAAAACAATCCGCTTGTAGTATTCCTCAATATGTGCTGCTGAAAAGTTTTCAAATGTCTGTACTTCCGGCAGCCATTTGTAGCCGTTCTTATCTACAAAAAGCGGCTGTAAAGTGTGGTGTTTGCTATCACCGGCATTTCCGAACGCAAAAATATTTTTGTAAGTGGTTTTCTGCAAGATGTGCTGTGCATAGTGCAAAGCACCGTTTACGGCATAATCGGTTGTTGCCTGCACTGTCATAGAAATAGTGCCGTCCCCTTCTTTTAGGCAGAGGTTTGCACGGTCTGCCTTATCTTCCATGACAAGGACAAAATCACCTACAACCGCCGTGTATTCTGGGAATCCTGCCTTGCCCGTCTGGTGCTTTGACGCTGTTTTCAGTGCTTCATTGATAGGAACAATATTACTGCCCTGTGTGTCTGCTTGAATACTAGCTTCAACTAACAAATCATGTATGTATAAATCGAAATTTGCTTCTTTTTTCGCCATAGTTTCGCGCCCTGACTTTCTATGTGTATTTGGGGTGAAAAAACCTAAATATAAGAATACCATAAGTCAGGGGGGAATCTCAATCCGGCTACTATGAAAAATCCATGAACAAAATTTGTCGTTTGCTTTGCCCCCGCTGTCGCTTATCATTCACTATCTTTCAGTGTCTTGTTGCAGATTTAAGTGACAAATAAGCGGCAGGCCACAAAGTACAGTGTTAAGATATGTGAAGAAAATACAATATATAGTATAAAAATCAAAGAAACAGTCCTGTATTTGGTATCGAAATCAAATACAGGGCTGTTGAGATATACTCTTTTTCAAAGAGATCCCGATACACGTCGATGAACAGTTTCCGAATCGCGCTGTCCGGTTCGTACGGCCATTCCAGGCAATCGTAATCCTTGTGGCTGCTTCTGACCACATTTCTTGCCAGTCGGTCGATATTCAGCACCATGGTCTCATACATACTTGCCACAAAGCTCCGGGTGACAAAGACGAAGGTCACTTTCTCTTCATCCGTGGTCACGCATCCCAGATTATTGGAGGATTCCACCACGCCCTCTACATCCGGGAACATCCGCAAAATTCCATTTTCGCAGAACACCCCAAAATCAATTGCGCCATCCATAGACTTCCGGTCGAACACCTTGGAAACCGATTCCTCATAAGGCTCAAAGCTCACGATAATGCCCGGATCGCTTACCCGGTACTCCGCTTTGTAGCTTTCTCCGCCGGAATGTCCGCCCAGAAGGCCGTCAATACATAAGCGCTACGGCACAGCGCCTTCCACGTAACCGGAATCTCTGCGCTGATGGTTGGACCCCCGGCACTTCCCACGGTGAAAACACCTTCCGTCCCGGAATCCGTATTGATAAAGTATTCTCCTTTTAGCTGAGTTGCATCGAACTTTTCTGCGCCGGTCAATCCCAGCTCTTCGTCCACGGTCACCAGCACTTCCAGCGGCGGATGAGGCGCATCTTCCAAGGTCAGAATCGCCAAAGAGAGCGCAGTCCCAGGCCGTTATCCACCCCCAGCGTGGTTTCCTTCGCCGTAACCCTGTCCCCCTCTACCGTAATCCGAATCGGATCCTTCCCGAAATCGTGATGGGACTCCGGCGTTTTTTCACACAACATATCCATGTGCGATTGAAGAGTCACTGCCGGATGATCTTCCTTTCCCGGCGTGCCCGACTTGCGAATCAGGACATTCTCCATCTCGTCCTGCACGCTGTCCAGGTGATACCGCTCCGCAAAGCTCACCAATCAATTGCTAATCTGCTCTTTGTGTCTGGAAGCTCTCGGAATCCTGCTGATTTCTTCAAAAATTTCAAATACTATCTGCGGTTCCAAATCCTTCGGAATCATGCGTTCCATACGCCAACCTCCTTCAAATAATCATTTCTACAAACGCTTCAAAACCTCCTGCAGCAGTTTCCAATACTTCTGTGTGGAGGAAATACTGAACCATTCTCCCGGCTTGTGCAATTCCTTGGTTTCCGGTCCGATGGAAATCATATCCACCTTTCGGCCCATGTTCTTTGCGATGATTCCGCATTCCAGACCGGTGTGCACCGGAATGCCTTTCGCCTCTTTGTGGAAGAGTTCCTGATATACTTCAACGAACAGATCCCGGATTTCGCTTTCCGGTTCGTACGCCCATTCCAGACAATCGTAATCCTTGTGGCTGCTTCCCCCGGCATTTCTTGCCAAGCGGTCAATGTTCAGCACCATCGTTTGATACATGCTTTCTACGAAGCTTCGTGTGACAAAGACAAACGTCACCTTTTCATCATCCGTGGTCACGCACCCCAGGTTATTGGAGGATTCCACTACGCCCTCCACATCCGGGCACATCCGAAGGATTCCGTTCTCACAGAATACACCGAAATCGATCACGCAATCCATCGCTTCCTTGGTGAACACCTCAGAAACCTCTTCCTCCCACGGTTCGAATGCAACAGTGAGATCTGGATCGCCCACCCGATACTCCTCTTTGTAGATGCCGTAGTATCTTTCCACCTCGTCCCGGAAAGTCTGCTTATCCTTTGCCGGAATCATCACCACCGCTTCAGCGGAACGGGGAATGGCATTGCCAGCCATGCCTCCCTGTACGGAAACCAACTCCATATCACCCTTCCGCTCCAGTGCATCCAAGAGACGGAACAGCAGCTTGTTGGCATTACCGCGGTGGCGGTGAATATCTTCTCCGGAATGTCCGCCCAGAAGTCCGTCAATGCTCAGGCGATACGCTTCCTGCCCTGCTTCCGGAGTCTTCCGGGTTACCGGAATATCCGCACTGATGGTCGGGCCGCCGGCACTTCCGGCCACAAAGATTCCCTCATCGGCGGAATCCATATTAACAAAATAATCTCCGGTCAGCTGCGATGCATCGAATTTCTCTGCACCGGTGAGGCCGATTTCTTCATCCACGGTCACCAGCACTTCCAGCGGCGGATGCGGTACATCCTCCAAAGTGAGGATGGCCAGCGAAAGAGCCAATCCGATGCCGTTATCCGCACCCAGAGTGGTCTCCTTTGCCATAATCTTATCTCCCTCCACGGTAATCTGAATCGGATCCTTCAGAAAATCGTGAGTGGACCCCTTTACCTTCTCACAGACCATATCCATGTGGGACTGGAGAATCACCCCCGGATGGTCTTCCTTTCCCAGCGTGCCCGGCTTGCGAATCAGGACATTTCCCTTCTTATCCCGGACGCTGCTCAAGTGATACTTGCCTGCAAATGCCATCAGCCAATCGCTGATTTCTTCTTCGTGGCCGGAGGCTCTCGGAATCCTGCTGATTTCCTCAAAAATTTCAAGTACTATCTGCGGTTCCAAATCCTTCGGAATCATACGCTCCATATTATTACTCCTCCAAAATTATCTTAATACTCCCTCTGTTTTAGTTCTGCACAGAGAAACATCGTTCCATTTTTAGTGCTGATACCAGTGTATCAAAGTGCTTTTTCACTGTCAATTATTATTCGCTTATTTTTAGCACATAAAAGAAGAAGCCGCACAGCCGCAGCTCCTCCTTAATTTCCATTATAAACGATTCAACACTTCCAGCAGCAGCTCCCAGCGTCAGAATCGCCAGCGAATACGCCAATCCAAGCGCATTGTCCGCGCCCAAAGTGGTCTCCTTCGCCACAATCTTATCTCCCTCCATGGAAATACAAATGGGCTTTCTTCTTTGCACATTTTGTTTCTCCAATCACATCCTGCGAACAATTTCATGGTAGAATTCGTTCCGGCTTCCGTTATTTCGCAGCGGTTCGTCCAGCACACCTCTATCGGAAAGATGATAGAACACCTGGCTGCGAGCAGCTAACCGCGGATTATGAGTTACCAAAACAATAGATTTATTCAGCTCCTTATTAATTCGATCCAAGAGGGATGCCACCAAGGCCTCCGATTCACCGTCCAGATTTCCGGTAGGTTCATCCGCAAGAATCAAATCCGGATTGTTTATCAGCGCTCTCACGATGGCGACTCGCTGTTTTTCACCACCGGACAATTCGCTCGGGTATTTTTTGAGCAAATCTTGAGACAAATCCAATGATTGGGTCAATTCCACAGTGCGTTCATACACCTCTTCCTTGGATTTCTTTTCCAGAAATCCCGCTATCATAATATTGTTCAAGGCGGAAATGCTCTCAATCAATTCAAAGTTTTGGAAAATAAAACCAACCCTCCGTCTTCGAATGTCCGCAAGTTCATCCTTCCACAAATCCTCGACATTTTTTCCTTCAAAGAAAAGCGTTCCTTCACTGGGCGGAATCAAAAGCCCCAAGATGTTCAGCAATGTGCTTTTCCCGCTTCCGGATCTTCCCATAATGGAAATGTATTCTCCCGGATATACACTCAGATTCACACCCTTTAACACCTGCTTCTCGTTCCGTTCAGGATTTCCGTCTCTGCAGTGAAACGCTTTCTTTACCCCATCTGCTTGTACGATTGCATCCATTTTGCAGCCCCCTTTCCGGCCGTTACTGTAACTCTGCGATAAATAGAGTGATATGCATATACCAGGAACCCAATCTGAATCACTAGCATCGTTCCCCAATATGGAACTCCTCGAATCAATATATTTTGAATTGTACCCGCGCCAATCCCACGAAGGTATATTATCTCTGTCGAGTAAGCAATTGCGAGCAACGCAGAAGTCAGGATTGGAGGCAATCCACAAAGAATGATTTCCCTGCGTAAAATGCCGCGCTTCATCTTTTCCGATATTCCAAGTTTTCGCAAGATGCGATATTTACTCAACGACTGACTTTTTATGAATTCAACATACGTCATCCAAACCAAAACCAGGCAGATGAGCATCATTATAATCTCATGCATCAGCATTGTTTTCTGAAAATACCTTTCTGATTGTATATCCTTCAAGAGTTGTTTTCGACCGTAATAGGATCGAATCTCCGAATCAAAAGAGGCATCCTTTTGATTCTTTTTAGCGACTCTCTGTAATAGATTTTCTATATCGGTGTAACGGCCGCTTTTGCTGTTAATTAAATACAAGAATGAAGGCCCTTCCGCTTTTCGGTTTTTATAAAAGTAATCATTCGGAAAAACCACCAAGTTTTCCTGGTCTCCTCGATTCAACATTCCGATTATATTCTGCGATACTTCGGTTTGAACATTTCTCAGAGGGTATAGTTTTTCTCAATCCGGAACAACGTAATACCGCAGCGGCTGCCCTATTCGCAAATATGGTTTTTTACGAAAGCGATAGTAATCGATAGGATGAGTTTTCTGGACACAATCCTGTTGATATGAAATCAATATCTTGCCTGCCGCTAAGGCATTTGTCCCGGTTGATACCCCTCTTTTCTGGCACAATGCGGCATATGAATTCCAGGATATTCCAATGTTCTGAGCTTGCGGCCAAAGCACTCCTTGGAATTTATTTGCCGCAACATCCTTCCAATTGTACGGCGCACCCTCCACGGACGTAACGCGAACCATCGGAATCTGATGCAGCTCCTTGCTGTATTCTTTTACTTGTTGATAT
>ERZ1034678.1402-NODE-1402-length-12030-cov-5.564092_pt1 | contig 12030 bp, 8 predicted proteins | sample MGYA00520640_ERZ1034678 | MGnify/ENA primary metagenome ERZ1034678 (study PRJEB33766, sample SAMN09781767) | gut metagenome | biome: gut microbiome | host: Homo sapiens | place: Madagascar | study: EMG produced TPA metagenomics assembly of the PRJNA485056 data...
ACGACAAGATTATCATCATGACCGATGCCGACGTCGATGGTTCACACATCGACACGCTCATCATGACACTCTTCTATCGCTTCATGCCGAAGGTAATCCAGGAAGGCCATCTCTACATAGCCAACCCGCCGCTCTACCTCTGCACCTACAAGAACAAGGTGAAGGAATATTGCTACACCGAGCAGCAGCGCCAGGCATTCCTCGACAAGTATGCCGGTGGCGTTGAGGACGGCAAGTCAGTCCACACACAGCGCTACAAAGGTCTTGGTGAGATGAACCCCGAGCAGCTTTGGGAGACAACAATGGACCCGCAGACACGACTGCTCAAGCAGGTTACCATCGAAAATGCAGCCGAAGCCGACGAGATATTCTCAATGCTTATGGGCGACGATGTAGAGCCACGTCGTAAGTTTATCGAAGAACACGCTACCTACGCCAATATCGATGCGTAGTGTTTGTATAAGTTGAGAGTTGAAAATTGAGAGTTGAAAGTTATGTTTTCAACTCTCATTTTTCTTTCAACTCTCAACTTTCAACACTCAACTTTCAACTCTCCATGCGCCTACTCCATACATTCATTCTTCTTCTGTTATCTCTTACAGCCGCACATGCGCAGCAGTTCGGCACAGAATGGATGACATCGCCGTCGTCTACAGACTCGTCGTGTGTATGGTTTCGTCGCACATTCATTGCACACAACCCTCCTAAACACGCCTCTGTGTGCGTTGCAACCGACTCACGCTTCATTCTTTATGTCAACGGTCGCAACGTGTCCACAGCGCTTTATATGCCCCGTCACGTCGACGCAGACCATCCTACCGTGTCCTTTACATTCGATGTGACACGATTTCTTCGTACAGACTCCAACACAATAGCCCTGCTTCTTGCACCCACAGCCATTATGCGTGCGCCAAAACTCTCGGTATGTTTCTTCGGGAAATACAGCAACAATCTTCCGTTTGCTTCGTGCGATGTTGACGGATGGACATACTGCGCAGCCTCAACGCGCCTAACAACCGATGGCGAACTAACAGACAAGAGCCTCCAGTCTGCATCATTTCCATTCTACAGAGACATTATCACCCCAATGTGGCAAAACCGGTCACAGCAACAGAAACAAGCCGTTACAGCGTAAATAAAGACTACGGGACAACTGCCGAAAGCTTATATGGCTATAACCACATATTATATAATGTATTGAGCGACGATGCCGTACGTGTGCGCCAGATACTCAGTCCGCGCTTCTTCGACCGCACCGACCGTTCCATCACCTACGACTTCTCGCCCGGATTCTACGGCTTTGTGCGTGTCACGTTGCGTGGTTGCCAACGTGGCGAGCATATATATATTAATGGTATGGAGTATATATGCAGTGGCGAAATGGACGAACAGGCTTATTGTCGCTTTACCGCCCGATACATGCGTCGCATTACAATAACCGGCGACCGACACTTCAATCCCGAACAAGTGCAGGAAGTAGAAGCCGTATGCCAATAAAGTTACGTATCCCCTTTACAATCGTAACACTAATATCATGTACGTGATATAAAGCAGTGTTGCGTGTCTAGAAACAGTCGTATCATGCCTTGAAACGACCGTATCATGCCTTGAAACAATCGTATCATGGCATGATACGACGCTTTTACTGGATGCTAATATGCCAGATAAACAAAAGCGTATCCCGACATCACTGCCCGGATACGCCCAAAAAAAATTTACAATCTTATCTAACTATAAACCTGTGTCATAGTTCCTAGTTCTGTATATACCTTGCTTTTTAATTATTCGGCATATACACGTAATTGAGTCATATAGATGTAACCCCAAGCGCTGAACCATTTGTTCAGTCTGATATACAGATAGCGTGACTTGGGCTTGCCCAGCAGATTAATAATCTGTGTCTGGCCAGTTACGTCAAGTGTACCAATTTCCTTCCACTCATCGCCATCGGCACACATCACTGTTACGTTGCTGCTACCATAACTTGAATACATATAATCTGTCTGAATAGCTGTCACGGTTCTCTCCTCACCAAGGTCAATCTGTATACCCTTCTCGGTATCACCATAGAACATTACATACGAGTCTGATTTACCGTCTACCAAGCTCTTCGGATCAGTATTCCATTTTGCTCCGCTCACAGTCAGAGCCTCAGCAGTCAGTGGCACCTGAACGCTGCCGGTCGGCACGTTGCCCAAGATAACATAACGCTTCTTGTCCTTGACTACACTAAAGTCGAGCTGCTTCATTTTCGGATTGGTTGCCACTAGAGTGTTTGGTGTATCTGTTATGATTTTGTCAATCTTGATACATCCATTCTCCCTTACTTCACCATCAATGCCAGCCAGAGGCGACAGGTCGTCAAGCACCATACGGATAGTGTCCGAAGAAGTCTGTCCTGCTTTGATAGTCAGCATGTTCGAAGCGAGCTGATTGCCTTCGCGGTCAATAAATTTATAGCTTGTAGACGGCAGATTGTCGCTACCCTCAACGCCTACCTCCACACTGATATCATGATTGGAAGTCTTCTGTATCTTTGCAGAGAATTCCATATCAACATTGCCCGACAGTTCGAGCGGAGTATGCATCAATGAGAACTCCTTGCTGTCCGACTCAAGGAAGTCGGTACGCTGCAGATATACGTATGTGGCTGTCCACTCGTCCTGCTCTACGTTGTCGTCATCGCTACATGCGGTGAACATACCCAGTGACAGCAATGCAGCTGCCACGGGTATATAATTCTTTATGTGTTTAAACATAACTTGTTTCTTTTAATGTTGAATCGAATGTTCATTACTGCCATGGGGTGCTTTCATCGGTCGACTTCACACCCTCAACCCATTTCGGAGTATAGCTGTACTCGCTTGTCAGAGTATGTCCATGGCCGGTGCAGTCAGTAAAAGTATTGCCCGTACCATCATTCATGCGCCAATAAGCCTCCAAGCCCTTCGACTTTGCACTCACTGTAGCCATATTGTTCTGTATCTGAGCCTCTGTACGGCATACCGACCATACACGAGCCTCAGCCATCAGAATCTTGCAGCTACCCCAGAAGCTACTTGACTCATCACCTCTTGTAAACCATTCGAACATCTGGAATGTAGTAGGTCCGGCAGGAATGTCCTTCACACCAGCAAATGCACCATTGATGTACATTTTATACTGAGATCCGTCGCATGTCAAAGCCAAATGCTGCCACTTGTTAGGCACAAACGAGAACGAGGGGTTCATATACAGACGGTTGCGTCCTACAATCTGCACAAGCGAGTGTGCCTTATGATCATTGTTGTCACTCTGTGGATCCTCGAAGCGCAGTAATACAAAGTTGGAGTTGTCACCACGGTTTACGAATACCGCACGGTCGCGGTTGTACATATTCTCCACCTGGAACTTCACCTCAATAGTATACTCGTTGTAAGTCTCCGGACCATTAGGCATTGCCGATCTCAACATCGGAGCACCATTAAACTGTGGCAATGTAGAAGTAGTAATCGCTTCGGTAGTGATAACGAAGGCACTTGTCTGTGGCATAGTCTGCACAACGCCATCCTCACTGACAAGACGCAACGGCAAAGCATATGTCTCGCCAATCATATCCTCTGTAAGAGGCTTGATATTCACCTTCACTGGGTCGGCAGTATATTCGCCCTTCTTGATGATTATCTCGTTGGGTATCTCATACTGTCCTTCAGGCAAAGTCACAAAACCCGTACTCTGCTTCTCGTTATACTCTTCCAGCACCTTCTCGTCTACCTCAAGTCGGAACTTACAGTCCTTAGGTGCGGCACTTGACAGACATGGTGTTATTTCTGTAAAACCACCCTCATCTGTGATAATCACCTTTGCGCTTTTAGCCGAAAGGCTTTCATTTATATATGCACCGTTTTCGATTATCTTATAATCGGCATCGTTACACGCAGTGAGCGTGGCCACGGTGGCTATTAATGTCAATAATATCTTTTTCATCTCTTTTTTGTATTAGGTCATATTATTTGATAACGGCGGGATTCATCACCTGAATAGCGTTGCGCATCCATTTGTAAGCTGGTGTGTTTGCAGCCTCACCGTCGAAATGATAGCCTCCGCAACCACCCTTAAGATAGCCATTGAGAGGCTGCCAACGTGCAAAACCCTCAAGCGACTTATATGAAGCAGCTCTGCCATCGCGTTTTCTGAATGTATAGCCTCCAGCCAAGCAGTCCATAGCACTCTCAAGGTTCTCAGTCATGACGTAGCGGTTAGTAATAGTCTCCTCGTCGAGCACAGACTTAAACTTGTTGATACCCTTATTCAAACGACCGTCGAGTCCCGATTCCGACTCATGATATGCCTGAATTACGAAGTAGCTCAAGTATGGGCCCAACTCGGTGTGCAAGAACTCAGGTTCACCATCCACAATAAGAAGTTTCTCCGGATTTGGCGACATCGGACCAAGTTCCTTAGCCAATTCAAGGATAAATACCTTCATCAAATCTTGGCTGCTTGCCAACTCGCCACCATAGCCATAGTGAGGCTCGTAGTCGATGTCAAAGCCGTCGTAGTTGTACTTGGCAATTGTGTCGAGGAATGCCTGTGCATACTTGCGTACAGCAGCCTCCTTAGACTCCTGGTCGCCGTCTTTCCAGCCCCAGAACTCGTGACGCTTTTCGGTCGACTCATTATACTCGGCAGGAGTAACACCATCACCAACCCATTTTGTAAAGCTACACATCACAATCTTTGTGCCCTTCACCTTCTGTACAAATGCAAGGTCCTTACGCTTACCTTCCGACAGGTTGGTAGCTCCGTCCCACAATGATACAACGTCCATCGAGTCGGGAATACCCGAGAGCATGTTGGCAGTTGAAGCTGCAGGGTCGCTCCATCCTCCATACCATCCGAAGGTGATAGAGTGTTTGGTCTTCTTCCAGTCACGCAGAGCCTTATAATAAGTCTCTGTCTTCGCTATTTCGGTGTTGTTATAGCGTGTCATTTGTTTGGCCTCTGGTTCAGTCCAGTCGCTGCATGAGGCGAAAGCCATAGCGAGAGCAGCCGTGAGGCAGTAGAATATCTTTTTCATAATTGGTTTACGTTGTTAGTTTTTACTTCTTTTTAGCCCAGAACAAATCAGTAGCCTCATTGTCCGCACCACCGAGCTGCTGTACTGCCTTGTCGTAGTTCTCGCGATTGAGGTCGCGCTCTGTATACGGATAACGCAGACGGCGCATACCGCGCTGCATATCGGTGATTACCGACTGATTCAGGTTGCTGATGGCAGGAGCCAGTTCCGGATATCCGGTACGACGATACTCAGCCCAAGCCTCAAGTCCGAGTGGGAAGTTGGCAATCCACTTCTGTGTGATGATACGCTCCAGATTCTGCTGGCTGTTGTCTGCATTCCACTTAACCTTTACCTTAGTCTGTCGGTTGTAATTGTATTTTGAACCGCGTGGATCGTTTGCATGACCTTCGGGGGTATGCGTGTCATCAACTATATACGCCTCTATTGTCGTAGCATCTACACCATACTGCTCCATCGACAAACGTATGCCACGCTCATAGAATTCCTGAGCTGATCCGCCCATGTTCCATCCCTTCAGCGCACCCTCTGCACGCAGGAAACAAACTTCCGCAGCCAGACACACCGGCATCTTTGTCGATGCAGTAGCATTAATTTGTGAGTAGCCGCTCACCGCAGCCTTGTCAAATCCTGCCTCACCGCTACGCATACCAATGTAGCGTGTTGCGTCAAAAGATGACTTGGTGAAGTAAGACGCCATACGCGGATCGTTGTAACCCTGCATATAGTCGACGATAGATGAGCTTATACGCAAGTCGCCCCAGCTTGCCGAAGCCAGCTGATAAGGGTTGCCCTGAACACCTGGATCCACAAGAGCATTCTGGCTGTTGTTTTCAATCAGTCCGGCAGGGCTCTCGCATACTTCCTCAGCAGCCTGGCGGTCGTCTGTACGAATAGCAGCGCGCAGAGCAAGCGAGTTGGCCAGACGTGCCCACATAGCATAGTCGCCCTGATAGATAGGATCTGAACTGCCCAACGGGCGACTGGCAGGATAAGCCACCGAGTACTGATAGAGTATGGCGGCCGACTGACGCAGGTCGGCAATGATGTTCTTGTATGTCTCCTCAGCTGTGTCGTAGCCAGTGCGGAACGAGTGGTCGGCCACCGAGCTGTACGGAATACCACCATAGCAGTCGGCTACACGCATCAGAGCCGAAGCCTTGAGCAGCAAAGCCATAGCATAGTAGTGACCGGCCTTGTTTGTTGCCTTCTCTACGTCAAAGATGTTTACGAGGTTTTCGTATGTGGTATTGAACGGAATTGCGTTCCATCCATCCGACGCATTGTAAGTGTCGAAATTCTGTCCGCCCCAACGGTTTGAACATGTCATGTATCCACCGAGTGCACCAACCATCTGGTCAATCATCTGTGAGTTATTCTGCTGTACATACATCACCGGTTCAATCATTGCCGGCAGCAGTACTGACGGGTCGGCCTTATATATAGCGTATGGGTCGGAGTTGTATTTCTCGAAATTGTCTGTACATGCCGTCAGAGCCGAAGCGCCGAGAACAACAGACAATACCACCTTATTTATATGTTTCATTGTAGTGTTCGTTTTTTAGAATTGTAATTTCACGTTGAATCCGAAGTTTCTCGTTGAGGGCTGCATGAAGTAGTCCACACCCTGATAATATGTGCTGCTTGTGGCTCCTGAGAGTTCGGGGTCGAACGGTGCCTTGCAGTAAATCATCCAAAGGTTGCGTGCCACAAATCCTACAGAAGCGCGCATCTTGCCACCGAACCAGCGCTTAGGCAGGTCGTACGACAGACTCAGTTCCTGCAAACGTACGTTGGTAGCGCTGTACAGATAGTAGGCTCCATATCCGCCTTCTGCCGTTGAAATGGTCTGATAGTAGTTCTGCGCTGGTACAGTACCATTGTTAATAGCTATACCGCCAGCGTCGCGAGCGTCAGCAGTAGCCTGCGATGCTCCATAGTAGTCGAGAATACCCTGTGTTGCCGAATAGCAAAGACCGCCTACACGCGCTGTGAGTACGAATCCGAGCGACAATCCGTCATATTTGATAGTGTTGCTCCATCCCAAGTTGTACTTAGGTGCCAGACTGCCTGCCTTGCGTGGCTCTGTTTCCATTATTGAGAGGTTGCCGTTCTTGTCAAGGAGTATCGCACCGTTGTTGTCGCGTGCCAGTTCGTGCTTGATGTATATATCGCTCATCGAGCCGCCCTCGTACAGTATTACCTGAGGAGCTACCGAGCTTGCGCCGAGATAGTCCTTCTGTATTTCGGGGATACCCTTGTTGTTGCGGCTGTCGGGCGACAACTGCTTGATACGGTTCTGGTTGATGGTGTATGTCAGGTTCGACTGTACGCCCAGCTTGCCCCACTGGTTGTTATATCCAACAGCCAGCTCTATACCCTGGTTCTGGATATTACCAGTCTGCTCAATCTTGCGGTTGTAGAGCGAACTTGAGCTTGATGCAGCGTAGATAGTCTGATGATAAGTGTTCGAACGATAGAGAGTGAGGTCGAAGTTTATAGTGTTGTTGAGGAACTTGGCGTTCAAACCGAGCTCCCACGACTTAGTGTCCTCAGGCTTCATATTGTCGAGCGGAGCCGTGTTAGGTTTCTGCCACTGGTGGGTCTGGTTGTTGTATGTGTAGCTCGGGTTAGAGAGGAAACGGCTGAATGCAGATGCCACCTTCGAGTACGAAGCACGCACCTTGAGGAAGTCGATGCCCTTCGGCATCTTCACCATGTTCGAAACCACAGCCGACATACCTACCGACGGATAGAAGAACGACGACTGGTTAGAGAATGCCAACTGCGATGCCCAGTCGTTACGTCCGGTCATTGTGAGGTAGAGCATGCTCTTGTAGCCTAATTCGAGCGAAGCGAAAATCGACTGTGTCTGGTCGTGCCATCCACTCTGTATCGGTTTATACTTGCTCTCATAGTTGATATTGTTCATTGCGAAATGGTTGGTGAGCAGGAGGTTGCCGGCACCGCCAGCCGCCTCAAAACGCTGGTCGTTGATAGAAGCACCGATATTGGCAGCTACCGAGTAGTCGTTGAACAATGTCTTGTTAATGTTGAGCATGATATCGCCGTATACCGACTTGTCGTGCTGAGTCTGATCCTCATATCCACCGTTCGAGTCGCAGAATGTAGTGAGGGTCGATGCATACATCTTGTTACGTATGCGATATTCTGAGTTATCCACACGTACACGTCCGGTCACATTCATCCAGTCGAAGATATTGTACTTCACCGATGCGTTGAACATATAGCGTGTCTTGTCTGTAGTGCGGTTCATGCGCTTCTGTATCCAGTACGGGTTCTGCAGCGAGTGTGCTCCCTCACCGTATGGCCAGTATTGTGTGTTGTATCCCAGCACCGGATCCCAACGTTCAAAGTTGCGCACCTCGTCGAAGTTATCGCTGCGTGGGAACAGATACAGTGCGGGCAGCGGGTTGTAGTACTTACCCTGCGAAACCATGTTCTGGTCTTTCTGCAGGATATAGCTTGCACCGAAGTCGATTACAAGTTTGTCGTCGAGCAACGATGTAGTGTTGCGTGCTGTGAAGTTGTAACGGTCGTACTTGTTGCCTACAATAATACCCTGTGTATTTGTAGTAGAAGCCGAAATGTATGTCTGGTTTTTGCTGTTGCCGGTAGAAAGTGCTACCGAGTTGATAATGCTCGAACCAGTATTGAAGAATTTGGCAGGATCGAAGTCGCTGTTCACCTCAGCGCCCCAGTTCATCAGTCCTGTGCTTGTACCATACTTGCTCTGTGTCTCTGGCAGCATAGTAGCTTTAGAGAACATAGTGCTGTTCGATACGGTCACTGTAGTGCGGTCTTTGGCTCCACGCTTGGTGTTGATAATGACAGCACCGTTGGCAGCGTCACTACCATAAAGGGCTGCAGCCGAAGGACCCGTAAGCATATTTATCGATTCGATATCTTCGGGGTTGATATCGGCCGAACTTTCAGAACCCGTCTGTTGAGCATAAGAACCACCAGTACCGCCAAACGAGTGGTTATACATAGGTATACCATCAATTACGTACAACACGTTGTTGTCTTTTTCGATTGACTTAGCACCACGCATAACTACGCGCACACTACCACCGGCACCCGACGCACCGCTGTTAATCTGCACACCTGCAACCTTACCAACGAGCGAGTTGGCAAAGTTGGCATCCTTTACGTTGTTGAGTTCGTCGCCCTTGAGCTGCTGTACGTTGTACGAAAGTGCTTTCTGCTCGCGCTTGATACCGAGAGCGGTCACAACAACGTCGCCCAGAAGCTTTGAGTCCTCCTGCAATACTACGTTCATGTTCTCGCCAGCCTTCAGTGTCTGGTTCTTGTAGCCAATGTACGACACCACGATATGGCGTCCGGCGGTACCCTCAAACGAGAAGTTACCGTCCATATCGGTCACCGTACCTTCGTTGCCCGCACCCTCGGTGCGTACACTCACGCCGATAAGAGGCATGCCGTCCTTATCGAGCACGCGTCCCTGAATACGTTGTTTCTTGCCTTGCTGTTTTGTTCCGGTGGTGGTGCGCTGCTTTTCTTTAGCGTCTGCTGGAACGATGATGATTTGGTCGCCCTTTATCTGGTAGCTGAATCCGCTACCGCTAAGCACTTTATTCAGTGCCTCGTCAACCGTTGCGTTCTGCAGGTTGACGTTGATACCTGGCTTTTTGTTCAACTGGGTATGGTTGTACTCTGCAAACATACCTGTCTGTTTCTCGATTTGCTTGAGAGCTTCCACAATGGTCGTGTTGCTCTTCTTGATTGTGACACGTGCTCGGCTTTGTGCCATTGCTGCTGTCTGCGAAGCCAGCAGCAGCGCCGAGAAGCACATAGTCCTTAAGACCATGGCCACTGTTCGTTGTCTTTTACTCATTGTTAGTAATATTAGTTTATATATAGGTTTAATTCTATCGTAAATTTTTAGGCAGGGGTAAATATAGAGGTGTAAATTGGTCTTTCATTAAATCAGAGCATGTCTCACGACATTACCTGTTGTAGAAGTAGCAGTTGTCGCCATCTATTCGATAGGCGTGCTTGCCCGTGACGCGTACTATCACGTCCATAACGTCCTTTATCGGAGCGTTGTCGGGGAAGTGGAGGGTGTATCGGTCGTTGCCGATGCGGTGCATACTATAGTGGAACGAGTATGGATATTTGCGTTCAAGTATGGAGAATATCTGTGCCAGCGTCTTCTCCTTAAGCACCACCTCGCCTCGTTGCCATGCCGTAATGTCGGCTATATTGGGTGTCATCACCTCATACTTATGGGTGTCACGATTGTATGCCATCATCTGTCCGGGCTTCAATATCACGCTGTTGTGCATATCGTTGCAGTCTACCTTGACACTACCTTCTATGAGCGTCGACTCCACCTTGCGGTCTTCGGGATAAGCCGACACGTTAAACTCGGTGCCGAGTGCTGTCACCTGCATGTCGTTGGTCTTGACTATAAACGGATGCTTCTTGTCGTGAGCCACCTTGAAGCTTGCCTCACCCATCAGGTATACGCTACGTGTGTGGCCGTCGAAGCGGTTGGGATAGAGCAACGCACTGCATGAGTTGAGCTTCACTACGGTGCCGTCGGGCAACACCATCTGTCGGGTCTGGGCTACGGGGGTGTGGCTTTGCAGAAGGTCGGAGCCTTGCGTGTCGGCATTGTAAAGCATGTAGCCCAACATTCCTATCACGATGATGAAAACTGCGGCTGCCGACTGCCAGAAACGCAACCAGCGCACCGCCTTGATGCGGCGACGGTCGGTGTCGGCAAGCAGACTGACCGTTTCGTTGTTAGGTCGACTGATACCAACATTGGCACACAATCGGGCGTAAGCATCGTCAGTCTGCTTTTGGTTGATATTGGCAGAGGTGAATGCCGTCTCGTCCCAAAGTTGCTCTATGGCCTCTTCCTTCTCTTCACGGTGCTTGTCGTCTGCCAACCATTTATAGAAATGGCTGGTGGCAGAGCTGCCAAAGTCGCCGTGGACGAATAGGCGCATAATGCGATTTATATATTTATGTGTACCGTTTGTCTCTGTCATACATATATAACACACATGAATGACAAGGACTACTTAAGGAAAAAATAAAAAAAATGTGTTTTTCTTGATATTTTATGTTTTTGCCGCTGATTGCTTATATTCCGGCGAGCAAAACGAAGAGCAGCATAGTCTTCTTAAGCTCTTTCAATGCGAGATATATCTGATGCTCTACGGTGCGCACCGACAGCTGCAATCGCTCAGCAATGTCGGCATTGGACAGTCCCCTGCATACGGCTCATCTCAAATATCTGGCGGCGGCGTTCGGGCATACGGTCGAGCGTAAGGCGCATCAACAGCAATGCCTCTTCGTAATACAGCGGATCGTCTGCACCCAGTTCGGCAGGCAGGGTTGCGTCTGCGTTGTCGTCAGAATTTACCCCCGATTCGTGTAGCCTGTGGTAGCGGATTACGTTGAGTACATGATTGCGCGTCATCACGAAGACATAGCTGTCCACATTGTCCTCGCTCCACTTCTCAGGCATCTCCCAAAGCTTGGCGAATACATTCTGCGCCACATCCTCAGCCTCGTCCTCATGCTTAAGCAGTTGCATGGCGAACAGCTTCACACGTGGATAGAGTCTGTTGAAAAGACGCTCAAAATCATTCATACGTTACTATTGCTGCTTGTTTTAATCACAAAGATATAAATAAAAAACTAAAACCTTATTATTTCAAGCGAAATAAATTGCAGTTTGTTCTACGCATTTCGTGAATTGTGGAGTAATAATTTATGAAAATTCATACCAATTCATGAAAATCCGTGCAATTCATGCCAACAAAAAAAGGTCTGTCTCCCATTAACAGGAAACAGACCTTTTTTATTTTGTCTTTATCTTTGTCTGAAAGATTAGAGCTGAGGACCAGCAGCTACGAGAGCCTTACCAGCCTCGTTGTTTGTGTACTTAGCGAAGTTCTTGATGAAGCGAG
>ERZ1034678.1406-NODE-1406-length-12022-cov-46.035598_pt1 | contig 12022 bp, 7 predicted proteins | sample MGYA00520640_ERZ1034678 | MGnify/ENA primary metagenome ERZ1034678 (study PRJEB33766, sample SAMN09781767) | gut metagenome | biome: gut microbiome | host: Homo sapiens | place: Madagascar | study: EMG produced TPA metagenomics assembly of the PRJNA485056 data...
GCACCATATCGGCATCCTGCTCGATGGCTCCGGATTCACGGAGGTCGCTCAACTGAGGTCGCTTTCCTTCGAGACCCTCACGGTTTTCTACGTTACGCGAGAGCTGAGAGAGGGCGAGTACCGGGATATTCAACTCCTTGGCAAGACCCTTGAGGGAACGTGAGATGGTGGAAACCTCTTCCTGACGGCTACCGAACTTCATACCGTTGGCATTCATCAGCTGGAGGTAGTCGATCATCAACAGCTTCACTCCCTTCTCTCTCACCAGTCGGCGCGCCTTGGTTCTCAACTCAAAGACAGAGAGGCCCGGAGTATCATCTATATAAATAGGTGCACCCGTGAGAGAACGGATTTTCTTGTCCAGTCGCTCCCACTCGCTTGGATCCAACTGACCGTTCAGGATCTTCTTACCCGAAATCTCGCAGACATTCGAGATAAGACGGTTGACCAGCTGAACGTTGTTCATTTCAAGCGAGAAGAATCCGATAGGCACCCCGTGATCCACCGCAACATTCTTGGCGATACTCAGCGCAAAGGAAGTCTTACCCATGGCAGGACGTCCGGCGATGATCACCAGATCGGAAGGCTGCCATCCGGAAGTCATATCATCCATCTGCTGGTAACCGGTAGGAATACCCGTGAGTCCGCCCTTGTTCTGTGCGGCACGCTGCAGGATATCCACGGCATCCTTGATCACCGGATCAATCTGGGTATAATCCTGCTTCATATTACCCTGAGAGAGCTGAAAGAGCTCACCCTCGGCATGCTGCATGAGTTCATCCACATCCACACCCTCATCATACGCCTGGGTCTCGATGTCGCCGGCATAATGGATGAGCTGTCGCTGCAGATATTTCTGCGCCAGGATTCGGGCATGGTACTCGATGTGGGCAGCCGAAGCCACCTGCGAGGAAATCTCCATCAGGTAACCGGCTCCACCCACCTTCTCGATAGCGCCCATCTTGGTGAGTTCATCCGTAACGGTCATGATATCCACGGGGCGCTCCTCCATATTCATGGTCTGAATCGCCTCGTAGATTTTCTGATGTCTCGGATCATAAAAGGTTTCGGGTTTCAGCATCTCGGATACTACCGAAAAAGCATCGGTATCAATCATCAATGCACCCAGAACCACCTTCTCCAACTCCACCGCCTGCGGTTGCAGGTGGGCGTAGTTGGTATCTATCTGTGTCTTGTTATTGTTATTTCTATTCTGATTTATCGGCATACTTCTTTATTTCTTCTTGCGATTTCTGGTGTTCAGCCACTACCTGATTATAGATAATCATCAAATCAGTGTAAGAACATCCATAGTTCTTCAACCATTTATAGTCTTCCTTAAGGGCTTCAAAGAATACATTCTCATCCTTTTCTACATAATAGGCATAAGCCCTGAAGAAAGGTCCCATAGCCTTTTTCGGCAGATGTTCTATCAATGCCAGGAGACCAAGCGAATAGTTATTGTAAGCCTCGGCAAGCTTATCATTCTTCATCATCTTGAAGAAGAGATCCATCGCCTGCATCATCATATTCTTCGTATCCTTACCCTCTTTTTTCATCTTCTCGAAACTACCGAAAAGCTCGTTCACCTCGGCGAAATATTCATCCAGGCGCTGATGAGCCTTCTGGAAGTTCTCTTCCGCATGTTCGCCACCTATCTTGATAAGCAGCTGTGTGAGCAAGGCTCCCGCCATCTGATTCTCCGGGTGGGTATAATCCAGCTCGTAAGCCAGCGGCATCGCCTCTTCAAATCTGTTGTTCATGACGATGAACTTCAGTTTATCCAGTTTCAACTCGAAGAGTTCCTCTTCTGAGAATGAATCCTTGAACTCCATCAGCTTGTCGAAATTCTCCAGATACTCATCCACCTGGATGAGATTACGATAGCAGATGCCCAGCTGCAGATATACCTGCTTCATGTCAGGCTTTATCTTCAGCATCTTCTTGAAATGATCGACAGCCATGCAGAGACTATGATTGTCTCCCTTCTGCATACATACCCATCCCTTCATGAAGTGCATCTCCAGCGTGTCGCATGGTACACCTTCCAGCATCACTTCAACCAGGTCAGGGAACTCGCGGCGGAAGGAATAGCGGGCTATAGCCATGCGGTACTTATCGAAGAATTCATCCTGGAAAAGAGGACCCGCCAAGACGGCATAGGCTGGTTTGTCATCATCCAGCTCGTCGAGGATATTGAAGATTTCATCCTTCGCTGTATAGAACTTGGAGAAGCGCAGGAGGTTGCGGATGTAGTTGATACGGATACGCTTTGCACGATGTTCTCCAGGCTCTTTAAAAAATTCATTAACAATCTCTTCCTCATCTGCAGGCTCGCTGCCATCTCCCTCATCCTCAGGGTCATCGTAACAGTCAACAATATTCTCCGGTATCTCATTAGGATGAGAGACGATCAGGTTTGCCAGGGAATAGGCATCGGCAGGACATGACCTTGCAGTAGAACAGAAAGCCTTGCAGAACTTTCTCTTCTCATCTACGAATCCGAGAGCCTCGGTTATATGAGGATTCTTCAGATAGAAAGGCATGAACCAATTGTACAGATGAGTAAAGAACTCTGTCTGGTCTCGTAACATTTTAAACTGCGGCAAGAGGATATCGATGCCCTTATCCATCATTTCATCCATAGAGAGCGGGCTATCCATATCCACGTCGAGATTAGGGATTCCATCCTCGTCGGTATTGATATCGACAGAACGGATAGGACTCTCTTCCGAAGTTTCCTCGTCTTCATCGATTTCGAAGATATTTCGCATATCTTCATCAGCCTCCAGCAAATCGGCTACCTTATCTTTCAGGTCGCCGAGAAAACGTTTTGACAGCGATGCCATGATGTCATTGGTATAGTCGATAGACTTCTGTTCGCTGAACACAGTCACGGCAAGCATCTTCTGGGCTTTTATGATTTCGGCAAGCAAGTCTGAATCATTCTTGCAATCCTCAGTCAACTGCTCTGCAAAGCTACGGAAGTCAGGATGCTGTTCGTAGCAGCCGCAATTCGCAGAAACCAGCAGCCATCCCAGGAGGGCACGCACCTTCACCTCATCGTCATCTGCCAGGCGGTAGATATCGTAGAGCAAAGTGAATTTACCCATATCGAAAACGGTGGCGGCAGAGAGCGTAATGGCACTCACCAGAAGCTGAGAGGTCAAGGAATCAACTGTAGGCGAAAGGATGGTGTCTTTGACAGCAGCACGTTCCTCATCATTCCAATATCCAGAAGAGACAAATCTGTCGAAAATCTTTTCGCGATACTCTTCCCACTCCTGATACAGACGGGCTGAAGCCTGGTCCTGCTCCTCCTTCGAGAGGTCGTGGTTCAGGAAAAGCATCGCCTCTCGGGAAACGAATTTCTCGAGGGTTGGCTTCACCTCTTTGATATCTATCGCCTCGCCCTGCTTTTTCAAATCCTTGAAAATACCCTGTTCTGAACGGATATCCATCTCGATATCTACCAGGAACTGGTCGAGTTCAGAAACAGCGCCGAAGACGAACTTCGTTCTAGCCTCGGGTGTCATTTCCGGGATATCAAGCTCCTCTGATGGTTTGACATACTGCTTGAGAATGCCAAGCATATCATCAGGCAACTTCTTGCGCTGCAAGAGACTCATGTTGGCGAGAACGGTTGTCAGCAAACCATGCATCAGACGGCGCATATACTGCTTATGGTTCGGACAATTTTCAAAAATTGCTACAAGCATTGGCTTGCATTCGGCGAAACGCTGCTGATGAATCAAATCACGCATTTCATCTACCTTCTCCAACAAAAAATCCTGATCCAAAACTTCTTCTTGGCTATTAGACTCTTCTGACAAATTTACTTCTTCTGACATAATTGTAGTTGTTTAATTGTTAATATCTGCCACCTTGAGATCTCGCAGGCGAGGCTCCATAGCGTGACTGTACTTTAATTTTGGCAGATTGCTAACGGTTTGGGCATCAATACCATAATACTTGGTCAGTAAAGCGGCATAGTGTTGTACGCCATTCTTATTGATGCTATCTACAGCGATGTCGTAAGCTTTCACGAATCTGTCGATTTGATTTTTTCTTCGGGGTTCCGCCTTCAGTTTGCTGCGGAAGGCAATCACTCCCAACTGGAGGTTCTTGTCTCTACTATCCGCCAGTGCCACATGCTTAGCCATTCTTGCCTGTGTGGCGTATGGCTCCGGCATCCAGGCGGCATCCATCTCATTGTTGAGGAGCATGCGCAGGCGGATGTTCAGGTCGTTGATCTGCACGCGATATACGTCATACTTGGTCTTCACGCTGTCGATGACAAGCGTAGAGAGATAATCGGTGGCAGAATGACGGGTCATGGCTATCATCTTGTCTGACAGCTGCTTCAGCTCCGAGATACGCGCCTTGCGGTTGGTGATAAGCTGCCAGTACAGATTGGTAGAGACAGGATAGAAGAGCTGTGTACCCTGCTTCTGCAGGCGGGCAGCTCTCACCAGATCGGTCACCGTACCCTCTACCCTCTTTCGGGCGATGGCTGTATCGCAGTCCATCTGCGCATTGTAGCGATAGAGATGTACCGTTACCCCCTGCTTCAGGAAGATGCTGTCCTCATAAGCCAGATATACCGGAAGGCAATCGAGCGTAGGCATCACACCCACCTTGAGCGAAGCCCGGTCGATGCTGTCGAGCCGGGCCTTCTCCTGTTTGCTCAGTCGCAGTCGCTTCTGCTGTGAATCGCCGCAACTGGCCATTCCCAGCAGAAGTGCTGAAACCAGACATATCATGATTGAAAATTTCTTCATTGTATTTTTACTCTACATTCTTCATCGTATATACTCTGACATAGAGATTTTACTCTTTTTACGCTGTCAGAGCTTACTCCACATAAAGCACGAGTCCCTTCAGGTATTCGCCTTCAGGATGATAGATGTTGATAGGATGATCGGCTGGCTGATGCAACTGGTGCAGGATGCGAACCTTTCTTCCTGCCTGGGCTGCTGCAGTAAACACAGCGTTGCGGAAATTATCCTTGGTTACCACCTGAGAGCAGCTGAAGGTGAAGAGGATTCCACCCTTCTTGATTCTCTGCAAGCCCTTTACATTCAGGCGGGTATATCCCTTCAGCGCATTGCGCAGCGCTGCACGGTGCTTGGCAAAGGCTGGAGGATCGAGGATGATGAGATCATACTGCTGGTCGTGCTCATCCAGATACTTGAAGGCATCCTCGCAGAATGCCTCGTGGCGTGGGTCGCCAGGGAAGTTGAGAGCGATGTTCTCATTGGTCAGCTCGATTGCCTTGGCGCTGCTGTCCACGGAGTGAACCGCCTTGGCATTGCCGCGCATGGCATAGACTGAGAAACCGCCGGTATAGCAGAACATGTTGAGCACGCTCTTGCCCTTGGCGTAATGCTCGAGCAGGGAACGGTTCTCACGCTGATCTACGAAGAAACCGGTCTTCTGACCGCGCAGCCAGTCGATATGGAACTTCAATCCGTTCTCCACAGCCACATCATCAGCATCGCCACCCAGGATAAAGCCATTCTCCTGGCGCAGGTCTGCCTTGTATGGCAGGGTGGTCTCGCTCTTGTAGTAGATGTTCTGCAGCTCGTCGCCCATCACCTGCTTCAGCGCCTTGGCAATCTCCATACGGCATACATGCATACCCACACTGTGAGCCTGCATCACAGCAGTAGGACCATAGCAGTCGATAACGAGACCCGGCAGGTTATCTCCCTCGCCATGCACCAGTCGATAGGTGTTGTTGTCTGGATTTCCGGCGATACCTACCGCCAGTCGCATCTTGTAAGCCGATTCCAATCGGGCGCACCAGAATTCGTTGTCGATATCCACATCGCTGAAAGAGAGCACTCTCACGGCGATGGAACCGATCTGATAATGACCGATGGCTATGAAGTCGCCAGCAGAAGTGAAGACCCTTACGGTTTCACCTTCCTCTATATCATTGTCCATGCGCTGGATAGCGCCGGAGAATATCCATGGATGGAATCTCTTGAGAGATTCTTCTTTTCCTTTCTTTAAATATACGTTCTTATACATTATTATATTATATAGTCTTTTAAGTTCTATCAATTCTCTCATTTACGAAAAATCGAATACATCAACCTAGAACTCTACCAGCTCGTAATCGTCAGCCTTGCTGAGACGGTTGAACTCCTCGTAGATATGAATGCAGCACCATGCGTCCGTGGCGGCATATCTGCACTGAGCCTCTCTGAGCTCCTGGGATTCCCAGTTGCTGAGTCGCTGTGCCTTGCTGATTTTCTGATGGAAGAGGTTGGCGTAGATTTTCTGCAAGCTCATATCCTTGATGCCGAATTTCTTAGCCACATCCTGCAACTCGATGAAATATCCCGGCTTGAAATCGCATCTGCGATGCAACTGCAAGAGGTCATCATGCCAAGACAATCCCACTTTTGGCACCTTTTTATCCTCCAGGAATCGGATGATGGCTGGTGTCATACCCGTGAGATGCAGGCGGAAGAGATAGCAGGTATCGCGGGTACTCACCTGCAGCAGTGATACCTGGAAGTGCATACCCTTGGAGAAACTTGGTCGTGTCTCCGTATCCACACCCAGAATATCCTGTCCCAGGAGATATTCAACAGCGGCATCTGTATCTTCAGCCTTATCTATCACTATCATATTGCCAGGAAAGAGAATTCGAGGCAGGCTATTGATAGTTTTCTTTTCGAAACTAGTGAAAATTATCTTCATTACTGCTATTTATTCATTACAAGTTGCAAAATTAGCAAAAAATCCCGAAAAAAAGGAGCGTTTCTCAATCTTTTTTGCTAATTTTGCAGTTAAATATTAAAAAGAAATAGAAAAATGGCAAAGAAAAGAACATCAGGCAAAACTAAATCATTTAGCGAAGCCATTGGTTTACAATATATTTTCAACAATACGATTACCGATTTCTTCCTCGGACTCGCCTTGCTCGTAGTTGCTGTCGTCATGATACTGGCGATGATATCCTTCCTCAGTACGGGCGCTGCCGACCAGAGCTTGCTGGAGAACATGCAGCCTGGAGAATGGACCAACACGCAGCAGCAGTTCCAGAACTACTGCGGATCCATGGGAGCCATCCTCTCCTATTGGCTGATGGCGGTGAACTTCGGTTTCCCTGCCTTCCTGATTCCCTGCTTCGTGGTGATGGTGGGTTTCCAGCTGATGAATGTCTATCGCGTGAATCTCTGGAAGTGGTTCTTCTGCATGATGGTGGTGATGATCTGGTCATCCGTCACCTTCGCCAAGTTCCTCACTCCTATCTTCGGTAGTCTCATCTTCAATCCGGGCGGAAAGCACGGCATGTTTGTGGTCCAGACCTTGGAGAATGTCATCGGTCCTCCGGGACTCACCGCCATCCTTCTCTTCGTGGCGATCGCATTCCTCACCTATATCACCACCGAGACCATCACCATCGTGAGAAAGGCTCTCAATCCTATCGGCTATATATCTAATAAGGTGAAATTCGAGATTACCAACCATAAGGAGAAGCAGGAGGAGGATGATGCCATCGATGAAGCTTACCGGAATGCTGCCCAGGGTACGGTGCAGGATGAGGAGGATGAGATGGACGAGAACTCCGAGAATTCACAGACTCGGGAGACAACTCCTGAGCAGGGGGCTGACCAGAACCTGGAAAGTACTCTGCAGCAGGAGATGGACAAGGAGCAGAAGGACGGAAATGAGAAGACCACCTCGCCAATCGACCTCGATGCAGCCGCTGCCGATGACAGCCAGCAGGCTGATGCCGACAAGAACGTGGCTGCTCCGAGTCTGATTCAGCAGCAGCGTGAGCTCAGAGCACAGCGCGCAGAAAGAGAGCGCCAGGAGATGGCTGCAGCCGCTGCTGCTTCGGCTCATATCGGAATGGATATCTCTGTGGCTACCGGAGAGGAGAAGGCTACCAGCAACACCGTAAGCAATGCCGAGGTGCTCAATACGCCTATCAATCCGAAGGAGCCGTTCACAAGATACAAGTACCCTACCCTCAACCTGCTGAAGAAATACGACGACCAGGAGGTGTCTATCGACGAAGAGGAGCAGAAGGCCAACAAGAACCGTATCATCGAGGTGCTGGGCAACTTCGGCGTACAGATCAAGACCATCCGTGCCACCGTGGGCCCTACCATCACTCTCTACGAGATTCAGCCTGCCGAGGGTGTGCGCATCTCCAAGATCAAGAACCTGGAGGATGATATCGCCCTGAGCCTCGCTGCCCTGGGTATCCGTATCATCGCTCCTATCCCAGGAAAGGGAACCATCGGTATCGAGGTGCCTAATGCCAAGGCAAACATCGTGAGCATGGAGAGCATCCTGAACTCCAAGAAGTTCCAGGAAACCAAGATGGAGCTGCCTATCGCGCTGGGTAAGACCATCACCAACGAGGTGTTCATGGTGGATCTGGCGAAGATTCCTCACCTGCTCGTTGCCGGTGCCACCGGTCAGGGTAAGTCTGTTGGTCTGAACGCCATCATCACTTCCCTGCTCTACAAGAAGCATCCTAATGAGCTGAAGCTGGTGCTCATCGACCCTAAGAAGGTTGAGTTCAGCGTATATTCACGCATCACCAACAAGTTTATGGCTGCCGTTCCGGATGAGGAGGAGCCTATCATCACCGATGTAACCAAGGTGGTGAGAACGCTGAACAGCCTCTGCGTGCTGATGGACAGCCGCTACGACCTGCTGAAGAAGGCGGGAGCCAGAAACATCAAGGAGTATAATCAGAAATACGTGAACCACAGACTGAAACTGACTGATGGTCACGAATTTATGCCATACATCGTGGTAATTATCGATGAGTTTGGAGATTTGATTATGACAGCTGGCAAGGAGGTAGAGCTTCCTATCGCCCGCATCGCCCAGCTGGCCCGTGCCGTGGGTATCCACATGATCATCGCTACCCAGCGTCCTACCACCAGCATCATCACCGGTAACATCAAGGCGAACTTCCCGGGCCGTATTGCCTTCAAGGTAACTTCGGCCATCGACTCCAAGACCATCCTCGACAGAACGGGAGCCAACCAGCTCATCGGTCGTGGTGATATGCTCTATCTCAACGGCAACGAACCGGTGCGTGTACAGTGCGCCTTCGTAGATACACCAGAGATTGAGCGCATCAACGAATACATCTGCAACCAGCCTGGTCCTATCGAACCGATGGAACTCCCTGAGCCAGCCAGCGAAGATGGCGGCGTAGGAGGCAACGGCAGCGTAGATACCCGCAACCTGGATCCATATTTCGAGGAGGCAGCCCATGCCATCGTTCTCTCGCAGCAGGGCAGCACCAGTATGATTCAGCGCCGTTTCAGCATCGGCTACAACCGAGCCGGCAGACTGATGGACCAGCTTGAGGCTGCAGGCATCGTAGGAGCCGCTCAGGGCAGCAAGCCAAGAGAGGTACTCCTGCAGGATGAGAACCAGCTCAATACATTGCTGATGCAGCTGAGAAACTCATAAGAGAGCCCAGAACCAACGGTCGTCACCGGCCGAAGGGAAAGATAATGGGCAAAAGGTAATATTCGCTCCAAACGCCCTGAAAGGGCAAAAGCTCCTAGCCCAGGGCATCGCCCTGGGTTAATGAGCGAAGAACCAATACGCCCTGAAAGAGCAAAAGCTTTTAGGTTTAGTTTTAATACAATAAACAGTAAGGATATGAAAAAGATTTTAGCTATCGCTTTCGCAGCGATGATGAGCCTGGGCACTATGGCGCAGACAGCCCAGCAGGTGCTCGACAAGACCGCTGCCGTTATCGGCAACAAGAAGGGTGCTACCGCCAACTTCAAACTGTCTAGTCCTAAGTACGGCTCGGCAAGCGGTACCATCACCATCAAGGGTAACAAGTTTAATGCGCGCACACCGGAAGCCATCGTATGGTATAACGGCAAGACCCAGTGGACTTATATGAAGAAGACCAACGAGGTGAACGTGAGCAACCCTACCCAGGCCAAGCAGATGTCGATGAATCCTTATACCTTCATCCACATCTACAAGACAGGATATAAGAGCAGCCTCAAGACCGTGGGCAGCAACTATCAGGTGCATCTCGTAGCCAACAACCAGAAGCGTACCGTGGCAGAGATGTATATCACCATCAACAAGAACACCCACGTGCCATCGCAGGTAAAGATGCGCCAGGGCTCTACCTGGAGCACCATCAACATCTCCGGCTTCAAGGCAAAAGGCATTTCCAACAATTCCTTCGTCTTCAACAGCAAGGAATTCCCAGGAGCAGAAGTCATCGACCTGAGATAATGTCAAAGCTTTTGCCCTTACAGGGCGAAAGGCTTGCATCCAAACAACCCAGGGCGTTGCCCTGGGCTAGGAGCTTCTGCCCTTTCAGGGCGTGAGGAGCAAACTAACAAGCTCCCAGCATAAGGAGAATATTGCAAGCAATACGCCCTGAAAAGGGAAAACTCCTAGCTCTGGGAGAATGTTGCAAGCAATACGCCCTGAAAAGGGCAAAAGCTCCTAGCCCAGGGTATCACCCTAGGTTAAAAATCCAATAAGAAACTACGCCCTGTAAGGGCAAAAGCTTTAAAAATATATTTAAAACCAAACTAAAATGAAAGATCTCAAACCTATCATCTCACAGTTCGATATCACCGGAACTGTAAATGAGGTAAAACCTCTCGGTAATGGACTCATCAATGACACCTACAAGGTGACAACCGTAGAAGATGATGCACCAGACTATGTTCTCCAGCGCATCAACGACTCTATCTTCACCGATGTAGATCTCTTGCAGCATAATATCGAGGAAGTAACTACCCACATCCGCCAGCAGCTCGAAAAACAGGGCGCTGACGACATCGACCGCAAGGTTCTCACCTTCGTCAAGGCGAGCAACGGCAAGACCTATGTAAAGGACGAAGACCAGCAGTACTGGCGCATTTCCGTCTTCATTCCTCGTGCCATCACCCAGGAGGCTGTCAACCCGGAAAGCTCCTACTACGCAGGAAAGACCTTCGGAGAGTTCGAGGCTCAGCTCACCGACATCACCGACCGCCTCGGCGAAACCATCCCTGATTTCCACAACATGGAACTGCGCCGTGACCAGCTCCGTCAGGCAGTGAAGGAAGACCGTGCCGGACGCGCAGAAGGCGTAAAGGATTTCATCGCAGAAATCGAGAGTTATATGGATGAGATGTGTCTCTGCCAGCGCCTCTTCCGTGAAGGCAAGCTGCAGAAGCATGTCTGCCACTGCGATACCAAGGTGAACAACATGATGTTTGATGAAGAGGGTCGCGTATTGTGCGTCATCGACCTCGATACCGTGATGCCATCACTCTTCGTGAGCGATTACGGCGATTTCCTCCGCACGGCAGCGAATACCATCGCCGAGGATTCTCCAGAGTTCGAGAAGATAGATTTCCGCATGGACATCTTCGAATCGTTCACCCGCGGATATGTGGAGTCCGCCTCAGCCTTCCTTTCTCCATTGGAGATTTCCCTGCTTCCTCATGCAGCCGAGCTCTTCCCATACATGCAGGCAGTACGCTTCCTCTGGGATTACCTCAACGGCGACCACTACTGGAAGTGCAAGTATCCTGAGCACAACCTCGTAAGAGCCCAGAACCAGTGGCATCTTTTCCTCAAGGCGAAGGAACACGAGGCAGAGATGAAGGCATTCATCGAAAAACTGTAAGAATAGAAATTAGAGATTCAAGTTTCGCAAGTATGCTCCACACGCCCTGAAGAACTAGCGAATGTGGTTCAAGGACGCCCTGAAAGGGCAGAAGCTCCTAGCCCAGGGCATCGCCCTGGGTATACAAGCAATCAGCAAGGCGCCCTGTAAGGGCAAAAGCTTTGTATATTGCCTGGTATTTGAAGGCTTTTGCCCTTACAGGGCGACAGACTTGCATCCATCATTACCCCAGGGCGATGCCCTGGGCTAGGAGCTTCTGCCCTTTCAGGGCGTGTGGCGGTAACTATCGAAAAACTCTCAAAATAATCTATAAATAAAATGAGTAATATTTATAAGAAATTATCTGTTGGCAACCTGATGGCAATGGCGGTA
>ERZ1034678.1408-NODE-1408-length-12011-cov-5.444714_pt1 | contig 12011 bp, 13 predicted proteins | sample MGYA00520640_ERZ1034678 | MGnify/ENA primary metagenome ERZ1034678 (study PRJEB33766, sample SAMN09781767) | gut metagenome | biome: gut microbiome | host: Homo sapiens | place: Madagascar | study: EMG produced TPA metagenomics assembly of the PRJNA485056 data...
CCTAAAAATAAGAGCGATATGTTTCGATTAAGCTTATCTCTCTTTATAGTAGGAATGTTTTTTGGGATAATAGAAATATTGACAAAAGTAGATTCATTTGCTATAACCATTATTACGTCTATTTGTATGATATCTGCGATATTTTGTTTTCCATACGCTGACAAAACCAAAATTATGGACGGAATAGCAAATTTTTTATCTTATATGGGTTATACCTTTATTACTGCGCTCGCAACAATTTATTGGCTTGCTGATTTATCAAACGAAAAAATCACTATTTGGCTTTCCATCGTGACATCTATACTATTAGTTATCTTCTTCTACATAACGTTTTCTCCTTTATTTAAAGTAATTTCTATGATTATCAATACAATTAAAACAAATGCTACTAAAAATCATAACGGTAGTATCATTACTATGTTTCAGTGTTTTTTCACTGGTGCTGGTATAGTAACAGCCTTTTTGATTGCGTTACTTACTATTGCCAAAACAGCCCTTGAAATTTATGAAATGATTCCAAAATCTTAATATAATTTTCAACTTTACAATAAAACTGTGATTTTATTGTATAAATCATACCCTTGAAACCCAGTATTAATGGGCATTTCAGAAAATTGATTTTTGTAAAAATATCACCTTGCATTACAATTCCACACATAATCAACAAACTCATCAAACTGAAACCTTACCTGATCGGAAACATCTATCTTGGCTTCATTTTTATAAATCTGCTTGCTGATATGTTGTTTTGCAAAACTAATCCAATCAAAATCTTTTTCGTCTGTAACCTCTATCTTTTCATCTTCAGAATTACGACTGCCACACCAAGGGTAAAGGAATACCCTGTTATCGTCTGTGAGTTTTACGATAAGCTCGTATTCTGATTTTGACCAGAAATAATATAAAAGTTCTCCTCTGATAGCTTTTGCAAAGTCAGCTTTATCTTTACAATTTCTCGCTGCCTTGTAAACATATTGTGTGAAACTGCCGTGACGAAAGATGTTGAATTTTTCTATTTTATGTACATTTATATTATAAATGTAAGTACAATAAGTTATTTTTATCATTTCCCTTCGGTTATTACTATTTTAATTTTTACATAAAAACCATCGCTCTGTCATTTTAATTACACATTTATTGATTATAATTTATAAAAATTATACATTGGAGGCGATACATATGTCAAAAGATCCCGACTTTTCTTATTTTAATGAAAAAGGCAAAAAAGTATCTGGAGCAGCAGCCACAGTTCACGAAATTTATACCAATCATGATGGTGTGGGCGATTATAACGATGATGTTGGCGAATCATATTTAAAAGAATTAGTCAAATCTATTTCTGGAAATGCCAATTTGAATATTCAAGCCAAGTCCAAACGTAAAAACATTAAAATCAGCTAATTATTTCTCCACCTATATACAAATATAGGTGGTTTTATTTTATCTAACGAAATGAAATTTTCATTGTGTTACTACATATAGCATTCATTTTTTGGCTTGCATACTATATGTAGTAACTTGTTTATTCTCCTACAACAACCCAAAATTTATGTCTGCCCCATTTGACATTTATACAATCAAGAGCATTGAGTTCATTACATAATTCAGGTTTATTTCTTCTTACTTCCGATATACTCTTTACAATGCCAATCTCAATAAGTATCTTTGCAATTAAACGTGTGTCAGTAAAATACGTAATCGGTTCTTCTTTCTCTTTATAATCTTGTTTTGATGAAGCAACAAGTTCCCATACTGGAACAATAGGTTTGCCTATGATGATATTTTCATAATGCTTGATTTTTAACACCTTCTTCCAATTACCATAAAAGCAATTTTTTATTAGCTCCAATCAATAAATGTAGTAAAGTCATTATATTGATCTGCCATTTCAACTTTATAACCAGCCTTTTCCAATACTTCTTTCACTGGATCTAAAATTGCTTCGATACACATATCAAATTGACCAAGGCTTATAGCTTCTTTTATTCTTTTTTCAACACTATCAAGTTCTTTCTCGATATTAGCTTGATACGCCTCTTTAGATAGCTTGTTTGCTTCTTTTGCAGAAATCATATTATCACCTCCTCACATACAATAAAAAATCTGTTTCATAATACTATCATCAAATTTCACTTTTATGATATAAATATTATCTTTCACTTGCAATATTTCTTGCTAATTTCATAGCGATACCATTAGCAACCTTGCCAAAATTATCAATCTGCTTTACTGTCTCAGGTTCTTCCTTGACACAATCCTCGTAAACAGCTTTAGTCAAGTTCTTTGCAATAATAGGCATTTCCTCTAAAGACCAATTCTCAGGGAGAATACCTTCATCAACAAACTTATTAAGAAGTTTCCTTACTCTTGCTTCTGTAACAATAGTTTCAGCAAGCTTCTGAACCTTTTCTCTCTTTTTCATTGTTGCTGGGTCAACAACCTTTGCTTCTTTATGAGTATGTGCTTCCTGAAACTTTTCGGCTACAATCTTGATGTAGAACGGCTGACGAGTATTAGGATTATTAAGCATTGTCTGATTTTTAATTACAATTCCTTCGCCGTGTTCACCGCCAAGGTTAGTCTTACCTACAAAACTCATACAATGTTCCCAAGAGATAAATTCACCCTCATAAAATGTAGGAACATAAGTAAGATTAAGTTTGCTTACAATAGCCTGAACTGTACTCTGAGGAAGATACTTTTCTGTGTTGGCATCATACACGTCATAACAATAAGCGTGATTATAACGCTCTTCCGGATAAGACAGCGTGTGTGGCACAAGCCATTCCATAAATAATACAAGATTGTCGCTAAGAACAGATTTTACGAGTTCTTTATTGAGCGTCTGCGACCACTCATAAAACCCTCTGAGATTATTACCAACGCTAAGAATATTTTTTCTTGACTGGGCAACTATTGTATCAGTTTCAGTGTCATATCTGATAGCTGCATTACAGCCATCAATTTTTTCCTGAATAACTATGTGATCACCAACGTTAAAACCATCAGCGTATTCAGGCTTAATTCTTTGAATATCCATAAATTTCTTATGTATCATTTTAACATCTCCTTTATAAAATCAATCTTTATTGTATTAAATAAAATAAAATCACACTAACAATTATTCAGAAGCAATAATAATTAGCGCAAACGAAATTATTGGAAGCCAGATCGGAGCAAGTATGTATTCCCAATCCCAATGAATAATATCACAGAGCTTCAAAATAATAGATATTAGCATAAGCGTAAGTATTCCAAAAAACAATAAAAATACAAGACGTTCACCAAATGTAAAGTTAGAATTATTATTTGAATCTTTATTTGGCATTTATCTCACCCTTTCTGCTTTCAACCCAGTTCATAAACTTATCATTGGTTGTTTCCTGAATTTCTGAAACCATGTTATCATAATCGAAACAGGATATAAAGAGAGTAATAACATTTATAACAGGAATAGCAAACATAAGATAAGTAAAAAATCCACCACAATATTTACTATTTAGAGTATCATATTCCTCAAATTCTTTGGTTAAACTCTTAAACTTAGCAAATCTTTTGAGATTTTTATATACTTCTTTGCTGATACAATCCATATAGGTCATATTCGCAACAAAGATTATCGCATTTACTATTATTGCAAACGTCATTACTTTCATTTTAACATCTCCTTAAAGTTTACTTTTCAGACCAATCAGCTGGCACTCCATACTTTTCTTCAGCAAGTTTAGATGCCTCGTAAGCTTCCTTACGTCTAATTGCTTCCATACGGATTCTGTACTTTTCACGTCTTTTCTTATCACGTTCTGCAAGCCTCTGTTCCTCTGCTCTCTGAGCATCAGCCTTTACACGAGTTTCGGCTTCTCTCTTAGGCTTGGTAATAAGCCAATAATCTGCCATATCCGAGATATTCTTACCGAGAAACTTCTTTGCTATATGCTTTGCATAACAAGTTGTGAAGCCATAATAAGCATCTGCCTTGTCAGCAGGACACTCTACCGATTCCTTAGAGCCGTCTGCGAAAGTAAGCACTGTTCTTATGTATGTAGTATCATACTTAGTGAACTGCTGTATTTCACAGTTGATTATTTTATAGTTGACCACATAACTACTGTTTCTCTTAGGAACTTCATCTGTAATATTAAATATAAACTTTGCAAATGCCTCATCAGTGGCAAATAACATTGTTTCATCATTTCTTGCTGCGTTCATTTTTATATTCTCCTTTAATTATTATATTTTTGCGTAACCATATTATTATTTACTTATAATTTGATTACATACTTATTATACCATATCTAACAGAAATGTCAAGTGGTTTTTGAAATATTTTTACTAATTTTTATTATTTACTTTCGTTTATATATTTGGCTCTGTCTTATCAAATCGTACAGTCTGAAAAACTGGGAACTGCAAAGAATAGCTACCGTCCTTGTTCTTAGTTTCTTCTTTATACTTAACAGTAACTATCTTACTAATGATTTCATCAGGGTTATTCCAATAATAATTTCTCTGCTCATCGGTAAAGCCAGAACCAACTTTTACGATATTTCCTTTATATTCACAAAGGATTGCTCCAAGGGTATTTGCATTTTTACCTGTTCCCTGCTCAATATCAATACACTTTAGGTCACAATCATAGAAGCACTTGACCTTAATAAGTTCTTTGGTTCTCTTGCATTTATATGTAGTATCAAACTGAACCATACAGCCTTCTTTATCTGTGCTTTCAGCATATTCAAGCCACTTCTGTATCTGTGAATGGTCTGTACCCTCGTACCACATTGGCACAATTCTGAGATTTTCGATATTGTTATCTTTGATTTTCTTTGCAATTATATCAGTAAGATGCTTCTTACGCTCTCCATACTTTAATGTACTCTCACCAGCTATAAACTCATTCTTGGAAAGACAGTCAAAAATCACATATTCAAGACAAGACTTATCTATATCTTTACTATTTGCAATTCCTGTACCAATCTGAAAATTTTCACTATCTGACTTGCCGTCTATGTTCTTTCTGATAAGTTCACCGTCAAATACAAGGTCGGGAAGATTAAACTTCTGAATATCAGCAATAATATGGTCAAGTCCTGTAAATTCTTTACCTGAACGGCTATATAACTTACCATTATAATAGACACATCTTGTTCCATTCATCTTCTGACTTATGTAAATATATTCATTACCTTTAAGTTTAACCTTATCAAGAGGTGTACCAAGCTGCACGTCAAACACAGGTACAAATCCTTTACCATATACGGCATTTACCGTCTTAGCATCTATACCAAGTTTCATAGACTTCGTTACAAGCTGTTTATAATATTCTCTGTGTTCTTCTGGCTGTAAGCTGATAAAACCTTGTACGATTGCTATATCACAATCTCTGCCAGTGTTATTAGTTTCAAGATAGAGCATCATATCTCGCCAAGTCTGAATTGGAGTTGTTTCATACTTGACTGGTTTATTAAGCTTCTTGGTGCTAATTCCTGTTATTACAAACGGATTTAAGAGCCATTTAAGTGTATTAGTAAAAAGACTATTACTCTCATTCTCTTTGAGAATTGCTATTTTTTTATTTTTCTTTGTCGTAGATTGAAGTTGGTTGAAAATTTTAAAAACATTATTCATCTGTGTTCTCCTCTATCATTCATAATCAAAACCAATCTCAGAAACAGCATTAATATAACCAAGACCCTTACATTGTGGACACTGACACAAAGGTTCATTGATAAATTTGATTAGGTTTTCTAACCACTTATCAACCTTTTCTTTTAACTCATTTTCGTTATTTGCACACATTTCGGGTATAATAGGATAACCTTTATATTGTTCATTTTGATGTGTCATAGAAAAAATTTTCTTTTCATCGTATTCTTTTATAACTGTGTGCATCTTATTTCTTTCACGTTTAGTTTTTGCAAAAATATTTGTATATGTAACAGTTTCAGGTTCAATCATTGGTATATTTTTTCTTACTTCAACAAAAGAATCATAATTATACTCAATTTTTGCAACCGAATTATCAATGTGTTCAATAATGTACTGTCTTGTAATGTCGTACATTTGTTTAGATGTAAATTTGCAAGGATATTCATGAAGTGTTACTTCTGGAAATATTATTTTGTCTAACATTTGATGCTGAACATTTGCATTTGTAATAATATATTGCTCGTCAGAATAACTACTACGATTACGATGAAAACCCTTGTATTCAATTTTAGGAGGAAAATTATAATTTTCAATCTCACAAATTACTTGAATATCATAAACTATTTCCTTTAAACATGGTGGCTCTTGATCGCACTTATAAAAATATAAAGCATCAACAACATCGCTATCATAATTTTTTACTTCTTCATAAGGAATAATAGCTGGTAGGCTATCTGAGATTAAAGATTCGTTTTTAATTTCATATCTTCTATTAATAATCTCTCCTGATTCTTTTCTTTGGATAAGGGACGGATATTCATCAATGTAATACCAATTTTTACAATGCGAACCAATAGCTTTTTTACCATCAAACAAAAGATTATCAATTTCAGTTCTATGATACTCATAATCGTAACCATTTGCAGTAAGACAATCAGAAATAAAACAACCTTTATCTGTTTTTATACATAACATTTGTGGTAAATTCGTAGTTGAAGTATTGTTATTCATTTGTAGTTCTCCTTTTTAATATGATAAAATGTTTCTTTTATTGGCTTCTAAGATTTCAATTTTTTCGGTCTTTTTAGTTGTTGACTGGAGCTGACTGAATATTTTGAATACGTTAGTCATTTCATTCATTTGTGGAGTCTCCTTTCGATAGTGAACTTAACCAAGTATTTCTTTGTGAAGCCTTAACAGTTAAACATCTCTGAAATGCGCTTGGCTCTGCAATTAAGGCGCATTTCTTTTTGGCTCTGGTTATGGCAGTGTATAGCATACATCTATCAAGCAACTTATAATGGGTATTATCAATCAGGATAATTACATTCTTAAACCCACTGCCCTGTGTAAGATGACACGTTAAGCAATAAGCAAGTTCAATGTTTGCAAGTTCTTCCTGAGAAAATGAAAGTTTCTTATCTCCAAAGTCAATTAAAACCTCAGTGTCAGTTTTATCTTTAACTGCTGGAATAATATCTGTGATATATCCAGTTTCACCATTAAAGACATTTTTATCATAATTGTTTGCTCTTTGGATTACCTTTGAGCCAACACGAAAAACTTTCTGCCCATATTTAATTTCTTGTACAGTACCGCTTGGGATTAACATATCTTGAATGATATTATTGATTTCAAAAGAACTGTTTGTTCTATCTTTCTTACAAGGTGTGAGAATAATAGTTTCATCGTAACCATCATTTTCAGAAGCTTTCATAAATAACTTTATGGCTAAATCTCTCATACCTTCCCGATTTTCACGGAACATATAGGTCATATCTTGCAATTCACCAGTAACAACCTTTAAACTTGGCGATTCAAGAGGATTTTGCCCGTTTCTAATTTTGACTGAATCTGAAATGATTCCCGATTTTTGTGCTTGCCTAAGAATTTTGGTTAATTTACAACAGGTAAAAGTATTGCAATTAAGCAGATCGTGAAAGATATTTCCACTACCAATAGGCGGTAACTGACCGTCATCTCCAACGATTATAACTTTGCTTCCTTCTCTTATCGCACATACCAAGGCAAGAAAAATCTTTGTATTAACCATTGAAGCTTCATCAAGAATTATTATATCATTAGGAAGCCTATGTTCTTCATTGTAAAAGAAACCTACTTCACTATATTTAAGCAATCTATGAATCGTACTTGCTCTTAAATTCGTAGCTTCTGTTATTCTGACGGCAGCTTTCGCAGATAGCGCACAAGCAGCTATTGAATAGTTTTCATATATTTTAGTCAAACCTCTAAGAATACTACTCTTGCCAGTGCCTGCTTTTCCTGTAATCAATACGACCTGACTATTACAAGCCTTTTCAATCTCCTTCTTTTGTTCCTCAGTATATTCAAAACCCTGTTCCTTTTCTGCTTTCTGAATACCTGCTGTCATATCAATTCCATAAGTAATCTTGTATTCATTAAGAGACTTTAAAATATTATAAATAGCCATTTCATCATTGTACTGAGATTTTAAGCCTATTTTGTCGTCTGAAAAATGCAAAAACAAACCATCTTGTCTTTGTTTCTCTTTAAACATCTTGTAAATTTCATAACATTCGTTCATATTATCTCTAATTGCATTATCCAAAGTGTTTTCGGAAATATATGTATGTCCATCATTATTACCGATATATTCAAGATAATACTTTATAAATGCTATTACTCGTTTCTGAGAAATTTTTATTTCTGGATTGATTTTAAGCGCAAGGTCATCAACTTTTTTAAAGCCAAGTCCTCTTATTTTTGTCATAATATAAGGATTTTCTATAAGTTTTTTCTTTAACAAATGAGGATTTGGCTCAGTTGAAATAAGTTTGTTTATAACATTGTATGTGACACCTAATGGCTGTAACATAATCAAAATATCCGAAATAATATAATTATCAATAATATTTCTCTTGATTCTGTTCCAAGTTATTTCACCTATACCATTAATTTTGGTGTAGTCGATTTCTCTATTATGAAGAACATCGTCAACAACATTAGGATAAGCAGCCAATATGTTTTTTGCTTGCAATTCTGTTACCTGTGTTTTTAAATATGCGATTTGCTGTTCTTCTGTTTTGGGAACGCTTGTCGTCACAGACGATGGTACGTATTGATATGCTTTATATTTTGCATTATACTCACATTTTGCTTGAACGGTATATTTCATTCCGATTGTTAGTCTTTGCATTTTACCAACAAGAGAACTTCCCTTTTTCTTAATAGGATTATCACCAAAAGGGTCATCATAACAGTCATAAAATTCAGGAATCTCATCATCAGTTGTAAAACTATATACTCCCCAATTACTATCTTCGTTATAATAGCGTTCTTGCTGTGGAACAATTTTAAATTCAAGGATTTTATCTGCCAACTTTCATACTCCTTTCCTGTAACCATTGATAATAAGACTTAATGTCTTTTACTATAACTTTGTCCTCGTCATCTTTACGGCATTTAATTGTTACCTGTGACCCCTTTTTAATTATATCCTCATATTGTCTTAACTGTGAGTTCCATACTGTTCCCTCAATTAAGCCAAATGTTGAATATACATTTATAAAAGCGAATTGATTTTTATGCTTATCCTTTTTCTTCTGAACTTTTGAAATAACGCCAACTATCGTACATTCATTTCCTACCTCAACATCTTCAAACTGAACAGTAAGATATTTTAAAGCATCTTTAAAAGGGTTATCGTGAATAAAAATCTGCAAAGTCTCAAATTCCCAAAATGGCTCATCTTCAAGATATTTATTATTCTCGTCAATATATTTTTGGAAACGTATTTCTTGATCTTTATTAAAACTGTCAAGTTTAATCTTATTTACCAGTTTTAATAAGACATCTTTGTCGTAATCATATTTTTTATCACTTTTCCTATACTGTTCAATATCAATTCCATAATCCACAATAAGCTTTGTATAAGGTGGAAGTTTTGAAATCTCTTTGAAAACTAATGGCGAATACAGTGATTTAAGATATTTAATCAAATATTGACGTTTATTTTTAGTCGGTATAGCTCCTGATTTAACAAGATTTATTATTTGTGCCTTCGTTAAATCCACTCTTTGTAAAAGGTCATCAAATCCCTTATACTTGCCTTTGTCTGTACGTTCAAGGATAATTTCTTTTGCTACCTTTTCTCCTATTCCTGTAATTGCAGAAAGCCCAAAAAGCACTTTGTTATCATTTACAGAAAAGTCAATCTGAGATTTATTTATATGAGGTGGTAAGGTTTCTACGTTGAACTGCTTAGAGTCAATTATGTATTTATTTATCATTCCTGACTTATCCTTATTTAAATTAAACAAAGCCTTAAAGAAATAAACAGGATATTTCGCCTTTAAATAAGCAGTCTGGAAGCATAATACAGCATAGCTATAACTATGAGATTTGTTAAAAAGATAACCACCTTTGGTTTTAAGCTCGTCACTGATTGTTTTAGCCAATTCTTCTGAATAACCATTATCAATAATCTCTTGATAAAGTTTTTCAGATTCTTTTTTTACCAGTTCTACATTCTTTTTGCCGATCGCCTTGCGAAAAAGGTCAGCACCTCCATAGCTTCTGCCACCGAAAGTTCTAACAATATCCAAGAGCTGTTCTTGATATATCATACAACCATATGTGCTTTCAAGAATAGGCTTCATATCTGGGTGAATATACTTTACAAGTGATGGATTATGTTTACATTCAATAAACTCTTCCAACGCACCCATAGAATCAGGACGATACAATGCCAAAACTGCTGACATGTCTTCCATACTGGTAGCCTGAAGTCGTAAAAGTAAGTCTTTCATACCAGCACTCTCAACCTGAAACACACCATTAGTTAATGCTTTCCCTAATAACTCAAAAGGCAATGTATTATTCTCAAACTCTGGATTATTGATATTTATATCATATTCAGACAAACCTAAGTCATTTTGAATTTCTTGAACCATAGTTAAGGTTTGAACACCAAGTATATCAAATTTGATAATGCCTATTTCTTCAACAAGACGTTTATCGACTTCAATGACGTGTTCACCCTTAGAGCCAAGTTTCATTGCCATATAGTCGCTAATATCTGTATCTACTATTCCAACACCGCCAGCGTGACAACTTACAGTTTTTACTCTTCCACTTAGTTTTCCAGCAATTTCAAGAAGTCCAATGTATTCCTCGTGTTCTGCTAAATATGATTTATTATTTTCAATACATTCCTGAAAAGTATCATAGGTGAAACGTTTTGATAACTTGTCCATATCTGCGTACTTAAATCCAAGTATCTTACCGACATCTTTAATTGCTACAACAGGCGTTATGTAAGAAAAATTTATGATCTGGCATACTCTATTTTCGCCATATTTACTGATAAGATAATTTATTACAGTAGGTCTGTCAGATACATCTATATCCAAATCAGGCATAGATATTCTTTCGGGATTAAGAAATCTCTCAAAAATCAGACCATATTTAATAGGGTCAAGGTCTGTAATGCCTATTGTATAGCAAACAAGACTTCCTGCGCCAGAGCCTCTGCCCGAACCAATTTTAACTCCGTGAGTTTTTGCATAATTGATAAAATCCCATACAATTATAAAATAGCCATCAAAATTCATTTGATGAATAATGCCCATTTCATAATCAATTCTATCTCTTCTTTTCTTTTGCTCAGTTTCCGAAAGAGCATTAAATCCTCTTGTTTCCCACCCTTTTTCAATGAGGTTTAAAAGAAATTCATAATTAGAATTAAATCCCTTTGGAAGCGGATATGTAGGTAACTGTGGAGACTGAAAGGGCATATGTACTTCTTCAATCATTTCAGTAACAACGTTTGTTTGATTAAGTCCATATGCAACATTATTCTTGCCGATTTGAGATGTCATTATTTCGTAAATTTCATCTTCGCTCTGTAAATAACAACCTTCATAACTTTCAGACAGCGTTTCTGTATCGTGAGCAATTTGAACGTGCCTTGCCTGATAATATAAATCTCCTTTTGTAGCTGCGTGGCTATCTGTTGTTATAATATATGGAGTATTTGTTATTTCAGACAACTTTAGAATCTTTTTGTTGTATTCTGCCTGTTCATTTGATTCATGCGATTGCATTTCAAGGAAGAAATGAGGAAATATTGATCTATATTCTTTAATATATTCAACGCACTTATTAAAATCACATTCTCTTGCAAGTTTTGAAGCAAGACAAGCAGAACTGATAATTAAGTCTTCAGCATAGGGAGCAATATCTGATATTTGAACTCTTGGCTTAAAATAAAATTTTTCAAGATTTGACTTAGTAATTATTTTATTCAAAGCCTTTCTGCCGTTTTCATTCTTCGCAAGAGCAATAAGGTGAAAGTATTTATTATTTTTATCTTTTACAGA
>ERZ1034678.1417-NODE-1417-length-11957-cov-8.792640_pt1 | contig 11957 bp, 9 predicted proteins | sample MGYA00520640_ERZ1034678 | MGnify/ENA primary metagenome ERZ1034678 (study PRJEB33766, sample SAMN09781767) | gut metagenome | biome: gut microbiome | host: Homo sapiens | place: Madagascar | study: EMG produced TPA metagenomics assembly of the PRJNA485056 data...
CGCGGCGATAATAGCCCGTCGGGCGAAGGCAGCGCGCTGCCGCTTTTTTTGTTTACGGGAAAAAATATATAAAAAACAGACTGATTAATAATGTGTACCCTTTGTCAAGGACACATTGAAAAAATGGCAGACAATGTTTGTGCATTCCCTTCTTGGACTAGTCCAAGAAGGGAATTTTTTTCGCCGACCACCATCAGTGCCGTTCCTGGCTGGGCGAACAGGTATTCCCTGTATTCGCATGGAGTCTTGCGCTTCAGTCCCCACTGGCATCTGCTGTGGTTGTAATAATCCATGTAGTCGTCGATTTCGTCCCTTACCTGTTCCAAAGTCAGGCAGTTGTCCAGATGAAGTTCATCCTTCATATGTCCGAAGAAGGATTCCATCGGGGCGTTGTCCCAACAGTTCCCTCTCCTTGACATGGACTGGACGATGTCCTTCTGTGACAGATATCTCTGGTACTGTCGGCTCGTATAGTGGCATCCCTGATCCGAATGGATCAGGAAATGCTCCGGAAGCCACTTTATCGAGTCGAGTCCGGAAAGCATGTCCATGACAAGCCGCATGTCGATCCTGTCCGAAACGCTGTAGGCGACGATTTCGTTCGTTGAAGCGTCCTTTATTGTGGAAAGGTACGCCCTTCCGTTGCTTCCGTAGAACAGGTATGAGATGTCGGTGAGAAGATGGCGTCCGGGTTTTGACGTGGCGAACTGTCTGTTGAGCTTGTTCGAGAATACTGAATTCGTCTTCAGCGCCTTTGCAATCCTTCTGAGCGGGTTTGCCTTCCTTATCGGACAGAAAATGCCCGTTTTCTTCATCAGCCGGCGTATTTTCTTTAGATTCATTACGATTCCCTTCTCATGTTCCAGCGTCATCTTGATCTGTCTTGCCCCTTTCGCACGTCCTTTGAAGCCATACGCCCATCTTATCATGTCCATGTCGTCCAACTCGGCCTTGTCGACTGGCCTTTCGCCGGCTTTCAGATAGGAATAGTAGCCGGAGCGGGACACCTGAAGCCTTTCGCACATCCATCTGACTTCAAGACAGGGATGCTTTGACTTCATCTCCATTATCGTTTCGAATTTTCGTCTGACGGGGATTTTTGAGGCTGGTAACGTCGTTCCAGCCTTCGTATTTGGCGTAGGAAATCGTTCTCCGCCTGAAGCTGTTCAATCTGTTTTTTCTGGGATTCGATGGTTTCCTCGGGTGTTCTCAGCTTTTTCCTCGGCCTTCCTCCACCGTAATGCCCGGTCTTCAGTTCCCTTCCGTCGTCATCGAGCTTTTTCCAGTTCCTGTAGGCCGATTCGATTCTATCCATCCCGATTACATCGATATCGAATCCGCAGTCCGTGAAAGTCTGCCACAGGGTGATCCCCTTCCTGGTGTTATCGAGGCACAGTTTCTTGAAATCGGCTTCGAAGACAATGTATTTGTCCGTGACCTTGTGGACATTCTTGTTTCTGCAAAGAACTTCCATCTGCTCTTTCGTGAATTTGGTTTTGCTCATGCATGTCCTCCGTTTCTGGACCGACGTCGTGAAAAAACACCATCCATTGACCTATCTACATAATAATATATGTGATTTGATCAATGTATGGTGTTTTTTGTTTTCATTGCCGTGTCCTATTTACAGGGGACATTTTATAACCAGTCTGTTTTTCTTTAATAAGATTAATTTATTAGCTCATAATTAATTATTTTGTTTTGATCTATTTTTTTGTCTTTTCCATTTCTTCAGCATTATCAGCTATTTAATTAGTTAAACTAACGTATATAAAATTCAAAACAAAAAGCTTTGATACTTTTTCGAGTATCAAAGCTATTCATTTTAATTGTGGTGGAGATGACGGGGATCGAACCCGCGACCTCATCGTTGCGAACGATACGCTCTCCCAACTGAGCTACACCCCCTTAAACTCCCATCTGGGAGTTTTTTTATTACTTTATTTCCTCTATGTCGTCAAATGAAGATGTAATCTCTGTGAAACGTCCGAAGAACATTATTCTCAAAGTTACTTCATTCTTATCTTGATCTACTGCAGTAATTTGACCGATTGAGTTTTCGAATGTGCCGCTGAGAACTTTAACTGTATCGCCAACTTTGTATCCGGTGAACATATCATCATCAGTAATCTTCATTCTCTTTAAAACAGGCTCTATTTCTTCACGAGGAACAGGGAAAGGTTTTGCTCCACCTCCGGATGATCCTACGAATCCTGTGACATCTGGTGTGTTTCTGACCATGTACCAAGCTTTATCGTCCATAATCATTTCGATGAAGATGTATCCAGGGTAGAAGTTCTTTATGACTTTCTTGCCATTAGGCTTTCCATTCTTATCTTTTCCATCTTCTTCGTATTGGGCGACAACGATTCTAAAAATATAGTCTTTTAAGTTTAAATTAACACTACGTCTTTCAAGAGATTCAGCGACTTGTTTTTCTCTTCCAGTATAGGTACTAACAACGTACCATTGCTTTTCGCCTAAATCTTTCTTTTTTGTTTCGGAATTATTGTTTTCGACACTAGTTTCTTTAGTATCTAATTCTTCTTCATTCAACATTAGAATTTACCTCCTATATATTTAACTATACTCAAAATAGCATTGGCAGCTGCTTCAGTACCTGAGCCTGATGTTGAGCTGGTGTTTGGGTTGACTCTTTGGAAAGCTCTAAGAATTTCCAAAGCAAGGTAGTCAGAAATGGCTAAAACGATAGCACAAATTACGGTCACGCCGATGACGATTCCAACGGCTGGCCAAAGTTCTTTGGCTGAAGGCCAACGAACACGATGAGTCTCTTCGGCAACACCTTTAAAATATTTGCGGATTTTTTTCATAGCGCCTCCTATTTCGTCTCTTTATGAAGGGTATGGCGGTTGCAACGTGGACAGTATTTCTTTTCTTCAAAGCGTTTTGTACTATCTTTTTTCTTATTCACAGAATAATTTCTGGATAAGCATTCAGTGCAGACCAATATAACTTTTTCAGTCATTCATTACCCTCCTTTAAGGCATTTTAAAAGGCTCTTTTTGGAGCCTTATAAAATCTTTTTTATTTTACAACAAGATAATAAATTTTTATGGATAAAAAATAAGGTATTATCTTTTAAACTGGTGTCTATTTTAAAATCACTTTAAATCTTTTAAGAAATCTACACTCAATAAATCAGATGGAATTCTTAAGTCACCTCTTTGACTTAACGAGACACTTCCAACTTTTACTCCATCAGGTGCTGCGGATCTCTTGAATTGGCTTGCAAAGAATCTTCTATAGAAGAGTTTTAACCAATTCTTGATAGTTTCTTCGTTGAACATATCCTTAAAAGCAATAGTAGCAATTCTTAATATCTTTAAAGGTTGATATCCATTTCTTAAGAAGTGATATAAGAAGAAATCATGAAGAATATATGGACCTATGATGTCTTCTGTAATTTGACTTATTTCATTTTTACTCTTCGATGGGACGAGTTCAGGAGTTATAGGTGTATCTAAAATATCTATTAGTGTTTTTGATAGTAATGGATTTGATTCTCTTTCATTATTTGCAACCATTCTAACTACTTCTTTCACAACAGTTTTAGGAACGGATGCATTGACGTTATACATACTCATCTGATCTCCGTTATAAGTAGCCCAGCCTAAGGCAATCTCAGATAAATCTCCAGTTCCTATAACTATTCCGCTTTTATAGTTTGATTCATCCATCAAGACATAAGTTCTAGCTCTTGCTTGAGCATTTTCATAGGCCGCATCATACAAATCTAAGGGGTGATCTATATCTTTTAAATGTGATTTTACTGTATTTGATATATCTATTTCTTTGAATGTTACACCTAATGTTTCAGCTAGTATTTTTGAATTGTTTCTAGTCCTGGCGGTAGTGGCAAAACAAGGCATTGATATAGCGATAATATCTTTAACATCTTTGTTTAAATCTTTAAAAGCTTTATAGGCTACTAATAATGCTAAAGCTGAATCTAGTCCACCTGAAACACCTATTATTACAGTCTTGCAATGAGTAGCTTGGATTCTTTTCATCAATCCATGTGATTGACAATTGAATATAGTATTTAAATTGTCTTCGAGATTCTTACTCGATATATCTAAATAAGGTGATTTGACAAATATTCTATCTAATGATTTGCTATATGAATCTGTCAAACTGAAATCGATAGTTTGATAACCTTTTTCTTGTTTATAAGAATATGTAGTCATTTGTCTTCTTCTAAAGGCTAATAAATCCACATCGATATCTTTTACCATGATATGATTATTAAAATCATTTTTCTCGCCTAATAAATTTCCATTTTCGGCGATTATTAAAGGTGCTGAATAAACTACATCTTGAGAAGTTTCACCTTCACCTGCTCCAGCATATACATAAGCACAAATTAATCTAGCGGAGGTAGAACTAATTAGTGATTTTCTATAGTTTTCTTTTCCGACCATTTCATTTGAAGCGGATGGATTTAAGATTAATGTAGCTCCGTTCATTGCATGATGTGTAGAAGGTGTATCTGGAGTCCATAAATCTTCACAGATTTCGATTCCGATTGTTAAGTTCTCAATTTCTCTGCAGTGAAATAATAGTTTTGGTCCGATAGGAATTAGATTTCCATCTATTTCGGTTACTTCATTTTCATCAAATGATGGAGTGAAATATCTAGCATCATAGAATTCATTGTAATTTGGAAGATATTTTTTAGTTACTATTCCAAGTATCTTACCTTTAGAAATAACTGCTGCTGCATCATAAATCTTCCCTTTAAATGAATAAGGAAGACTGACTACCATTAACAAATCCAAATCTTTTGTCTTGTTTGTTATTTCAATCAAGCCTTCTTTAGCTTTTTTTAAAGTGTTGGATTGAGCAAACATATCTTGAAGAGAGTAACCAGTCAAAGCTAATTCTTGGAAGGTAATAATTTTAGCACCCATTTCATTAGCTTCTTTAGCTTTTGAAACTATATCATTTACATTCGAATTTATATCATTTAGATAAACATTGGATGTAATAGCGGCTACTTTAATAAATCCATCATTTTTCATATTTAAATCCTCATATATATATTTTATATCAGTTTTAATCTTCTTCATCATCAACAAGCTTAGTAGGTCTATTATGCCCATCGAATATATTTGATAATACTCTAACTAGATAAAATAGATCATCTAAATAGGATGATGTTCTTCTCAATCCTAAGATGAAATGGCGATCGATAAATCTAATTTCTTTAATTGAGTCTCTTATAGGACTTAGATACATCTCTAATTTCTCTTTGACATTTTTTACATTAGAGAAGGCTTCTGTCAAAGTTAATTTAAATGATTCCATCAATTCTTCAAATCCTATAAATAATTCATCGTTATTTAAAGCTATTTCAATAAGTCTTTTTTTAAATAAATTCCTAACCTCTAATGGATACGGTCCATAAGAATCTCTTATGGTCTTAATCAAATCATTTAATTCGTTCTCTTCTGTGCAATCTTGTATTTCTCTATACAAATTGACTCTATCGGTTGAAGATGCATAATCAGTAGGAATATGTGCATCTAAAGTAAATGACAAGTTGAACTTTGTGGGCTTCTTTTGAGCTAACTTGATTCCCTTCTCGTTAGCTCGTTTTTGCTCAATCACTTCTTTTAATAATTTCGTATAAGTCTCATAACCTAATGAGTCTACAAATCCTGCTTGTTCTGAGCCCAAAATATTTCCACTACCTCTAATCGCCAAGTCTTGTTGAGCAATTTTATATCCGGATCCTAATTCAGTGAAATCTTTTAATGCTTTCAGTCTCTTTCTACCTTCATCACTGATTCTATCGTAGTCCCTATATAATAAATATGCATATGCCAATCTATTTGATCTTCCGACTCTCCCTTTGATTTGATAGAGCTGAGCCAATCCGAAATTTTGTGAGTCTTCCACAATAATAGTATTTACATTTGGAACATCCAAACCTGATTCGATAATTGAAGTTGAGACCAATATTTCTATTTTTTTGTCGTAGAAATCATTCATGACATCCGCAATTTGATTTGCATCCATCGAACCATGGGCTACACCGACTGTGATATTAGGAAACATCTTCTTTAGTTTTCCAGCGACGGAATAAATTGTATCTATTCTGTTATGAAGGAAATAAACTTGTCCGTCTCTTGCTAATTCTCTGGAAATGACTTCTTTGATTAATCCATCATTTTCTTGGCAAACATATGTTTTTACCGGCAATCTATTTTGAGGTGCATCTTCCAAAATAGACATAGGTCTTATAGTTAACAATGACATTTGCAATGTTCTAGGAATAGGAGTTGCTGACAATGATAGAACATCTAAATTCTTAGCGATTTCTTTAATTCTTTCCTTTTGTGCCACTCCAAATTTTTGCTCTTCGTCGACTACTAGAAGTCCTAATTCTTTAAACTTAACATCTTGAGATAGAAGTCTGTGTGTTCCGATGACCAAATCTATTTTTCCTGCACTTAAATCTTCTAGAGTTTGTTTCTCTTCTTTGGAGCTATTGAATCTATTCAATATTCCAATTCTTACACCAGTGTCTTTGAATCTTTGTTTTGCTACTTCAAAATGCTGTCTTGAAAGTACTGTTGTAGGACATAATAAAGCAGCCTGATATCCATTCATCACAGCTTTAAATATTGCTTTGAAAGCTAATTCTGTTTTTCCAAATCCAACATCTCCAGCTATCAGTCTATCCATAGGATGTGGTTTTTCCATATCTGCTGATATATCGTTCCAAGCTTTGTTTTGAGATAAAGTTAAAGGATAAGGGAAATCTTTTGCAAAATTTCCTTCTTCGACTGGGTCTGATTTATATGCAATTCCTTTTATTCTTTCTCTTTCGGAATAAATATTTAGAAGCTTGTCGGCTAAGAAGGTCATTCTTGATTTAATTTTAGCTTTCTTTCTAGCCCAAGTAGCTCCACCTATTGTATCTAATGATGGTCTATTTGCTTCTGAACCAGCATATTTTCTTATATTGTTAAAATTTTTAATTGGAACCATCAAAGTAGCTTGATCGGCATATTCGATAGTTATATAGTCCAATCCTTTATATTGCTGAATTCCTTCAAAGATTCCAATTCCGTTTTTCTCTTCAACTACATAATCGCCTTTGACTAAATCAGAATATTTTTTAATAGGTTTAAAGTCTTTATAACGAGTCAAGAATCTTGATTTCTTTAAAGCTACTCCAAAGATTTCAGCTGAAGATAAAAACTCGGCTTTATCTTTGATTCTAAATCCTTTGGTCAGGCTAGAAGAAAGGATAGTAACTCCGTTCTCTATACTTGAATCCATAGAATAAGGATAGGATGATTCATTTAAATAATTAATGTAAGTTGGAATGGTCTTATCATCCAAACAAGCATATGTTTTCAAGTTCAATCTTTTTGCATCTTCTAATAAAATGCCAGATTGATTTAAATTCGAATTTGTAACAGGTATTTCACAGATTCCATCATTGGATTCCAATGAATTTAATTCTATTTTCTTATAGTGTGCTTCTCTATTGGCTACACTAGGAAGTTCATATATACTTTCTAAAGGTAGAGATAATCCTTTTGTTTTGTTGTCGGCAAAATAAGATATTTCATCTTCCTTAAATGAATTTTGGCTTTGATAAAATTGTTTTGGTGAAACCATGAATATCTTATATTGTTTGAGATAATTGATGATAGTTCCTTTTTTGACATCGTAATATGGAAATAAAGATTCATCGGCATCTAATACTATTCCACTTTTGATAGTATTCTCTGATGATATTTCAATATCTTTGATCTTTTCATCAATTTCTAATTTTAGATTTGAATCCTTTATGGATTTCAAATCTTTAAGCATTAATTCTTTAGCCTTTATTGCAGTTTCTTGATTTACTGGTCTTTCACTCGCTGGTAAAATTGTGGCTTTTGTAAGCTGTGTTTCACTCTTTAATGTTAAAGGACTAAATAGTCGAATTGAATCAATTTTGTCATCATCTAATTCGATACGAATAGGTAGGTCGTAAGAAGGTGAAAAAACATCTAAAATGGTTCCTCTTACAGCATATTCAAAGCCACTGCTTACCCAATTGACTCTGTTGTATCCTTCATTAGATAGTTTGGACACTAATTCATCTCTATCTATCACTTCACCTACTTCTATATCAAATGCGACATCATCAAATAATTCAGGTGAATCTATCGGTGATAGCGAAGCTGCAGAGTTGAATAAAACTATTATGTTTTCGCTGTTTCTAATTCGATATAGTGTTCTAAGTCTTTCCCTAGCCATTTCTTTGGATGAAGAAGTGTTTCCTAATCTAAGAATCTCATCTTTAGGATAAATAGCTACTTTTTCACTAGGTAAAAAGTCTAATAAATAATCTGAGAAGAGTTGAACATCATATAAAGAAGGGAAGGCTAAAGCAATCTTTGAAGGATTATTGTTATAAGCTGTGACTATTTGTAGGGCTAGGCTTTGCAAATTTGAAGTCACAAAATCTTGTTCATCATCGATGGACTGAATTTGTGGGCTGTCTTTTAAATATTTTGATATTAAATTTATTAGTTTACTTGGCATTGTTTTCCTTTGATTTCTTTGCAGACATTAAGCTCAAAGCACGTTGAAATCCGAATTTAATCATCAAATGAAGGAATTCAATAGCTTCATCTTCAGCTTTATTGATCAATTCTCTATCTTCCTTAGATGGCTTTCCTAAAACATAATCGACAGTTTCTGCTTTTGTTTTAGGCTCTCCTGTTCCGATTCTAATTCTCTTGAATTCAGTAGTTCCTAAATTATCTATGATATTTTGTAATCCTTTTTGTCCGCCAGATGAGCCTTTGATTTTAATTCTGTATTCTCCTGGTTTGATGGCCATATCATCACAGATGACTATTAAATCTTCCACAGGAATCTTATAGTAACGCATTAATGGAACAATGCAAGTTCCAGATAAGTTCATATAAGTCAATGGCTCAACTATAAATACAGTTTCACCTTCAATGTTAGCTTTGACATATCTACCTTGGAAATCGACTTTGTCCAAAGATAATCCTAAGTCTTCAGCTAATCCTTCAACGACTTCAAATCCCATATTATGTCTTGTTCCAACATAATCGAGACCAAAATTTCCTAATCCTGCTATTATTTTCATAATTCAACCCTCAATGCTGAATAATTATATCAAAGGGAAATAAATATAGTTCATATTAGGGATTTCATAAAAGTTGATAATGCGTATACCTTTAATATATATTTATAAACTAGTCTTATAATTTAATAATGATTTAGGAGGAATTGAGATGGAAGAGAAAAAAGAATCTTTAGTAAAGTCTTTTATGAGTGGTCTTCTCGGTGGATTGTTCTCATTAACTCCTATGGGAAACTATGGAGTTTTATATACTTCTGGATTCTTAAATAACAGCCTTACCAAAAAGCCGAAGATAAGATGGATTTGGTGTGCTTTATTAGCTGTTTTAGGATTGATCATTGGAACTTTACCAAGATTGATAATGGGTGTTAATTATCTTGAAGATAAATTTCCATTGGCAACATTTTTATTGTTTGGAATTGCAAGCTTAGGTCTTATCATCGCTTCTTTGATAAAAGAGGTTAAGAAGAAAGACAAAACAACATTAGAAAATATATTGTTTCCAACTTTACTCATTGTTGGAATGGCAATATCTTTTGTTATGACTTTCTTTTTGAATAAGAGTAGCAATCAACCTTTGATAGGAAATGAATATTTGTCTTGTTTGGTGTTTGGATTTGTTATGGGATTTGCAGTACTGATCCCAGGATTACCTGCTCATTCAATATCTAACATTTTTGGTATGTCTTCGACATTAGAAACAATAATGATTAATATTCCTGATAAAGTTGAAATAACAAAATCTATTGGATTGATTGCAATTATGATTATTGGAATGCTGCTAAATTTAATAGTGTTTTACTATCCTTATAAAAAATTATTTAGTATTGTTAAGGATTATATTGGCGGATTATTTATAGGTTTGATGTTAGGATCGATTATAGGAAGTTATTTTGGACATGGTGAATTTATCGATTCGTCCATTCCACCTGAATATACACAAGAAGTTAAATCTATAACTTTATGTGGATTCATCTTTGCTGGAATACTATTGTGCTTGATTCTAGTATTTGCTTTTTCTAATCTAAAGCATAAAGATGATGATATAAACGACAACACTTCTTTGTATGAACAAGATGGTAATAAGAATAAAAAGAAGAAATTCATATTTAATAGAGGGAGAAATCTATGAGTGTTTATAGACTTTCTAAGGATAGAACATTAACAAATTTATCAAATTCTATCTTTAAATATTTCGGAATCTCAGGTCCGCATCCGGATTCTTTTCCTGATGTTGATGAAGTCCTTCTAAATGATAAAAATAGAGGAAAGAAACTTTGTGTTTTATTGATTGAAGGATGGAGTGAGTATGTTTATAAAAAAACAAAAAATAAATCGCCTTTTCTTCATTCAAAACAGGTTATTTCTTTAGAATCTGTTTATCCAACTTGTTCTTTTTGCAATAATGATGCTCTTCTTTATGGAACATATCCTTGCTATGAAGGAAGATTGGGAGAAGTTCAGTATTTCTCTAAAGCAGACCAGTATGTAAATATGGTAGATAAAGTAATTCAAGGTACATCTACTAAATCTTTTCTTACTGAGCCTAATAAGTTCTATAAATCTAAATTAAATTTGTTGCAAAACATTTGTGTAATAAAAGAGAAAAAAGATGCTGCTGTTTATTTGGATAGCCGTAAATATATTAATGTACAAGGGAAAATCAGCAGTGGTTTATTCTTCTCAGCTATAGAAGAAAAAATACAATCAAGCTGTGTTTCTTTCATTTTAGCGAGATGGTCACAATTGCAAAATGATATTCTAGAGAATGGATATCGTTCTTTTAAAACTAAAACTTCTATTCAAGTGCTGGATGAGTCTATAAAGACTTTGACTGAAAGAAATCCAGAGACTTTATTTATTGTGGTCGGTGATCATGGATTTGTTAAAACTTCTTGGATTGATATTAGAAAATATCCTGATTTTATAGATACTTTGGTCGAGCCTAGATTTTCTATCAGTCCTAGATTTGCTAGCTTTAGAGTTAAAGAAGGAAAGAAAGAAGAATTCGAAAAATGTTTTAGGATTCATTTTTCAAAATACTTTGAGCTTTATAATAAAGAACAAGTCTATAGAGAAAACATATTTGGATATGGTAGCAATCATGAATTATTCGATGAATTTATAGGTGATTATATTTTAATTTCTAAAGGGAAGAAATCTTTTACCGACGGATCGTTTAAGACTCTTTATAAATATTATTATGGTGGAGTAACTAAGAAAGAAAAGAATATTGTGCTTTCTTTTTTTAACAACAAGTAGATTTATCAATTTATTCTATTATTAAATCCAACTTGTAGTATAATATTGAAAAGGGGAATTTAATTATGTCAGCTTTAAAGAAAATAATTGGGTCTATCTTATTATGCTCATTCTTATTTAACTTTGGCATTGATGCTGATTTGAATAAAGAGTCGAGCCGTTTGTTTGATAATTTTAGAAGAGCAAAAAATAAAACAGCTCTTGTTTCTAATGACAATAATAATGTTTTCGGTGTTGGTTATTCTATAGATGTTGTTAAATCTAAATATTTGGATGCTGAAGATGTTAAAGATGGTGCACCAATGTTGGATGAAGACTGGTTAAAGAATACTCTTGCTAATCAAAGTGTAAAGCCTCTTCTATATTCAGATTCTTTTTCTATGAGCGATAATTCATTTGAATCATTGTTGTCTTCTTTTGATGCAAAATTTTCTTTTTCAAGTAACATAGGTGGTACTTATGATGTATTTACAGCTAATTTAAGTGATGGTTTTAAAGTAAGTGCTAATATGACTTATAGAAATGCAGCATCGAAGTACTTCTATTG
>ERZ1034678.1418-NODE-1418-length-11943-cov-4.517328_pt1 | contig 11943 bp, 20 predicted proteins | sample MGYA00520640_ERZ1034678 | MGnify/ENA primary metagenome ERZ1034678 (study PRJEB33766, sample SAMN09781767) | gut metagenome | biome: gut microbiome | host: Homo sapiens | place: Madagascar | study: EMG produced TPA metagenomics assembly of the PRJNA485056 data...
ATAAAGAATTATTTTTTCAATGATTTTACTTTTTGATATTTTATTGTTGTAAAATAGGCTAATTGGTTTTGAATTACTACTTGTTCTCTCTGAGAAAATAGGTTCAAGAACAAGTCTGAACAAATAATATTTAATATTTTCCATATAATATCTTCTTTTTATAGTTTTTTATGCTGCTGAGAACGTAGGAGAGGATATTAAGGATTATTGGCTTTATCCTCCGCACTTCTTGCATGCGCGGTATCCCTGTTTTTCAGCTTCTTCAATGGAATTGAAGACAATAACACAGTGTGCACAATTGAACCATCTGCAAGTTTGATTGTGGCAAATCCCAGAAATTTCATTGCAGTGGACAACTCCCCCTCTCGACTCCGTAATGGCAGTTTTGCCCGGGCAATAGCTGTCCTCTGCTTCAATGGAATTACCTGTCATCAAAATGAAAATAACTGTGGATATACAAAACATGAAAATTTTATTTATCATCATATTTACCTCGCCGTAACTACCCAAAGATTGTTCTCTTCAACGCGCCATTTATACGCATTATCTTGCCGCTTATATTCATCTTACAGCTCTCGCCCAACCCAAAGAACGCGGCCGAATAATTGTTTGCCCCATACAGCCTCCTTATCTACACTGACTGTAGCACCCAAACGACCTGCCCGAGAAGGCCTTCCCGTAACTATTCAATCATTGCAGACTCTCGTTCAATGTCATCGAACCAAAGGTCGTCACATGACAAGTCTAGGTCGTCATTCCATTCTACGCCATAGCCACCATGAGATACACGAACCTGTTCGAAGAGATATTGATCAGCCAGTGGAGCAAACACATCCCAAGACCTAATCAGGGGAGTGAAGTCAAAGACCTTGACAGTGCCATCGACAAAAGTCACTTCCAGTCTGGAATCTGGAAGGGGAGTCACAGATGCAATGCGATGATGCATGAGAACCTCCTTAGACAAGGGGCGGGAGCTTCTTGATTTGCTTATTATTCCACATGGCGAGGAGTTCGCTCTGATGCAGAGCCATCCACTCCTGAACAAGTTTCAAGGCTCTGGCAGGCAGGTCTCCTTCGATCATATTCATAGAACGAAGATCAAGTATTCCTTCATATTCTCCATAAATAGCATGGATATGCGGAGGGTTGTGCTCTCTCATGCTGAAGAACATTTTAATGATAATTCCATAGAACATAGTTATCATCGGCATGTTTATCTTCCCTCCATATCTGACCACGCCCAGACAACATGGCCCCCTATTGCTTTTCTCCAGTCGCCTCCATAATCATCTCTAAGACTGTAGACCACGGGGGGATTAAGCGCCACGTTATCAGAATAAAAGGTGATGCGGATATCTTGCATTCCTCCGTCCTTGCGGATGGGTGTCAAAGCTACACGCTTAATCATGCCGGCTCCATCAGGGTCCAGAACAAGCATGATCCTACCCGGAGTGGCACAATCAATATCCTGCCTATCAACCAAAACTATATCTTCTGGCCTCAAAGTCGGTAGCATCGAAGTAGAATGATTCCCGATGCGTACAGCTATCAGGTCGTGTTTGTGCATGACTGACTTTTGATATCGCCACACGAGGAACCAAGAGATTAATCGTCCTTGAGGGATAATACCGGGGCCGGCGCCCACCTCGTCTACCAGAGGAACAGCTAGATAGTCTTCGCTTGCAACTGGCGGAAGGCCGTCTCCGGCGGGGACGACTTTGGCATCGACGAAGCATACTTCTCGGGCCAAATCTTGATGCTCGGGCTCTCTTCTTGGCAATGTGATTGTAGCGTGCAGGGCTTCAAATACAGGTTCTAGGGTTTCAACCCTGGGAACATTTTTCCCAGAAAGCCAACGCCAGAAAGTGGGGGCATTCACTCCGAGAGCTTTTGCGGCTCTCTCATTGTTACCTCCATGGATAGTATCCTTATACTTCCTCAGGATATTTTGGATGTCTTCTTTCAGGCTCATACTCTCTCCTTATGTGAGTCATTGCGTTTCCGCAATTACGAAGATGAAATAAATGTTGCTAAATATATTTCATTAGTGTAATTTCCCGTCATGGACACTATCACTACAGAGATCCGGGCCTTCCTCGTTGCGAGTGGGATAACCCAAAAACGGCTAGCCGATGTCTCAGGCCTCAGCGAGGCCACTATCTCTAGGCTGATGACAGGCCAACAAAAAGACACGTCATCTAGGAGGGCCGCCATCCTTAGACGAGCACTGGCACTGCTGGCGAAGGAAGAGCCCAACAAACAGATAGATTCGACCAATGTCGTAGAATCTTTATCAAAACCGTCGGAGACACACCGATGAGCCCGCAATTTTCCAAGCACGCCCATGCCAGGCTGCAAAGCAGGCATGTCGACCCAGTCCTTGTCGCCAAAACGTTGGCGGACGGACTGATCGTCGAGTCCACGCCCCAGAAAATCATCTTTAAACGCAACCGCCTCTTCGTTGTCATGTCTACAGACATGACGACTGTCATCACCGTCTATAAGCAACGAAAATCCGCTGCGAAACGGCACAGACGGGAACGAAACAGAGAGAAAAAGAAAATACACAACCTCATGGGAATGGGAGGCTGCTGATGCTGGACCTGAACTCACGGTCGGCACTGACCGACCGGATTAACTTCCTCATGGACGCCGCGATCACGGCGGACGCGGGGAAGGAACCGCCGAGGGACTACCTTGGCTGCTCCGCTATCGGCGGGGACTGCGAGAGGGCGGTACAGTACGAAGCCCTCACTACCGTGTACCGGGAGAGCTGCCGATGCACCCCGGAACCCGGCCATACGCACTTTCCTCCACGTGTCCGGCGCATTTTCGCCAGAGGACACCTTATGGAGGACGAGGCTGGCCGGTGGATCCGGCAGACGGGCTTTCTGCTGAGCACGGTCAATCCCCTCACCGGCGGGCAGTTCGAGGTTTCATTCCTTGGCGGAAAAGTGCGCGGGCACACGGACGGCCTCCTGACCATGTGGCTGGGTGACTGTCCATCTCCCGTGGAGCTCCCAGCACTCTGGGAGTGCAAATGCCTGGCGCACAAGTATGTCATGGCGGCACGCCGCGACCATATCAGGAAGTCTCACCCGAAGTATTACGGGCAGATGATGCTGTACATGGGAGGTCTTCGGCTGAAGCGCGGACTGATCACCTGCGTGGATGCGGACACTATGGACATCTATCACGAGCTCGTGGACTTCGACGAAGAGACCTTCGATATGCTCATCAGGCGCGCCGAACACGTGCTTGCCATGTGCGAAGCCGGAGAGATGGTGCCACGATGCGCCACCACGAGGGCTTACGTCACGTGCCGTCTCTGTCACTGGGCTGAAGTCTGCTGGAGCGAAGCATGAGCACCTTCGACTTCAATGCGGCTTCATCCCAGAACGCCGCTATCCTCCAGAACGCCGCCGGTATGTGCGCCGACTGGCAGACGGTCTTGTCAGCCGTCCGTCAGGAGCTGCACACCAGGCAGTGGTCCGCAGGGGATATCGTCCCGGACGGAGACATCCACCGATTCTCCACCGACGCCAATCGGAAAGGAGACTCGGCGGGGTGGTACATCGCCCATTCAGACGGAGTCCCGTGCGTCATGTTTGGCGACTGGCGCACTGGGGAGGTCGAGACCGTGACTGGCCTTGACCCTGAACTCCAGAGGGCGGGCGCCCAGCTGCGTGTCATCACACAGGGGGAAATCGACGAGCACAAGGCGTGGATTGAGGCCCAAAAAAAGAGACGGGAAAAGGACCGCGCTGCGGCCGACATAAGAGCCCGGGAAAAGAGCCGGCAGATTTATGCAACAGCGGAAGAAATTACCGCGACCGACACACTGCCGTATCTCGCCAGAAAAGGCGTAGCGCTCGCCCCCGGTGCCAAAGTTACGCGCAACGGCACTATCCTTGTCCCTATCTATGATTCTACCGGCCTCATCGCCGGCCTGCAGTCCATCTACCCGGACGGGAAAAAGCGCTTTATGGACGGGATGTCCGTTAAGGGGCGCCTCGGCTGGATAGAGGGGCTTGGCCAGCACATCTACATCTGCGAAGGGTTCGCCACAGCGTGCAGCATTCACGCCGCGACGGGCTGCTCTGTAGCCATCGCCTTCTCGTGCAACAACCTCGGTCCCGTGGCCGAGCTCATCCGGAGCAAGTTCCCCGGCGAGTCTCTCGTCTTCTGCGCTGACAACGATCAGTGGACGAAAAACGCCAAAGGGGAACCCGTAAACCCGGGGGTCGAGTCGGCGAAGAAGGCCGCCCGCAAGGTGAACGGGAAAGTCGTGATTCCCGCCTTTGGCTCGCTCGACGGCAATCCTACCGACTTCAACGACCTCATGGTCCGCGAGGGCCTTGAAGCCGTGAAGCGGCAGGTCACGCCGGACCTCGCGTCACCGCTTGTCCAAGGATGGACGCTCGACCTCTTCGATGACGTTCCGGAGACGCAGGAATGGCTCGTGAAAGATACGCTTCCCCTGGCGTATCCCTGTATCCTCGCGGCCGCTGGTGGCACGGGAAAGGGTATGCTCGCCCTGGACCTCGCGCTTTCCGTGGCCGGAAACGGGGAAGGCTGCGCACTCGACCTCAATAAGTCGGCGCAGACGGGGAAGTGGCTCGGTTCCGACGTCGTCGGTCACGGCACCGCTGTCATCATCACGGCTGAAGACAGTAAAACCGACATCGGACGCAGGCTCAGGCTCATCGACCCTGACGGCTCGCGGCGCGCCGCGGCCAGGGGGCGGATGTTCGTTGTGCCTCTTCCTGACGCTGGAGGGCCTATTCAGCTTGTTCGTCCGAAGCCCGGATGGCACGCTGGATATGAACCAACAGAGGCGTTCCTTTCCCTGGAAAAGCAGTTCCTTGCCATGAAGGATCTGAAGCTCATCAATATCGATCCGCTGGCGAGCTTCGCCGGCATCGATATCAATACAGATCCTCAGGCCGGACAGTTCATCCAGGGGCTCTTCGCCAGACTGGCTACCGAAACGGGGGCGTGTGTCCTCGTCGCTCACCATCTCGGGAAGACGAAGGACAGGAAGGGGTTCAGTATCGACACCGTGCGAGAGTCCATTCGGGGGACGACAGCTCTGGTGGACGGTGTTCGCCTGGCTATCGCCATTGTGCAGGCTGATGACGGTACGCTGAAGAAAGTCAGAGCTGAACATCCTGAACTCGACATTACACCGTATGACGTCTGCTATGGCGCCGTGGTCAAGGCAAACTGTACGGCCGACAGGACTCCGCGCCTGCTCGTCAGAAGAAACGGACTTCTTCAGGCGGAAACGCTTGCCGGAGACAGTGTCACACACGCAGAAGTGCTGAACCGCCTCGAAAAGACCATTCGTGAAGCCGTGGAGAACGGACATCCCTTCACGTCTTCCGGCATGGCCGGATTCTATCATCGCCGCGCCGACCTGCCAGAGCCTCTCTGCAGCTACACCAGAGATAAACTCAGATGGTGCGTCGAAGAACTCCGCCGTACCCACCGCGTGACGGCGAGTACGCTCCAGGGCTCCAAGGCGACAGGCAAATACTTCGACGTACCTGGCGGTCCTATCTCCCTCGGACTCGAATACGAAATCCTTGCCGGTGACATCACCAGAATGGGGACGGATGCCGGCGGTGAATCAGGGGAACCATGCCAGTCTGAACTATCGGAAAGCGGCTCTCCGGACTGGGCACAAAAACCGCCAGAAAAGGGGCGTTCCCGCGTTCCCAAGCCTTCCCAAAATCTTGGGAATGGATAACCAAAACTTGATATAGCAGTAAATTCAATATGTTGGAGGCTGTTTGGAGATGTTCCCGCAAAAGTGCGTTCCCAAAATCTTGGGAATGGTCAAAAAATCAATAAATTCAAGTATTTATGATTTTCAGGCCCTAAGCGGACGGAGTGAGGTATTATATATTCTCTCTATGAGAGAATATATAATACCTCCGACCCGCAGCAGCTCCGGGAATCTGGGAACGGGAAGACACAAACACAGGAATATCGCGTTGGGGTGGGCAGCATGAACATTACGTTGGCGTTAATGTGGCCGCCGTCCGTGAACCATGAGTGGGTGAAGGCGAAGGGCCGTATCATCCTGGCGCCAAAGGGACGGACCTACCGCGCCTACGTCGCAGGCAAAATCCTGGCGATGCGCAGCAATGGCTCTCTTCCCCAAGCAACGCTCGACGGAGACCTCTCCGTGGCCATGGAGCTCTACCCACCGGACCGCCGGCGCCGCGACGTGGACAACTACAGCAAGGCCGTATTCGACGCGCTGACCCACGCTCACCTCTGGCGCGACGACTCGCAGGTAAAGCGGCAGACAGTGACGGTGCGTGAACCCAAGGCTGACGGACAGGTGGTGCTTACTATCTCCGAGCTGGAGGATGAACGATGAATGAAGGCAGATGGACGAAGGACGACGTAGCCAAACTCGTGGCCATGCTCAGAGACGGCAGGACTGCCGAGGAGGCAGCCAACGCATTAGGCCGGACAGCACCCGCGATATGGGCAGTACATGCGCTATCACAGGCAGGTTTTTCAGGGGCTCCCCGAAAGGCGGGGCGGGGCACGCGGCAGAGCGGCGAAGATGGGAGGCGGAGTGTACATGCGTCGCTGCCATGACTGTGGCGCGCCGACGACAGACTATCGCTGCCCTGCGTGCTGGGCTAAGCTGCGCAGGAAGGGCGGCTACAACCTCGGTGAGACCGTGCAGGACGTCGAGACGTGCCGCAGTACCCTGTATCAGGATGGCAGCCGGATATGACAGACGGATATGCCTCTGTGAGGCCGCTGTACGGCCTGTGGAGGCTTTTTTGGAGTAAAAACCTATGGGGCACGGAAAAAAACAGGAAACGCAACAGAGAGTCGTTTTTGTGGCTTCTGATGGCATATGGAGAAAACAACAGGAAAACAGGAGAACTGAAATGACCAGGAAAGAATGTTTGGATCATGCGGCTAAGGCCGTACTGACTGACCGCTCTCAGCAGTATGGAGAGCCCGAAGACTGCTTCACCCTCATCGCAGCTCTCTGGAGCCGCTACACAGGGTGCGATATATCCACTGCCGATGTGGCCGCCATGATGATCCTCCTGAAACTCGCACGTGTGGAGGGGAACCCCCGCCACGCGGATTCGTGGGTGGATATAGCCGGATATGCAGCCTGCGGGGCGGAGTGCGCGTCCGGCATGTCCGGCTGTGAGCGTGTCGGCGGTGTGGACTACGGGGCGGCCCCGTCCTTGAAGGCGGAAGATATACCTCCGCAGCCGCAGGCGCCCGTCCCTGATCCGGTGAGGGCCGGGCAGAGGGAGATAGGGGGCTCGACGGTGAACCCCTTCGGTCACGGCATGCCGCTGAGGACGATGTAGGTGAGGGGAATATGGACGAGTTCGACGAGTTTCTGACTGAGCTCAGGCGCAGAGTTGCCATAGCAGAAGTCAAGCATCCGCTGTTCGCGGACGGCATCTACCAGGGTGCCGGATGCATCAGCGCCGAGCATGGCGAATTTTGGAACGCCGTGACCAAAAACGAGGGCGAGAAGCGCATCATGGACGAAAACTGGGATGTCATCGTGACTGCTTTCCGTTTCTGGAGAGGAGACTGGCGGGGAGGTAAAAATGACAAGTATCGGTATGCCAAATAAAATGCATTTTTACGGCGAAGGCGTAAAGTTCGAGCGTATCCGCCGCATCACAGGCTACCTTGTCGGCACCCTGGATCGGTTTAACGACGCAAAACGCGCCGAAGAAGCGGATCGCGTTAAGCATGGAGTGAGGGGTGGACGATAGAGAAGTCCTATATGGCCTCTCGGGGATAGCTGCGCGGTTCCGCGTCTCAAAAAATACGGTACGCGTCTGGTATCACAATGGCGCGCCTATCATCCGGATAGGCGAGCGTACCTATCGGGCCGTATTGGACGAAGTCCTTACCTGGCTGGCAACTACAAGGAGATTCGAAAATGTACGAAGCAAAAATAGTTGATGAAATATGGAAAGCTCTGAACCATCTTCCGAAGAAGCCCCGGCCGCTCTCGCATATTATTTCTCAGGCGTTATATGACGAGGCTGAAGCCTGCGGTGGACTATCCGATCTCCTTGGAACCATTGGCAGCTGGGGTGATACCTTGGATGATGAGGAGATCGCTCAAATGCTTGAAGATTACAATTCTGTATCATAACTGCGCAATGACCAGACTGAGAATCATAATGCGAAAAAAGATATCTTTTATCGAATGTTTGTATTTTATTTCCGGTTTTTTATGTATAGGTACACTCATAGGATATATTTCCCTTTTGTTTTACATAGGATTTACAAAAGGTTAAATACAGACAGCTAAAGAGAAGAGCCTGCCGGGGCTCTTCTCTTTTTTTTTTGGGTTTTCCCAAAACCTGTCAACAAAAAATTTAACGGTCTCTAACGGTCTCTATCGATCTGTAGCGGTCTCTAACGTCACCACGAAAATGTCTTTCCCAGACCCTGTGCTATGCTTTCTCCCAAAAGGGGAGGGTAGACCATGGGCAGGATTCCATACCGTAAACCGCCTAAGAAGGTGGTGGCTTCGGCAGCACTGATAGCTCTTTTGGGCGGAGGGGCTGCCTATCTCAGCCTCGATACCGTAGCGGATTTTGAAGGGTATGTGCCGGAAGGCTACAAGGACCCCGTGGGCATACCCACCAAATGCTGGGGAGATACGCGCAATGTCACCGTGGGGCAGGAGTACACATTCGAGGAGTGTTCCCGCTCGCTGAACGAACATTTGTACGAAAACGCCTTACCCGTCACCCGCTGTGTTGACGATTTCGACTCGCTCCCGGACAAGACCAAGGCGGGCCTCGTCTCCATGGCCTACAACATCGGACCAACCGCCTTCTGCAAGTCGTCTGTGGCCAGGTACTTCAATCAGGGGCGACGTGAGCGCGGGTGCGAGCGCATCAGCGAGATCTATAAGACCGCCAGAGGGCAGGCACTTCCCGGGCTGGAGCGCCGACGTGCGTACGAGTCGGCCATGTGTCTGCGCGGATTGCAGGAGGGGAAGTAGATGTTCTCCTGGCTTACCAAAATTCTAACATATATCCCCGGCATCGGATCCATCATCGAAAAGGTGACTGGGGCTTCAGCTGAAGCCGAGAAAATCCGCGCGCAGGTCGAGCTCGAGGAAGCCCGCGCCTTCAAATCTGGCAAGGTAGCACCCAGATATGTCCGCGGATACATCCTGAACGGCATCCTCGCCGGCGGCGCCATTGTCCTCGTTCTGTCGCTCGTCTGGCCGGATCTGCTGACCATCCCCCAGGACCTGCTCTCCCAGCTGGAGAAGCTGATCCGCGTACTGGGAGCCGAGTAGTGGCGCAGCTCTCCCTAACCAACGTGCTGCTCGGCCTCCTTGTTAGCGTCGTGGCTTTTATTGGGCGGCGCATTATCGAGCGCCTCGACAATCTGGAGGCGCAGCGCATCGTCTGTCTTCGCGACTTCGCCAAGCAGACTGATAATCAGAATGAGCATAACAAAATTTGGGAGAAGCTGGATAAGCATGACTCCCGCATAACGAGGTTGGAAACCTCACATAAGCTATGAGTAACGGGCTGACATCCAAGCAGGAAAAGTTCTGCATAACGTACGTAACAGAAGGGGGAACCCTGTCTGACGCTTACAGAGCAGCCTATAACTGCGAAAAGATGAAGCCTGAGTCTGTCAACCGGAAAGCCGCTGAGCTCATGGCCAACGGCAAGATTTCGGCAAGAATCAGCGAGCTCAGGGCGGAGGCAAGGCATAATGCCGTTGTTACGGTAGAAGAGCACCTCCGGGAGCTGGCCAGGCTTCGCGACCTGGCCGTTGAGACCAGGCAGTACGGAGCCGCCATCAAGGCCGAAACAGCGCGTGGCAAGGTCTCCGGTCTTTACGTGGACAGGCAGGAGAGCAGGGTGGACGCCAGGGTGGTCTACAGCTGGGAAAATGACTGATGAAGCGCATCGTGATTCCATACAAACCGCGGTACCCGGAAGCGCATACGGCTATCAGTAAAGCGCGGTTCACTGTTCTGGTGGCCCATCGTCGTTTCGGGAAGACGGTGCTCTCGGTCAATCATCTGCTCCGTGCCGCTCTGACGAGCCGCATGGAGCGGCCGAGCTTCGCCTATATTGCGCCATTCCGTAATCAGGCAAAGGCTGTAGCCTGGGATTACCTGAAGCACTACTCCAGCGTGGTAGAGGACAGAACCGTTAACGAGTCAGAGCTTTCTATCGAGTTCGGTAACGGCGCCAGAATCCGGATTTTCGGTGCTGACAATCCTGATGCGCTGCGAGGTCTGTATTTCGACGGTGTGGTTCTCGATGAGGTTGCCCAGATGCGCCACGAGGTGTGGGATGAAATTGTCCAGCCGGAACTGGCAGACCGCCAGGGCTGGGCCCTCTTCATCGGTACGCCCAAGGGCACCAACCTTTTTTCTGAGATATATGAACGCGCCCGTACGCGGCAGCAGCAGGGAGACACAGCCTGGTGCGCCCTCTGCTACAGGGTGGACGAAACGAATGCCATCCCAGCCGCTGAGGTTGAAAGGCTGCGGTCCGAGCTTTCCGAGTCCGCATGGAGGCAGGAGTTTCTGTGCGACTTCACGGCGTCCAGCGATGACGTGCTCATCACCATCGACATGGTGACAGAGGCCTGCGCACGCGAAGTGCACCCGGATACCAGTATCGGTATGCCGCTTGTCATGGGTGTGGATGTAGCACGGTTTGGCAACGACGCCAGTGTTATCTGCCTGCGGCGGGGGCTCGCGTGTCTGACGCCAATGATTTACCGCGGGCTCGACAATATGCAGCTGGCAGACAGGGTTGCCCTGGCTATCAGCGAAAACAGTCCTGCCTGTGTCTTCATTGATGCCGGGCAGGGGCAGGGTGTTATCGACCGGCTTATCCACATGGGGTTTCCGGTGATTGAAGTCCCCTTCGGGGGCAAGCCTCTGAGCGCAAAGTTCGTCAACCGGCGAACTGAAATGTGGTACGGCGTCCGCGAGTGGCTGAAGTCCGGCGGCATCCTTCCGTCTGACTGTACCCAGCTTAAGTCCGAGCTAACCATCCCCAGGTATTGGTATGACGCCGCAGGCCGTATCGTGCTGGAGCCCAAGGACCGGATTAAGGAGCGCCTCGGGGCGTCGCCAGACATCGCAGACGCTCTGGCTTTAACTTTCGCCGCTCCCATTGCCATAGATCAGCCAGCCGTACAGAGCGGAGGTTTCGCCCAGGGCTATGAGCCTATGGGGTTCGGAGGACATAATGCCAGTTACCTTTAACCCTGCCACCAGACAGGATCGCATTTCTGTTTTCTCCACCATGGAGATTGAGCGCACCCTGCGCTTTGTCATGTGGGGCTACGCTGCTCCGACGCTGGGTGACTGGATGGACGCTACTGAGTCGCTGGAGATGTATATCGGCTCCGATGAGCAGGGATTCGCCATGGCAACGTGGGCTTTTCCCCTGCAGGGGCGTGCGCTTCCCGTACATTTTGTTGGGGCGCGCCGGGTCTTTGCCATGGCTGATGAGTACGCCCGCGCTATGTGCCGCATGTGGTTCGATACCCACCAGGAGGCGTCATGTCTTCTCGGCATCACGCCCAGGCCTTTTGGCCATGTATTCAGGCACTCCCTGCACATAGGCTGGAAGAGGCATGGGGAGATTCCCTGTGCGTGCGTACTTGGAAGCGGCAGATGCGTATCAGCAGTCATCACGTCGCTGGACAGAGAATCCGGAGGTGAAGAGTAATGGGTGCAGGTGGCTTTGTGAGGAAGATTTTTGGCGGCGGAGGCGGCGGTGGAGGTGGTGGTTCCTCCTCCAATGCTCAGGCGGCTGCCGAGGCAGAGGCTGCCAGAAAAAGGGCTGAAGAAGAGAGAGCCCGACAGCAGGCAGAGCTGGAACGTCAGCGTAAGCTCGCTGAGGAGGCCGCTGAAAGAGCCAGGCA
>ERZ1034678.1421-NODE-1421-length-11937-cov-4.712422_pt1 | contig 11937 bp, 12 predicted proteins | sample MGYA00520640_ERZ1034678 | MGnify/ENA primary metagenome ERZ1034678 (study PRJEB33766, sample SAMN09781767) | gut metagenome | biome: gut microbiome | host: Homo sapiens | place: Madagascar | study: EMG produced TPA metagenomics assembly of the PRJNA485056 data...
ATAATACACCCGGTTCCCGACGGTGTCAATACGAGTTATGTGAAGAATCCTTCATATAGTTAAAATTTTTTAATAAAAAGTATCGGGTAGAGATTCTCAATTGCGGAAAGCCGGGCCTGTTGGCGTGGCTCAACGGAAAAATCCGATTGACAGAACCGGGTTTTGCGGACATACTGGTGATAGGATTTTAAATTAAGGAAGGGAGGCACACCATGCCACATATTAATGTAAAGATGTTCCCGGGACGGGACGATGAGAAGAAGAAGGATCTTGCGGACAAGCTGCTGCAGTGCGCACAGGAAGCGCTGGGCTGCCCGGCGGAAGCACTCTCCGTATCCGTTGAGGATGTTGCACCGGAAGATTGGAACCGGGATGTTGGGGAGAAGATTCCGGAAGATAAGATCTACTCCGGTGAGATGTACAAGGTAAAATAGTTGGCTTGGCGACTTCATGTCGTCGGTTTGGCAACTTCAAAAGGAAATGATGCAAATGGCTGCGGCTTTGGGCGAGAAAGATGGATTCCCGCTCGGGCCGCAGCTTTTTTTTTGCCTTTTCGCCGGCGCGCGGTTCAGGACTTGGTGCAAGGAACCCCGCTAACCCTTATTATTCCGTTCCTTTTGCACCAAGTTTCATCCTCTTTTCGCCGGCGCGCGGTTCAGGACTTGGTGCAAGGAACCCCACTAACCCTTATTACTCCGTTCCCTTTGCACCAAATTTCATCCTCTTTTCGCCGCCGCGTGGCGCCGGACTTGGTGCAAGAAGCCCCGCTAACCCTTATTGTTCCGTGTCCTTTGCATCAAGTCCCGCCCACTTTTCCTTACTGCGGCCCGCCGGCGCGCGGCGCCGCTCATATTTGTATATGTACACAAATAATTTGTTCTATTTTGTGTACATGGCTTATTTTTTATTGCATTCCACAAATTCTTGAGTATAATATAGTTTATCAAAACAATCGAATAACCCGAAGGGATCGCAGATCATCCGAAGGGTGTGAACTCCTCCGCGGGTTCAAAAAGATATATTAAACAGGGATAGAAGGAGATAAGGAAATGAATAATCGAAAAGTAGGAATCATCGGTGTCGGTCACGTAGGAGCTCATGTTGCGTACAGCTTGGCAATTCAGGGCATCGTGGACGAGCTGGTGCTGGCGGACACGGACACCGCCAGAGTGGAGAGTGAATATCAGGATTTGCTGGATGCGCTTCCTCATATGCCGCACCGCACCAGAGTGTCCATCGGAGAATATGAGGATTTAGCCGATTGCGATTTAATCGTTAACAGCGCCGGGCACATTGAGTTGCTTCTTGGATCCGACGATCGATCCAGAGAGCTGAAGTTCACGATTCCCGCCGTTCACACCTGGGTGGACCGCGTTCGCAAAGCCGGTTTCGACGGCGTGGTTCTCAACATCAGCAACCCGTGCGACGTCGTTACCCGAGAAATCGCTAACGGCCTTGGCCTCCCAAAGGGCCGCGTACTGGGCACCGGCACCGGACTGGATTCCGCCAGACTGGTTACCCAGATTGTAAAAAAGACCAATGTGGATCCGAATTCCATTCAGGCCTTCATGTTCGGCGAACACGGCAATTCCATGTTTGCTGCCTGGTCCTGTGTCACCGTCAATGGCCTGGCCATCGACGAGATGGCGAAACAAGACCCTCGCTGGGATTTCGACCGACCGGAAGTAGAGCAGCTGGGTCGCCACGGCGGCTGGGTCACCTTCAGCTGGAAACATGCCACCGAATACTCCGTTTCCACCACCGCCGCACGCATGGTAAAAGCAATTCTGCATGATGAGAAGATTCTCATGCCGGCCAGCACCGAGTTGAACGGCGAGTACGGCCAGCGCGACGTCTACGCCGGCGTTCCGTGCATCATCGGCAAAGACGGCGTGGAGCGCGTCGTGGAATTCCCGCTGACGCAGGAAGAACTGGACAAATTCAACGACAGCTGCAACGCCATCCGCGCCAACATCAAGATTGCAGACTCGCTGTAGTCATTGATGTTCATAAAAGTATATCGCCTCGCCGGAAGCGTCCAACCTTCCACTGACAAATTGCGTTTCCGGCCTTGCATTGCATAGTGATGGGACTATTGGTACCTTTGCCAACCTAAGTTTCATTCATTATATTATCACATGAGGAAGCAGGTTCCGGTTTTCGGAACCTGCTTTCTTCTAGCAATTCAAACTCTCGAAAGGGAAAGAGCGGAATGGCCAATTTCCATTCCGCTCTTCAAATTATCCGTATTATTTAATTATTCTGCATTGGGCAATCTTCTGCCTTCTTTCGCTCCTCAACAAAAGCTTGCAGTTCAGCTTCTGTCGCAGTCCCGGTTTCTTTGAGGACTACTTCCAGTGGAAGGTATCCTGATTCAAATATTTCAAGGATGGTATCTATGCGACCTTCTGCACGACCTTCTGCGAAATAAGCTTTGAATTTATCTTCCAGCAACATATAAACCCTCTCCCATCGTACATTATTTCGGGATTTAACGACCTCGTTCTGGATTCGATTGGTGAGCGGTGTATTCGGGTTATCCCCGCAGAGATAGCGGAGAAAGCCTTGCAGTTCCGGCGACATATCCGGAATCGTGCTTTTAGCATTGATGAACACTTTAATCGCACCGTCATCCAGATGAAGATCCGATGATTCCTGACAGACATTTTCGAAAGTGTATTTCGGAAATCCTTTCCCGAACAAGTCAAAGGTGTTGATGAAAATAATGTAGCTCGTTTTCAGCTCATCGTATTCGGCTCCGGAGCTAATCATATTTAAATCAACGGTCCCTTGGTAATAGCGACTTCGTTTCGGCAGATTTCCGGTATTGGAGGTCTGCATTTCAATCTTTTCGTACTCATCTATTTCTCTTCTCCTTATTTTAAAATCAAATATAGTTCCTGTCAAATCTTAATGACAAATACTGAAACCACATTAGATTCACATCAACGACGAGCGCGCGCTTATGTTTCTGAAATTTCATGGTTCTATCCTATCAGAATTAGTTTCAAGCGCAATATGCTTAGAACAAAAAGGACTAAAACCACCGATAAAAAAACTGTCTCACCCTAGTTTTAAACTTAGGCTGTCTACGAGCCTGCAATTTTCCTTCGGACTTTCTGTACAAAAATAGTTTATTTTTACCTTGACAACTTTACTCATGTAGTATATTATACTTATAAAGAATCATTCCTAATAAGGAGGCTCGATGAAACGACGCAATACCATACAACGAAATCTGGTGTTGGAAGCCATCCGCACCATGAAGAGTCACGTTACCGCCGAAGAGGTGTTTGAATTTATTCGGAAGAATCACCCCCACATCGGAAAGGGAACTATCTACCGGAATCTGGGGATTCTGGCGGAGGAAGGCGAGATTCGCCGAGTGGAAATCCCGGACGGCCCGGATCGATTTGATTTTACCCTGAAGGATCACTACCATGTGCGGTGCATCCGATGCGGCGAGGTCTTCGATGTGAAGATGGACGTGCTTTCGGATTTGATGGCGAAGGTTCGGGGGCCTCGGGGAATGAAATTTCTGGATTACGATATTTCTTTTAAAGGAATCTGCCCGGAGTGCCGGACGAAATAGCACAATTTCAACAAGGAGGAAGAAAATGGCTAAGAATAAGTACACAGGAACACAGACGGAAAAGAATTTGCAGGAAGCATTTTCCGGAGAATCTCAGGCGAGAAACAAATACACCTATTTTGCATCCGTTGCGAAGAAGGAAGGCTACGAACAGATGGCGGCCCTCTTCCTGAAAACTGCGGACAACGAAAAAGAACACGCAAAGATGTGGTTCAAGGAATTGGCAGAGTTGAACGACACTCCGGCGAACCTGGCTGCGGCCGCTGCCGGCGAGAACTACGAGTGGACCGACATGTATGACGGTTTTGCAAAGACCGCGGACGAGGAAGGTTTCCCGGAATTGGCGGAGAAATTCCGTGCAGTAGCGGCAATCGAAAAGCACCACGAGGAGAGATACCGGGCGCTGCTGAAGAATATCGAGACTTCTCAGGTATTCGAGAAGAGCGAAGTGAAGGTATGGGAATGCCGGAACTGCGGTCACATCGTGGTAGGAACCAAGGCGCCGGAGGTATGTCCGGTATGCAATCACCCGCAGAGCTACTTTGAAGTTCATGCGGAGAATTATTAGTCGATAAAAGGAGGTACAATCATGAAGTACGTATGTAATGTATGCGGATGGGAATACGACGAAGAGAAGGGTTATCCGGAAGGCGGAATCGCACCGGGCACCAAATGGGAAGACATTCCGGAGGATTTCGAATGTCCTCTGTGCTCCGTCGGAAAAGACCAGTTCTCGGCAGAATAGTTTTTCAGCCCTCAATTAACACTTAAGAGATAGCGGCGAAGAGCCGGAGCGGGAATCCTGCTCCGGCTCTTCGCCTTTTCATTTTTCATCGTCACAGACTCTTCACATTATAATTAGCACTCACCTATTGACAGTGCTAACAAAAAGAGTTATAACATAGTTGTAATCGGAAAGAGGTTACAACAAGAGAACAGATGAGTTCCAACCAGGAGTGTTCTCCCCGAGAAACTCCACCGGTTCTCCTTCGATTGTATATAACGTCATTAAAAGGAGGATTTAATTATGTTGCTGCCTAGTGTATTTACAAATGATTTTACAAATGATGACTTTTTTGATGATTTCTTTAACGCTCCGGCAAGAAGAAGCTACATGCCGACCGCAAGCATGAAGTGCGATGTCAAGGAACTGGATCAATCCTATCAGATTGATATGCAGCTTCCGGGATACGACAAAGACGATGTAGAAGTTTCCGTGGACAAGGGTTACCTCACCGTATCCGCTTCCCACAAGGAGAACAAAGAAGACAAGGAAGACGGCAAGTACATCCGCAAGGAATGCTTTACCGGCAGCTGCCAGCGCAGCTTCTATGTAGGTGACGCCGTAAAAGGCGAGGACATCGGTGCCGCATTCAACAACGGCATTCTGAGTCTGACCGTTCCAAAGGCCGAAGCGCTTCCGCAGAATGAAACCAAGCAGTTGGTTCACATCGAAGGATAGTCCAACGTGAGACGTTCCCGCAACGCTCCGATAAAAAAAGAATTCGCAGGGTCGGAAGTTTCCGGCTCTGCGATTTTTTTACCTGCACCTGAATTTGCTTTCGCAAAGGTGAAAGTTGCATTGCTTTTGTGCGTACATTCACTTATAATGTTTACAAGAAGCGTTCCTCACCCATGAAAGGAGGTGTTTTTATATGGCTAAAAAGTCAGCAAATTTGTATGCAAGAATTGAACCGGATGTCAAAGAAAAAGCTGAAAGCATTCTAGCTGCACTTGGCATTCCTGCTTCCAACGCCATCAATATTTTTTACAAACAGATTATCTTGCAAAGAGGATTACCTTTTGAAGTAAAAATGCCACCTGCAAAGCCCGTCAATATTAATACACTTTCAGAAACAGAGTTCAATGAGGAATTGGAAAAAGGATATGCGGATATGCAGGCCGGACGGACGAAAAATGCGAAAGAGGCTTTCGCCGACATACGCAAGGATTATAAGCTATGAAATATGAAGTAAAAGTATCCGATCAGGCTGACTACGATTTGCGGAGAATTTTTGACTACATTGCAGTTGACTTACAATCGCAAGCGGACAACTTGACCGTCTGGAAAAACAGATATTGAGCTTAGATATGATGCCGGACGAGACATATCCAATCAGTTAACTAATCATTCCGGCTCGTAAGAATTCATGAATCTTACACTGATATGCAGCTTCCGGGATACGGCAAGTACATCCTAAGACGTTCCCGCAACGCTCCGATAAAAAAAGAATTCGCAGGGTCGGAAGTTTCCGGCTCTGCGATTTTTATTTTACCCGATTCTTTTGGCGTTCTACTTCAGCCGTTGGGATTCGATAAACTCATTTTTCTTCACCCGGAACGGCGTGCAGTTGCTGCTGTAGAACTCGTACGGCTCGTCGATCACTTCGGCGCCCATTTTCAAAAATATTTTCAGCGTCACATCCCGAGCGTCTCCGTACACCTCCGAAGCCCCCAGAGCAAACAGCGCACTCAAAACCCCGCGCAGCAGGTCGGTGCCCAGATGGCGGTGCCGAAAGCTTGGATGAACGGCAAAGCGTCCTACATGCGGTCCTTCCGGTTCTTCCCAGGATACGATTCCCCCCACAATCCTGCCGGAAATCTCTATGCACCACCACTGGGGTGATTTCTCTGCAGGAATGTCATCCATGTCCCGCGGGATGCCTTGCTCGATTTCAAAAACATCGGATACCAGGGTCAGCACCCGTTCCTTCTCCTCCGGTCGAACGCAGCGCATCACCGTCAGCTTTTCTCGATTCTCCATTCGTCCTCCACGATTCTTTCTTTATAAGATTAAATCCATAGACCCGATTTTAAACCCCTTGTTAAGTATTATGATACCATAGATTCCCCTTGATAGCAAAGTTCCCCGGCTCCGGAACCTTCCGAAGCCGGGGAGATCGATTCGAATTTTTCAGAACAACGAGTTGTTCAATGAACTACTTTGTCTTAACGCTCTTTGCGGAAGACCAGCTTGAATAGTATTTTGCCTTTCCAACCTTCTTGTAGGTACGAACTCTTACATAATATTTCTTATGCTTCTTGAGTTTCTTTACCTTGAGCTTGGTCTTCTTGTAGGATGTCAAGCTCTTTGCCTTCGGCGATTTGAACTTCTTGGAAATGCTGTACTGTACCTGATATCCAGAAGTCTGCTTGGACTGCTTCTTCACATATACGGTGAAGGATTTCTTGCCCTTCTTCAGCTTCTTGACAGCGGACTTCGGCGGATTGATCTTGAAGGATACGGTCTTAGAACCTGCGTAATCGTTCTTCAGGGTAACCTTAACGGTGTACTTACCAACATTCTTTCTGCCCTTTCCGTATGATACGGAGTAGTTGTCCTTGGTCAGTACGGTGCCGTTTACGGAAACCTTCACTCCAGGCGTCTTCACCTTTCCGTTGTAGGTGTAGGCGGAGGTGCTCAGCTTTACGCTCGGTGTTGCGCTTACAACGTTCTTCTTCCAGTGTGCAAATACGATGGTATCCTTGTCGAATACGGTGTCTGCCGTTACGGCATCGCCACCCTCTGCGGCGGTGAACCAGCCCTCGAAGGTGTATCCGTCTCTTGCTGCGTCCGGAAGCTCTGCCAGCTTTCCGTCCTTGTCGGTTCTTGCGGTTTCGGCATCGGCCTTGCCTTCGCCGGCATCAAAGGTCACCTTGTGAACCAACACGATTTCATGAGCCGTACCCTTTGCCACGACCTTTGTGTAATCCCCTTTCGCATTTACCTGATCTTCCACCAGAGAAATCAGTGTGACTTTTGCATTTCCTTCAAAAGCCGCTGCGTCCAGAACCTTTACGGTTGTCGGCAGGTCGATGGACTTGCATTCCGAAGTCAGCGTCTGGTAGAAGGCTCTCTTTCCGATGCTTTCCAGACCTTCGTGCAATACCACTTTGTTGATGGTTGCCTCGATGTAATCCTGCGTTCTCTGGAATGCATATCTACCGATAGTCTTTACATTTCCCGGGATTTCCAGTTCCTTTATCTGGTTGTTCCAGAATGCGTATTCGTCGATTTTTTCCACCGTACCGGAAAGCTTCAGTGTTTCCACGCGGTTTCCGGCAAAAGCACGCTTACCGATGGTTTTAATTCCTTCCGGAATCTCTACATTCTTCACCTTTTGATTGGTGAACATGCTGACCGGAATAGCGGTCATGCCCTTGGACAACTTCACCTTTTCGATATGTGTAGTTGCCTGCTCCGTATTGGTGAATGCACCGCTTCCAACGGATGTGACGCTGTCCGGAAGGCTCACTTCTGTAAGCGGCGCGTTCTGGAATGCGGTATTTCCGATGGTCTTCAGCGTCTCCGGGAATACTACCGCCTTCACACCGTGCTTCACCTCAGAGGTTTTCGTATCCACTACGGCGGAGAACGCAAAATTTCCGATGCTTTCCAGCTTTGCCGGAAGCTTTACGGAATCCGGAGCGTATACGGTGCCGTCGGCTGCCTTGTAGCCAAAGGTGCCTACGCCGTTGGTTCCGTTGCCGATTGCGGTTACATCCTCACCGGCTGCATTCTGATCCGGAAGTACCAGGTTGGTGTCGTTCTGAATCTTAATCTTTCCACTTTCCGAAAGACCGGTGATGGTAGTTCCGTCGAAGGCGAAGTGTGCAGTACCCCATGGCTTCTCCGCCCACGCTTCGGCCGGAATGGCATCGCCGACAAACGGCTTCTGAGTAGCGTTGCTGTCCACGTAATTACCCTTGGTCTTTGGAATGTAAAGGTGTACGATTCCGTTCTCCACTCCGGTGTTTCCCTTAAATGCCGCTTTAGTAACCTTCTCAGTCTTGTCCGGCAGCCACACGGATTTGATTTTATTTGACGCAAATGCGCCGTTATCAATTACCAGAGGGAAATCCGTGGTTTCCGGAAAGTTCAGCGACTCTATCGCACCTTGTCCAAAAGCAGTTCCTGCAATCAACTTTACTGTAGATGGGAAGGTTACCTTCTTCAGGTTTGCATTTCGGCCAAAAGCGCTCATTGCCACATAGAACACGCCTTCCGGAAGGGTTACCTCTTCTAGGTTATTGCCATAGAATGCCAGATTTCCGATAAAGAAGTCTCCCCGTTCCTTTACGCTGCTGTCCCAATTGGTGTCATTGGCCGTCTTCACGTTTTCCGGGAACTTTACAGATTCAATTCCCATTGATTTGAATGCGCTTTTACCAACACCCTGAACCTTCTTTCCGTCCGAATCCTTCGCCGGAATCACCAGGTCCTTGTTGTTCTCCAGCTTCGCTTTTCCGGAATCCGACAGGCCGGTTACCACCCATACCGTGGTCTTCAAATACGCCTCGGTATCATTGGACGGGCAAATCTTATCATTGTCACCGATTGTCCACGCCCCGTATGTGAAATCGGTCGCTTCCCATGCATTGGATGCCGGGGTTTCATCCTTCTTCTCTTCGCCGGTTCCTTCGCCCGGTACAATCGGGAGTTCGTTTTCATCCAGCTGGGCATCTTCCTGTACAGAAGCTTTCCCCTTTGCCTGATTGTTTTCTACGCTCTGTTCGGTCGCTGCCTTCGCCGAAGCATCGTCGTCTGCGGGAGCTGTTCCATCCTCTGCCGCAAAAGCGCTGAACGGTGTTGCCACCATCATTGCCGAGAGCAGAAAGGCCAGAGACTGTTTTTTGTCCATGGTAATTCTCCTTTCATGGTTCATTGGTTTTAACTTTCTTAATTAATATATGCGGCGGTGCAGTTCGGGCAGATTTTAGGCAGAACTGCACCGTTGTCATATCGCGTGTTTGGCAGGACTATTTCGTCTTTACCTTCTTGACCTTCGACCATCCGGAGTAATACTTCTTCCCCTTTACGGTCTTGTAGGTCCGCATCTGAACGTAATACGTCTTTCTCTTCTTTAACTTCTTTACCGTGACCTTCGTCTTCTTATAGGACTTCACGGTAGCAGTCTTCGCCTTCTTGAACTTCTTGGAAGTACTGTACTGCACCTGATATCCGGTCGTCCAAGTCTTGGAAGATTTTTTCCAGGTTGCTTTGAAAGACTTCTTGCCCTTTTTCACGCTCTTCAGCAATCTGCCTTTTGGATTAATCTTAAAGGTCTTGGTGATGGTTCCGTTGTAATTTCCGGTTCCGGTAATCTTGATCTTTGCGGTTCCCACCGACTTATTTCCGGAGTAGCTTACCTTGTATTCGCTTCCGCTGTTCAGCGTCATCAAGGAGTTCTTTACGGAAACCTTCTGGGTCTGAGATTTTCCGCTGTAGGTCTTGTTCTTCACACCCGAAACCTTGGTTCCGTTCTTCGTCAGGCTGCGGAGCTGAACTCGGAAGTTCTCATCCGCCGTATTCACCTTGAGCAATTTGCTGTTATTGGTCAGCACCAGTACCGGATGTCCGCTGATTCGGGTGTTTCCGGTGTTGTTCTGGAAAGCCGCCTTTCCGATGCTTTCCACGGAATCCGGCAGGACCACGGTGGACAGATGTCCTTCCTTGAACGCTCTTTCGCCGATGGTCTTCACGCCGTTCTCGATGGTCAGCTTCTCCAGAGAAGCCGCCTTGTAAGTTCCTTCAAAAGCACTTTCTCCCACTTCCTTCACGTTGCCCGGAATGGTCAGAGACTTCATCTGATGCAGATGGAAGGCCTTTCTTCCAATCTTTGTAACGGATTTCGGAATGGTCAGGCTCTTTAGACGAGCACCGGCAAATGCGGTCTGTCCGATTTCCTTCACCCCTGCCGGAATGGTAATGCTGTTCATCCGGATATTCATGGAGAATGCACCGGATGGAATTACCGTCATCTTATCCGACAGCTTCAGCTTGTAGATGTTGTTCATGGAAAATGCGCCATCGCCCACTGCGGTTACCGAATTCGGAAGTTCCACGTTGCATAGGTGGTTTCCGTGGAATGCGCTGCCGCCCACATAGGTGAGATACTTCTGATCTGCCAGGAAGTGGTCTTCTCCGGTGGTTTCCGTCGGTGTATTCACAACGTTTCCGTCCTTGTCGTGATTCCGCAGGTTGTTGTACTCGAAAGCACTCGTTTCAATCCGCTCCAGATATTTCGGGAACTTCACGGACTGCAGGCCGTTCGGCGATGTGCAGTCGTACTTACCGATGGTGACTTCTGCCAGTGGAATGGCAAACGCCTCCTTGCCGATTACGGTAATGTACTCTTTCGCTTCTCGGGAGGCCTTGTCCGGAATCACCAGATGGTGGTTGCTCATGCGAACGTCCTTTCCGGACTTGCTCCAACCCAATACGGTTTTTCCGTCTTCACTGTACACGAAATCGCTGTATTCCCAGCCGGTTCCCACCAGCTTATCGTATTTCAACTGATGTCCGTCGCCCTTTGCCGTTACCTTTTCATACGGTGTCTCGCCGGAAGTTTGTTTGTCGGAAGATGTCCAAACCTCTGCAACCACGGTATTTCCGTTAAATGCACTCGCTGGGAGCACTTCCACGCTGTCCGGTAGTTCTGTTTCTTTCACTGCACTTCTGCCAAAAGCATTTTCGCCGATGCTCTTCAATTTCCGATTCAGCTTCAGTTCGGTCAGCGTCTTTTTCAGATTTCTGTCCGTTACCGCAAATGCAGAATCGCCGATTTCGGTTACGTTCTCGGAGAGCACCAGCTTCTTCAGCTGATGATTCTCAAATGCATTCTTTCCGATGGTTTTCAGTTCTTCATTCAATACCAGATTTTCCACCTTGTTATCGGCAAAAGCACCGCTACCGATTTCGGTGATTCTCTTCGGCAGTGTCACGCTCTTCAGTTTCTGTCCCCGGAATGCATTTTCCGGAATGGATGTCAGTCCCATCGAGAGGGATACTTTTTCCAGTGCCGCCCCATTCTTGTCGGTCGCCTCAAACGCACCCTTTCCAATTGTTTTTACCGACTTCGGAATCTTCAGTTCCGTTGCGTTGCTGTTTCGGAATGCGTAGTTTCCGATGGTTTCCAGCTGATCCGGAAGTTCGATTTCCGTCAATCCGGAGACGACGCCCTCTGCCGATGCATCAAAGGCGTAATCCCCAATGCTCTTCAGTGTTCTCGGCAAAATCACCTTCTCCGGAACGTAAGTCTTTCCGCCTTCTGTGTATCCGAAAGTTCCGATACCTTCCGTACCGTTTGCGATTCCGGTTACCGCCGTACCATTGATTCGACTTGGAATAATCAGTTCGGAGCTGTTCTTGAGCTTCGCCTGACCCTCTTCGGAGAGACCGGTGACGATGTTTCCGACTACATTATTATACGTAAAATGTCTGGTGCCCCACGGTGCCTCTGCTGCCGGAATCTGACCGACAATCAGCTTCTGCACATTGGATTTTCCGTTGGAAATATTTTCCAGACCATCCGGAACGCTTCCGGCTGTGGCTGCATATACGT
>ERZ1034678.1422-NODE-1422-length-11934-cov-6.862110_pt1 | contig 11934 bp, 10 predicted proteins | sample MGYA00520640_ERZ1034678 | MGnify/ENA primary metagenome ERZ1034678 (study PRJEB33766, sample SAMN09781767) | gut metagenome | biome: gut microbiome | host: Homo sapiens | place: Madagascar | study: EMG produced TPA metagenomics assembly of the PRJNA485056 data...
TTATCATATAGTATGTTTTGCAATAGCGATTAGAGCCTTTCAACAAAGCGGGTAAAAGAAAGCCTATATAACCATAGGTAAAGAATGAAAAGCGATATTGAACCAAATCACTTCCTGTAAAAGACAATACAAATATGAACAATAGAAGATATGTGTTGTTTACCACATACTCCATACGATTAAGCCCATTTAAAAACATTCTCTTCACAGATACATATAATATTGGTATATTAAAAACGAGGAAGTTGGCTAAATGGAATTCGACATCATCAGTTCCTCCACCATTATGTATTCGATTTAGAGAATAACTCAATGCGTTATCAGATATTTGTTCTATTTCTTTTACCATCATTATTCGATTGACCACAAATATGACAGCTAAGCCTAAAACTAAAACCTGAATGGCACGTTTTATCGTCATTCTTTCATAAAAGAGATTAAAGAATAGGAAAGGTATGAAAAACAATATAGTGCTATGAGTAAAAATGGCAACAAACAACAACAAATAATTTGTTTTACCTGTTTTTGCCTTTCGATACATGGCAAATATAAATATCGAAAATGCTAATACTTGCCGCTGCAGGTGAATTGTCAAATTAAAAAACTGCGAAAAAAAGCATAAGCATATTATTCCTGCAAGTATCGCATATTTTCCATTTTTTTTATCCTGATACAATTCTTTTATTACATAAAAGAAAGGTATGTAAACAAATAGTGTGTTTATGAATATGTAAAGGCCATAATGTCCTGCTGTCAAATAATATCCAAAATAATTATAAAGACCATTCATAAATTCCTTTCCATTCGTAGAATCTCGATATCCATAAATGTGATTGATGGCCCATAAAAGGCCTTCATGAGGAGCTTTCATATAAACAGCCCAGTAGTTACTCTGATCTCCACCTGGAAATTTGCTTGCATTAATGACAGCCATATAACAAGCTAAAGCGACAAACAAAAACGTTAGTTTATTTTTGTTTATCCCTTTCGATTTGACATATTGACAAATCGCAACAGGAACAGTTACTAACGGCATCAGAACAAATGTCAACAAAAACAGTTGTAATTCTTTCAAGAATTGTTGCTTATTATTTATTATTTGCAATTCCATTGTATATTATTTTATAGCCAAAGTTGTTTTCAATAAAAAATATCTCACTAATGTTGGTGTTATCAACATTAAATTATAAATTCTATGAGTTATTGGCAGAGATTTTGCAAAAGGAGACTGATAATTGTTTTTGTATGAAAGCAAATTTAAATTTTTCAATACATTCCAAGTAGTCTTTCTATTAAAATTATGCCCAACAAAATACAAGAATGATAAAGTCTCGCTAACCATATATTCATGAAAAGCATAATTATCCTTATACAAGGGATATTTCTTAATATTTTCAATATACGATTGAAGACCACGAAACCAAGATTTGCGCTTTAAATCGGCCTTCATGTCAGTTACGATAGAGCCGGGACGAACTGTGTATATGTATGTATTTTCACGCAATACGACAATACGCTCCGACAAAAAAATCGTTTCCATGCTCCAAGGATTGTCTTCATGGATAATTCCTTCTATAAACTCAACGTTATTATCATTAACTAATGAGGCACGAATAAGTTTATTCCATGCCATCATATAAAAGCCATGCTGACAATAACAATTAAGAATATTTGAAGTACCTACAATTAATCCATTGGCCTTATTTGTAGGAACTTTACTATTAACAATTTCGTCATCTTGCATAGCTATATAATCGCCAACAACCATATCTGCATTATCTTTTATAGCTGTTGCTACCATGGAAGATATTGCTTTGGGTAATAGGCGGTCATCACTATCTACATATATTATATAATCACCATGAGCAGCCTTTGTTCCTGAATTTCGAGCAGCAGACAAGCCTTTGTTAAATGGATGCTGCAATACTATACATTTAATATTAGAAGGAGCTTTCTTCACATATTCTTCTACTATAGTAGAAGATGAATCAGAGCCACAATCATCTATAAAAATCAATTCTATCTTACAGTAATCTTGTATAAATATCGATTCTATACAATCTCCTATATAGAGTTCTACATTATAAAACGGAACTATAACAGAAACCAATGGTTGGTCGTTTATCTTAGCCTCTACCATTACTTTAAAATATTAATGACAAAAATGAGATATTATTCGCTGTAATAATGAGAGCGTATAAGCAGTTCGATAATTACCATTTATGATATGCTTTATCATCAACTTATTTATGCCTTTGCTTTTATACAACTCTGAGGAATTGCTTTCAGGCCATAGTTCTCTCCATTTTCTGAAATTGCGGTATTGTGAAAAAAGCAGATACTCTTTATTCTTTGCACACAATTGCAAAAAATCATGCTTTACATATTGCATTACTTCACTTCTTTCAAAATGATTCTCTAATAATTTGATTGCTAAAACTATAGATTCAAAACTCTTAAGAGAAACGTTATGCATGATAGAATCTTGATTTTCGCAATTATAATGATAGAGCACTTTTGGGCAATATGCAATCTTATTGGCAAAAGCAGCACATCCATTTACAACATGATAATCGTCCCAAAGGGTCACTCTGGCATCGGGATATACATGATATTTATCCATAAGAGACTTGCGTATTAGTTTGTTCCAAAAAACTCCCCACATTCCACCTGCTAACTGTGCATGCAAATAAGTCAATTTATCCATATTGTTCAACTTATAAATAACAGGTACCGTCCTGTCTGTATACATACAATCATAATCACAATATATTATATCTGCACCAGAAGCCTGAGCTGTATCTACCAAAGCTTGGATACAATTCAATTCCATATAATCATCGGGATCACACGAATAAATATATTCACCAGATGCCCTTTTAATACCCGCTAATCTTGCACTACTACATCCTCCATTTGATTTATGTATTATAGAAACTCGGTTATCTTTACTTGCTATATCATCAAGAATATACCCAGTATTATCTGTACTTCCGTCATTGACAAGAATAATCTCAATATTTTTATAAGTTTGAGATAAGATACATTCCAAAAAACGCGGTAAGTATCTTTCTACATTATAGCATGGAGAAACTACTGAGACAAGCGGATTCTCTTGAAATTCATTTATTGACATGCGCTCACTATTTTTGCAATTAAAAACTTAATTAAAGTTCTTCTTGAGCCTCTGAGTAATTTTGAAAATGATACTTTTGACAGTAGCTCCTTGCTATATTCCTCAATTATAGCTTTAGCTTTGTCTTGCACATCACATGGCAACAACTTAACCTTAGATTTTAATCTTAACAATGTCGCCCAATACTCATTATAAACATTTATTTCTATATCTACTGGCATTGATTCTTTTTGGCATATCTCCAATACTCTATTCATAGTTGGTAAAGAATCAAAACTTTTTAAGGACACTGAACGAGTTATTGATCCTTCATCCAAACGATATTCATAGCATGCGTCACATAAAGCAAATGTATTACATCTTAGATACATTAACCTTGCCAAATACTCATCAAAGAAATGCTTACATGGACTAGAAGAAGCTTCTGCTATGTTATAGTATTTTTGAACAACATCTCTTCTTATACAGAACCATCCATGGATTTTCCAGGGTACAGTATAGCCAAAAGCTTCTATGCCAGAATGAATTTTGAAATTATGATCAATATGATATTGCTCAAAATGGGTCGGATATTTCTGTTTTCCTTTATAGCCATACTCAACATTAGACAATATTGCATCTGCTTTCGACTGCACTATTGTTTCTGTCATTTTTTCGATATAGTCAGGACTTAGCGCATCATCACAATCCAGAATAGAGACATAATCAGTTTTTGCGTGGGAAAAAGCTACAGCTCTTGCTATGGATAAGCCTCGGTTTTCTTGATGAAGCACTTCTATTCTGTCATCATGGGCAGCATAGTTCTGCAAAACAGACAAAGAATTGTCCGTACTTCCATCATCAATGCAAATCAAACGCCAATTAGGAGATGTTTGACATAATAATGACCCTATTGAATCATTAATATATTTTTGTCCATTATATACGGACATGATTGCTGTTATTTTTGTCATTCTATTAAATTTTTCCAAGTGTCCATTTAAGATATTTTGTATTTAGTGCAACACATATAATGTAAGAAATGGCTGTGGCTAAAGCAACCATTACAACAACGATTAATAAAACGAATAATGTGCTGTTAGTCTTTTGAAGCATATCTCGAAATATCCAATCTGTAGAATGCAATATAATAGTATTATGTATCACATAGATAATAAGTGATTTTTTACCGATTTCTTCAAGGCAAAGATTTTTATTTATCTTTTTGCTGATCCACATTACAAGCAATGTTCCAGTCAATGCATAAAATATATGCAATGGTTCTTTTGTTAAAGTACAATTAAATCCTGCTGTTACTCTTGGTATAACAAATGGTATGATACGAGAAAGAGCCACACCTGCAACAAATAGAAGTACCCCAGCATTTAACATTCTATTCTGATAAGGGAAATTCTTAAAATAATATCCAATGCCTAAATACAATGTCAAATTTAGAGTTTGTCGATACTGCATAAAGTTCCATCCTAAGAAATTGATATCATTACATAAAGTAGCTACAAAAGCAAGAATTAATAATATAGCAATTATAATCCTGGCTTTCTTTACAAACTTAATTAACATCCAAAATATCATTTTCCCGTAAAACAAGGCATACAAGAACCAAAAGAAAAGAAATCCTTTGTGCATTGCCATATTTAATGTTGACGGGAGTTGTAAAAATCTGCCATATATAATTTCATAAGCAATTCCTACAGTTATTGACGGTACTAATAAAGACTTAAAATTGCTTATAAAAAATGGCTTGAATGCCTTATTAAAACTACTGCAATAACCAGTGCAAAAAAAGAATGCCGGCATGATAAAAGAGGCTAACATATCTTGCCATCCATGCAGGACCAACATTGTACTATTTGTTACATTTTTCAAGTCAACAGTTATCCATAACACATGATGCAATACCACAACCAACATGGTTATGCCTTTCATTACATCTATATAATGTAAACGTTCTTTCATCTTTTAGAATTATTATTTAGCATACGGATGCCTTCAACATCGGATAGCCACGTTTCGTAAAACCATGACATTTTGCCATAAGCGTTATCATATATATTTATATCCGATTTACCTAAGATCACTCCCAAAATTCCTGCGTGCATTCTTGTAGTATAAATGTGTTTATATGATTGTAAAAAATCGACTACAAGCTTTACGTTATACGGGCGTAAAAAATTCTTCCAATAGAAGTCCGTAAATCGTTGTTCTATATTAGAACCCAATAGACTATCAACACAATTTAATCCTAAACGAGATCTTCTCAATAAGTCATACCGTAACTTACCGCCAAAAGAATTAAGAGTCGGCCAATCGCTAATATCTGCTCCTTCAGGAATATTTAAACTTTCCCCCTCTTTAAGTTCATGATCTGTCCTCATCAAGAACAATGTTCTCTCCTCTGTAGTTTCAGGTTTAAGCCAATGCTCATCCATATAGAAGGCCATATCAGGAACTAATAAAGATGGATTATTAGGAAAGTAATCGTTAAGCGTTTTCAAAGAATGCCTGTCTCGTGCACAAATTGTTACATTTGGATACTTGCTAAAAAACTCAGCATCTGCCGCAAGATTCTTTTCTTCCTTATAATAAATAGTCTGAGGAAAAATGATAATCTTGTGATTAGGTAAATCTTCAATTACCTTTTTACGGAATTTGTGACATTCAATCCAAACGTCTCCAAAATTTCCTCCTCCGTGCAAAATTATGGGAGAATTAGGATTCTTATCAGCTACGTCTTTATATTTTGTGCTATTATACCATGAAGAATGAAGACATTTGTATGGCAAGGTCTTGAGGAAATCTAAGGTTCCTTGCCAAATCAATGTATCTCCAAGGTTAGCATGATAAGGAACGTCTAAATAAAGATAATTACTACTTATTAAAGGTCTCAGTTTCTCATTTATTATTGCCTTTAATCCTTCATTTTTTATATTTATATTCATAAAAAATCAATTAAACTTATGATGTAATATGCCCCATACTCTTATAATAAAATCTTTTGTTCCTTGTGAGAAACTTAAAAATTCCACAAAGATAACAATGCTAACAATGAAAAACTCTAACAAAGCATACATTGCAAATTCTATATAAGAGGTAAATCTTTCGGGGATAAAAAAGCAGAACAAATATTCTAAAAGAGCAACATCTATAATAATAATAGCATAACGTAATATTATACGCTTAAAATATTGTTTTACAGGTAGTTTCAAACCATCTCTAAATAAGAAAATAGGTTTCCAAATACAAACAATAACAACTTGAGATATGATACTTCCCAATATTACGCCCTCATAACCAATCATATAACCTAAAAGAAGAGCAGAAGAAATATTTATAGATCCTTCTACAATTGGAGCCCACACATCCTTAAATAATCCATATCCATAAATATAATTATCAACAGTAAGCCTAGTAATATAAATACTTTGGTCAATAATTAATAAAATAAGTAACAATTGTCCAAGAACATATTTTTCACCAAGCCAAAGAGCCACAAAAGGATGAGATAGGAAATATAAACATATCAATAATATCGCAGCAATACAAAATCTCGAATCAAAAAGTTCCCAAAATCTCCTTATTATCTTTTCATTATTGCCTTCTGCTATCAAACTACCAACTGCTGCGCCCATACTACTATATACCATGCTTATTACATCTTTCAACTTGCCAACTATCAATAAATAATTTGCATAGCACGCTACAACGGAAAGCGTGGAAAAAGCATACATAATAAAAGGTGTTCCTTGAAAGAGTAATACAGTTGTTATCTTATGGACAAATAATTGTTTTGTTTTTGTTATGACTTCAGGATAGTCTCTAAGTAAATCCTTGCCATTTAAACCTCTTGTTTTCAACCAAGGATATTCTTTTGCAACAGTATGATTCAGCCACCAACAAGTAAAAATAGTTGAAAAAAGAGTTGTAGATATGTAAAAGATAAACGGATTAGGAACAATCGGCAATAATAGAATTTGTATAATTCTTAATACAACATTCATCCCTGTAGTTACACGAGTAACTTTATATCCTTTTTGGTCTGCATTTAGTACAATTTGCCGATAATTAACAAAATATCCCAATAACGATCCAAACAAAAATACTCCAAATACAGCATAAGCATACCATAATGGTAATATCATGCTTTTGAATATTATTGGAAAAAAGCACATTAGAACTAAAGCTCCTGCAATTACAAAAAAAGCAACGCGCTTATAAATCCAGCCTTGTAGTGCTACTATACGATTAATTTCTTCATAGTCTTTAGAGAATAAAGGCTTATACATAAAATATGTAACAGACATACCTATTCCCAATTCGGCAAGGTTGAGAAATCCTAACAGATTACCAGCTGTAGTCTCCAAGCCTACGACTTCGGCCCCTAAATAATCAAAAAAGACTTTTCTTGACCAAAAGCCAAGTATCATCAATACTACATAGTAGAAAAATGACACTTGGGCATTCTTTATACTTTTAGTTGTTCGTGATTCTGCCATGTCTTTTTGAGTTATCACTTATTGTCGATACTAAAAATATCTTTGTAAAATGCCAACATAGCTGTAACCCCAGATACAGGTTTAGTTTGGTTGCCATTACGAACATAGATAGTATCATTATATAATACAGGCTTATCATGAGAGGACAATTCAAAAACAACAATGTCATAGTCACCGTACTTCGCCATCTTGAAATTTGTCATAATTTCCGTTTTTACACTTTCCTCCACAGGACTTTTTTGGATTGCCGACATTATCTCATCTTGAAGTTTATCACCCGAGCCTCCATAATACTTATCTATCTCATATTGCACACCTGTGATATAAAAGTCTGTTCCTTCGAATTTTGCGCCAGACTTTGTCGCATATATTTTTTGAAATTTCTCCAATGCTTGTGTTCCTTCTGTTATACCAACAATAACATATCCTTTTGTTCCTGGAGCCTTATTTACTTCCGCTGTAAGAATCTCAACAATTTTAGGGACTAATTTCTTATTTAGCTCTCCTGTTTCTAAATCATGGAAACCAGTCTTAAAATCATACTGAGTGCCCTCTATTCTTGAAAGTCGTATAATGTTATCAAGTTCTAAAATCCAATTTTCTTTGGCAACGTCCCCACCTTTGCTTTTCTTAAAATAAGGCTCAACAATACCTTTTATTGCGAATATCTTTTGAATACGAGTTTTAGAATTCCAATTTGAACCAGAAATTCCTTTAAGATGATTTTGTGCTATATGATCAAGCGTTTTTATTAGTTTATCATAATTAGACACTATCATTTTTTCTTTTATAAGCAATTCAAAAAAAGCCAAAAATACGACTTGATAAGTACGAACCAATCCTTCGGAATAATCTTCAGAATAAACGAGATTTCGAAAGTTCTTATTGGCAAGTTTTAATATTTGCAGTATCTCTGCATGAACATTTCGAAACCAAGAGATAATAGTATTTTCCCCCAAATGTGTTATAGCAGCTTCCATCTGCTCCGACAATTTGTTGTTAACATCTTCCTCGTATTGATATAGATAATCCAAGGCTTTTGAAGAAGGTTCTACTTGAGCTCCTAATATCATATAACTCAATATCCATGCTACCAATTCTTCGTCTCTTGAAACACGCATGTTGGGCACTGTCACTATTTTCTGCTTCACCCAAAAGGTATCTTCCATGACAATACCATATTTTAGTCTCTTATTTGAAAGGCTGATTTCTTTCATCTTATTCAATATCACCAAGTCTGTAGGAGAGACATCATGTCTTATATCAGAAGAAATTTTTCTCACTAAATTAGGAAAAGCCCCAACGGCTCCTGCCTGACGGATTTCTTGATTGGATAATTGTTTGCCAAATGAATTTATTCTACGGAATATAGCTTCTATACTTTTGGTATCTGCATTAATAATAGAATAAGGTAGAGGATAATTTGTTATATTAACACACACCTGTCTGTCAAGTATAGGTTGCTGTTGATTCAATATACCTTGGTCGAACAAGGATTTTGTTGAAGATAGCGTATTTAAATCGAAATATCCCTCTTGACCATTATAGTATAACGGATATTCATTCTCTATGAAAGACATGATGGCATTAAGGCGTTGCATTCCATCAATAATTTCATACTGGATAACACCTTGTTCTTCTTTTGATGCAAAAAGGAACAATGGCACAGAATACCACTTGCTTAAGGAATCTATAAAAGCAGACTTTTCTTCTATAGTCCACACCAACTTGCGTTGATATTTACGATTCACAACATATTTTTGATTCAGATAGTTTTCATAAGCCATCTGAACGCTTATTGTTGAACTTGCTATTGGATTGTCGTTCATTCGTTTACCTTTATTATTAACAATTTAAATAATAGTATCAAAACACCTATTGACAGATATTATAATGTTTCTTCTTAGCTTTTTGCAAATATGGATGAGGAATACATATCTCCATATTGAACATAGACCTTATGACCAGAGCTTGACTCCATTACAATTTTCTTTGTCACTGACAAAACTTTCAATGTTACAAAAACGCAACATAAAATAAAAATTCCCAACAATACGCCTATGGACAAGAGTAATTTACACCAAAAGGACCACTCTTTTGGTAAACAATCACTCAAAGTAAGCCATACGAAAAGAAATCCACAGATAGAATAAATGGCTCCAACCCATTGACAAGTTCTCTTCAAGATAACATACCTATCAAGCCAAGACCTCAATAAGATATTTTTTATATTTAGCATATATCTTCTTACAAATATTCTTTAACTTGATGATAGGATGGCTGCAAGTCTAATATATACTTTATCTCATTGGCTATGTTGTTCGCCTTTAATCCATAGGATAAAGAAATACCATTAAAGTTTGCCTCTTCCTGAGGAAATGTAAGCAAATTCAATGTCATGGATGCCGGAAGTATGATTCCTACAATCTTCTTTAATTCATCAAAATTTCCATCTATGGTAAAGGTTAAAGGAATATCTATCTTTGAGTAGATATTATAATTTAAAAAGACATCTCGTATCTCTGTAGATAATACCATCAAGCTACTATGTAACTTGTTGTCTGGAAACTGTTTACTTACTGCGTCCTGTATGATTCTGTCCAAAAAATCAGTTGGGTATTCATTTTGAGGAATGCCATTAAGCAGTCGGTCAAATTTCTCCTTGAAAGACAGATTTTCTGGTGAAGCTTGCATTTTGTATGTTCCAGAAAGATTTCTAAGATAAACAAATTTTCCTTCAGAAGAGTTGTTGATACCATTACTTACAGTGACGGATATTTCTTTGACAACCATATAATTGCCTGACATAATAGGATATATGTTTTTATCTATTGCAGTAAGTCTTTCATTTAAAATAGCCCATGATGATTCGTTGAATTTATTCATTACCAATGAATCATTCATATAAGCTCTATTCCAAAAGTAACCAAGGAGTAATCCTATTGTAGCAGTTTCTTCTTTTTCATTGACACATAATAAGACTATTGGCTTGGAACAAGAGCTTTTATTGGTTTCTATATTTTGAAGATATTTTTTATACTCGTTCGTCTTTCTGAAAGACGAACTTACCAGTTTTACTACAAATTGATATTGTGGATTGTTGAGAACTGTCACAACTAAGTCCCATAATTGTGAACTTACTCCTTCAATTCTTATTTTCCCACAATATCTATATAATAAGGTGGCTGCAATTTGTATGCAACGCCATTTATTTTCTTTCATAGTCTGCTTCTAAAATTTGCTTTGTATGCGTTGATATTTGAATGATTCCAATAATCAATGATATCCTGTTTGAGCAAATCCAATGTTTGTTGGGTGGCTGCTGCATTCTGTTTGTCAAGGACATGCGTAATAGGCATGGAGGATGTATATGCATTTACATCATTGAAAGCAGGGCATATATATACTTTTTCATTGTTTACGTCAACTCCTGCTACATAGGTAGGCAATGGTCTGTTTATCAACTTTTGCATTTTGTCGACAGGAACTTTTGCTCTCAATTCTCCGTTTTTTTTCAGATACCCTAATGTTGTAGATTTTACCTGTATCAAACATTGAAAAGGTGTTGCCTCGTCTGCTATTTCAACCAAGAAATCAACAATGGGAGCCTTGGCACTCAAAAAATACACTTGGAATATCTCATGTTCAGTGATACGTGTATTGAAAATGCTCTCGCCTCTTTCACCAACAAGGTTCTTGTCCATAATTAGTTCGTTTTACATTCAAGTTTTCCCGACGTAGAATGGAGGTTAATTGAGAAATCTGTTTATTCCCCCATAATCCGCTTCATCGCCGCCATCATGCGAAGTTGCTTGGCTGTCGGTCCTTTCTGACCTTTCTCCACCAAGTCAAGATAGAACTTATAGTCGTTTGACAAGGCTTCTCGGAGTTCATCAGGCATGAGCATGTGCCATTCCTGCTTTTCCTCGTCGCAATAGGTTGCCACCAAATATAGTTTCTGAAGCTTGTACGGGGTCTTGCGCATCTTACGAATGACGTAGGTGTTAGCACCGCCTTTGACAAACTCATCAATGATTTGCAATTCTTGCTTATTGAGATTGCTCAATATCTCAATTGGGCTGTCGAGCAGTTCCTGTGCTACTCGACGTGCTGTCTCATCCTTCTTCAAGTTGGGGCTGACATACAAGTCGAGTTTGTCGCAGACTTTCAGCATATTTGCTTTGGTTACACCTCCTACGAGTTGCACCAAGCGTATGCAGGAATCAAAAGTTTTTGTATCTGGTAAAACTATCATTGGTTATTGTTATTCACGTTCGTACAAATCTATATTGACATCGAAAGGTG
>ERZ1034678.1426-NODE-1426-length-11917-cov-15.598634_pt1 | contig 11917 bp, 25 predicted proteins | sample MGYA00520640_ERZ1034678 | MGnify/ENA primary metagenome ERZ1034678 (study PRJEB33766, sample SAMN09781767) | gut metagenome | biome: gut microbiome | host: Homo sapiens | place: Madagascar | study: EMG produced TPA metagenomics assembly of the PRJNA485056 data...
CCATTAAAGTTTTCTCTCATTTTCTTTACCAATTCCTCCTCTCTTGTTCCTTTAAAATAAGGTATTATGATGATAGGGTCTTTATGTCTTAGAAGACGCCCAATTCTTTGAATTACAATAGTGTCAGAACTATTTAAATTATTATAAATACCTATTTGACAGTTAGTAAGATTCATTCCTTCATTGAGACAGTTACATGCAGTAATAGCATTAATTTTACCTTCATTAAATAGTCTTAGATTATCAATAGATTGTTTATTTTTACTATTAATACAATACTTACCAAGAAGTTCTGTTTGCTCTATACTATTACAAAAAGTAAGAGTTCTTTTACTTTGAAGTAATGCTAAAATTTTATCTACATGAGGTACTTTTTTATCACTAAGCCATATTAATCTTTTATTACAGAGTTGAAGCCATTTATTCTTTATAACTTCATTTCTAGTTTTCATATATTTATTCTTCCACCATTCTATTTGACTATTTAAGTCACTTATATATTGCTTCTGAGTACAATATATTCTAATAGGATTAGTCTTTTGTCTCATATAATTCCATCTTGTTGCCCATGATGTTTCTATAATAATACCTTTAGCTTTAGGATTCTTTATTATAGTTTCTGTAGGTATGGTATCATTTAATTGAAGAGGAATTAGTATAACTCTAGGCTCAGGAAGTATATTATTATCAATAGCATCTTTTAGACTTCTTTTATATACTACTATATTATCAAAGATTTCTATCATTTTATCTTTGAGTTCTTTACTAATAGTAGCTGATAATAATATACTATTCTTAATATTGAAATCACATAATGCTTCTCTGCATCTTTCAGATAAATGATGTGCTTCATCAAAGATACAAGCATCATAAGTACCTTTATGTTTAGGTAAAGATACATAAGTAGTAAATGTTATTTTAACATCTCTATCTTTCCACCATTTATCTAGTTCTTCTATCCAATTTTGCTTATGAACAGTTCTATTAATTACTATAAGAATGTTATTAGCTTTAAGTTTTTTTAGCTTTTCAATAGCTAAACGTGATTTGCCTACTCCAGTAGATAATTCTAATATCCAATTACTACCTTTAAGTGCAAGTACTTCTCTTAAAATGTCTTCTCTTGTCATCTTTTCTTGTATTTACTATTTCTTTTAATAATCTTGTATATTCTTTCTCTTCTGCATAGTTAATGTTTTCAAGGAATGTATAATAGTTATTCGGAGGTTGATATTTCTTTTGAATCCACTCCTTATAAGCTACTACTGATTCTGCCCAGTGCTTAAACTTGCAGTATCTCTTCTTTTTGCTATTATATAACCCAAATAAGTTATTGTTCTCCTTGCAAACCTTAGATTTGAAGTTTCCTGTTTCAAGAATAGCTTGAGCATAAACTATATCCTTATGCTTTAAACCATAATAAGACAAAGCCTCCTCCAGACCCTCCTTAGGGGTCTGAGAGAAGAACTTTGGTTGCTCATTAATAATGGTATCAGCTACTTCTATTACAGGAACAGTTTCAACCTTTGGCTGTTGAGAAACCATACTCTTGACTTGCAAAAGTAACACAATTACCACACTCCACGGCACCACTGTAGCTGCTACAATGAGTGCTTTCAACCATTTATTTCTCATATCTTTCTTGAAAAGATTTTATCCTTAAACCTCCAATATGTGTACCAAGTATTATAATATTCAGTAGGGTCTGAATAGTACTTTAACCATATAATCCAAAATACAATGACCTCTACTATACTAACAAATGGTGTAATACTAGTAATAAGCATAATGAGTGCTACCCATAATGGAATGCCTACCTTTTTAGCTTTTTCCCAGTCAAAGTAGATGTCACCTTTTATCTTGAGTGTATAAGTATGTTTTAGTACATATATTTGAATTATGAAGGATATTAAACCAATTATAATCCAAGTCATGATTACTCAATGCCTTTAAACAATGTAGGCAAACTACCATATACAGGAAGCTTACCATCCCACTTCTCAATCCACTGCTGCTTAAGAATCATTGGTGTCAAAGCCTGTGTTCTGAGCTTATTAGCCTCTGCTTCAGCCTGTGCTGCAACTACCTTTTTCTCTGCCTCTGCCTTAACTACAGCAAGCTCATTTTGTGCCTTCTGTGCCCTCTGTATAGCAGCATTCTTTGCATTTACTGCATTAACAATAGACTGAGGATACTTCAATCCTGAAGTTAGCTGTTCCAATTGAAAATTCTCTTTAAGCAATGCCTTAGACAAATGTGCTTCAATAGCCTTTTCTACCATATCTCTGTTAGATACAATCTCATCAGTAGTATACTTATTGAGCTGAATCCTAAAGGCATCCTTTACATAGTTAAAGAGAGTTCCATTGATAACATCAGCAAGCTCCTTCCTATACTTCTTGAATACCTGAGGTGATTTACCATCAACAATCTTCAATGAAATAGTAGGGTCAATACTGAACTCTGAACCATCCTTTGCATTAATTGTGAAAGCAGGGTAATCTATTGTCTGTACATAAGTAGGATACTCATATACTTGCTCAGTAAATGGATTATACCATACTGCACCAGTGACCAAAGATACATCATCTACACCCTTTTCAGAGCCATAGAGATTTACCTTAATACCTTCACAACCTGCATCTACTCTCTCATAACTACATGAGGACATGCCCAACATGGTAAACAATGCCATAAGGCATATAATTACTTTAATCTTCATTTCTTTTTGTTTTAATGAATTTAATTATTACTTCTACACCTATCCATATAACTGCTATAAATAATACAATTCCTGCAATGTTAGCAGCTGTGTTACTCATGGTGAGTAATTGAGTAACAGCATTTAGTGCTATAAATAAACTTAGCACTAAACATACTGCCTTGATAATGAATTTTCTCATATTATTAATACCAATACCAAATATACCTAGTTACCATCTTTCTCATAGATACATGACCTTCTAAGGCCTTCCAAAGTTTTTTGTGTCTAAAGTACTTAAACTTTGCTTTTCCATTTTTACCTCCCATTACTCTTACATATCTTTCCATAGATTTCCTTGTAGGATATTTGCTAAGATATTTATGGGGTATTTTGTACTTTTTTCCTTTACTCATATTACAAATAGTTGTATGTAATTTCTTACTACTATAGGTTTATTAGAATAGTTTGACTTATGGCTATTATACCATAATAACACCCTATACCTTTCACCTTGTACTATTATATCTATTGATGGTTCATACTTATTAATAAGGACCATCACGTATATTATGAGTATTACTATTATAATCCATATCTTCATAATTACATAACTATTACATTAAAAAAGGCTAAGTAGGATAAATCTACTTAGCCCTATAAGTTTAGTCATCAAAGACAGTATAGTCAAAGTCTATAGCACCAATATCATGAGCAATAAGTTCACAATGTTTCCTGATTCTAGCATCCTCAGACATTGTGTCCCAAACTCTGATGAGCTTTCCTTTGACCTTAGCTACAACCTTACTATATTTAGGACTAGTAGGTTCTTCAAGCATAGTTTTATAAGCTTCCTTGGACATTTGCAATACCTGTCTTGCAGGAATTGACTTTCTAGTCCTAAATGTAATAACCTCATTAACAAACTTCTTTGCTTTCTTGTTAAAGCTCTTAAACTTAAGAGTATTAAGTTCAGTAGCTTCCTTTGGTTTGTTTTCAGCCACCTGCTGGCTTACCATAATTCTTCCTGGAAGAATCATAATAAGACTCATTTTTGGTTCTACCATATTTTTTAGTTATCAATATCATTATCAGCACTATTAGCTTTTTTTTCCATAAGTGCTTCCAACAGTTTTACTTTCTGAATTGACTTGAAAGTTTTACTGAATGCCAAGAACGTATTTATAGGGAATGCAGCAATAACTGCTATTACTGTAGACATAGCAGTAAGAGATGCTTTGCCTTCAAAGGTTTCAATGAGAGATTTTACATCCCCTACATTAACACCCCTCTCCAAGTATTCCTTCTCATGCTCTTTGAAATTTTCTGTAAATGCTCTAAGTGCAATGTGGAGTTTCTTATTATCAATAACAGGAAACTCATTGTTTTTGTTTGTTGCTATTATTAAAAAATTTAAGTGAATAAATGTAGTTACTTATCTGCATTAATCTATGCCATTATAAATACTAACTCTATAGTATTTTCTACCATTCTCTTTAAGCTCTTCGATGTACTCAATTTCAATCTCTTCATCAGACCGATAACTGCTAGAAATTACTACTTCTTTGTCATCTTCAAGCTTTTTAATTGCTTCTTTTAAATCTTTTACTTTAATCATAATTTTGCTACTTTAGTTAATATTATTTGATTTGAAACTATCTCTCCACACTCATTAATAAAATATATACTACCTTCGGGTATAATACATTTTACTAATACTGCATTAGGATGTAAATTTAAACATATACTATCTAGAAAAAATTCATTTTTTATAATGTTAAAAAATTCTACTTTACATTCCTCAGTTGAAGCAAATGCTCGTTTTAATTTACATTCAGTAGAATAAGAATGAATACCTTCAGTAATTTCATAAGAAAGTACTTTACCAGTTTTTGCTACAATGCTTTTACTAAAAATTAATTTTGCTTTATATGCTGTGTTTAATTGATATTCAAACCCTTGATAAAGAGAACAAATCTTATTATCAATTAATTCACATATCTTGAAGCATTCTATATCTCTTGTTGCTACCTCTTGTTTCCAAGGTTTATAACTTACCCAACACATAGTATTTTATTTAATTATATTTTCGTTCTATAACTTTGAAGTCTAGTAGGTCTCCATACTTTGCTTCAGTGATTAACATACCAAAGTATTTACTAAAGTATTCAGCTATTTCTTTTGTTGCACATCCTAGTAGCCCAACATTGATATAAGCAACTCCTAAGTTTTCACTAACAAAACAACCTAAACCTCTGTTATTTATAGAGTCATAATCACTAAAAACATAATATTCAAGATTTTTAGTTTTGATTTTACCTATTACTTCTTGATGTGAATTAATTTTTTCTTTATAATGATAACAGTCTTTACGTACAATAGGATTATAAGGAGCATAAATAGGAGTATTATCTTCACCTTTTGAAAAACTTAAATTATGTCCTAGATTAAGTGCCTTTCTAATAATATTTAACTTGAACATTGCAGCTGATGCCCTACTATATGTAGCTACATCTTTAACTATAATAGATACAATATTATAATTAAGATTAAGAGCATTACAAGCTTCCTTAAATGATGTAATATTCTTAAAATTAAATAATAACTCATCTCTGTTAAAAGCTTGGAGTGCTAATTCTTTAAGAGTAGTATCACCACTATTATACCACTCTCTAGCTTTATCAAGTGTTATTTTTATATTTCTTGTTTCCATTGCTTTTTATTTTAAAGTTTAATAATCCTCTCCCTATTTCTAAGGAGAGGATTACATTATTATCTATCTTTATTTGTTCCTACAAGATGTTCATTACCTTCATAAGGAATACAATATTTATAATTTCCGTTTATACATTTATATTTATAAATTTCGTCTGAATAGCTAGAAAACAATGATATTCTCCATTCTACATGTTCAACATTTCTTACTAGAACTTTATCAAATGGTTTGAAATTTTCTTTCTCTATTTTCTCCAATTGGAGAGTATTAGCATTCCATATAAAACCATTAGCCTTTATAATGTCTAGTAGTTCTAGCTTTACATTTAATGGTGCTGGGATATAGTCTTTTATAATATACCAAGTAGAACTTGACGCATCTAGAAACGCTTTGCTTTCATGTATTCCACATATTACTTTAACTCGGTTTCCTTCATACTTATCTACTATATATGGTAAATTATCCTTTGTTACTATAAAATCTCCTTTATTTACTGGGATTCTAAATTTATTCCAGTCTTTTTGATTTTTAGATGGAAATAGGACACATTTTCCATCATTTTCGTAAAGTTTACCTTCCTTTGTAAAAGACTCATGCTTTGTACTATTTATATCAATATAAATAGGATATGGATATGAATTCTCGTCATATACATTACGTAAAGCAACTTCTCCATGTACTATACTATAAAGTTTTGTTCCTTTAGGACAAAGTTTTAAAATTTTTGCAATATTCATAATTTTATTATCTATTAGTTGTTTGTATATAATTTTTTACCCTCTCCTGTAAAAGGAGAGGGTTATTAATTACTTAGATGGCTCAGTATATGATACTGGCTCCCATACATCATAAGCCGTCAATAAAATTGAAGCTATAATAGATGGAGCAAAGACAACAGATGTTACAATATCTGGAGTATTTAACTCATAGTTAACACCTTCTATTCTGTTTTCCTTACTAGCCCAACCATAAGGTTTTGCTGTAATTGTAGAGCCATCTTCCTTTTTAAAAGTCTTTTCGTTAGAACAAGAAGCAAATAAACTTGTAACGACTAAAGCTGCTAAAAAATCTTTTTCATATTACTATTTATTTATAAAATGGTTAGTTAATCTTTTTTCGGCTTAATGCCCCAAGCAATACATCCAAATCTAGCGTCTGTATCAATATTTGAGCCATCAAATACAATCTCTTCTCCATCAATACACGTTAGAGTAATACCTATAGGCAATGAAGGATAGAGATATAGAGGAATTAAATAAAGTCCAAGAGTATTTTTCTCGTTAGCAACCTTTTTATTAAATTCTTCCTCTGTAATACATCCTGCGTCTAATTCAGATTGTAACAAAGAAATTTCTTTCTCAAAGTCTTCTTTGGATTGCCATTTTCTAAAATGTAAAGCTTTACATTGGCTTTCTGTAAGAGCATCCCAATCAATATCTTTCTTGAACTGCTCTTGAACTTTTTGCCAAGCATTGTTGAGTCTTTCCTTTTTATACTCGTCACTCCAATGATATACTTGAATACATGCAATCTGGTTTGCAAGCCACTTCAAAGTATTATTAACGTTGTTTTCTAATGAAATTTGTTCCATATTACTTATGTTTTAATATTTTTATATTGTTATTAGTATTAATTCCACATATAAGCTTCAAACTCACAAGAAAGTTCCATTGCTAGTTGTTTAGCATCTTCAAGATATGACATTAGAAAGTAATGACAATCATTATAGCTATCAATGTTACCTTCAAACTCTATATTAAGCCATTCTTCACAGTATTTTACTGCTGCTTTTTGTTTTGGAGTTGATTTTCTCATAGTTCTAGGTATAATATACCTCTCAAGAATATCTCTAATAGATGTTATCTACTGAAATATCTTGAGAGGTAATAGTTTTACTTCAATCCTATGAATTTCTTTATCTTTGTCCATAGTGTATCTCTCTCTGGCTTTACAAATGTATTGCCACTGTTCTTCCTGTTTTTATAAACAGTTTTAGGACTAATAGCCATGAAGGCTACACCTGTCTTTGTAGGGTTTTTAGCAGGAGCTAATGCCCCATACCAATGAAAGACACAAGCACTAGAAGTTCTACCTTCAAGTTGAGTACTTGCATATTTGCAAGCTTCTGTAATGTTATGAGGATTAGCTGTAATAGCCTGGACTAGAATATCTTCTTCCTCTTTAGTCCATCTTTTTCTTGTTGCCATTTTGTTTCTTGTTACTTTATTATTCTTGTTAATTGTGCTCTTAGTAAGACTCGAACTTACATACCAAGTTTAGGAAACTTGTGCTCTGCCTTTTGAGCTATAAGAGCAGTTGGGGCTTTTTATTCTAAGTGTGTGCCCCTTAATAGTCCTTCATCACACTATGGCTATAGAAGTAACTAGCTAGCTTTAGTACTTTAGATTCACCATGCTCTTTACATCTTGCAACCCTAAGATGTCAGTTAGAGAATAGAGCTATTAAGTCCTCAAAAGTATATTCAACCTTATTTAAGTCTAATGGCTTTTTAGGTTTTATATCTCTTGATTTATCCTTAACAAACTCTTCTATCACCACATCTACCTCTTCATCTAATAGAGAGTGATTTATTGCGAAGTAATATAGTTCTTTGATTGTCATAACCATTAAGTTAGTACATCCAGTGAGACTCGAACTCACAACCCTCAGTTTAGAAGACTGATGCTCTATCCAATTGAGCTATGGATGCCTATAAATCATACTATATACGATGAAAGAATTTCTAATTCTGCTTCTACTTCTTTCTTATAGCTTCTTAAAACTCTAAGAAGTTTCTTTTTATTTCTAGATTTAATATCTTTTATATTAAATTCAGATAGATAGAATTTAGATAATGTAAAAAGAGGTCCGTGATTTATAGAAATAACAAAACCTAATGTACCTTCTTGTAATTCTGTAATCATAATTTTCTTGTTTTAAATTGTTAATAATGTGGGCCTTATAGGGCTTGAACCTATGGTCTTCTGATTATGAGTCAGCTGCTTTAACCACTAAGCTAAAGGCCCGTGTCTCATACTATCTTCACAGACTGTATGAGAAAAGAAATGCATATTGTATATAATTAAAAAACAATCTCTAACAAAAAGAGTATAGTATTTCACAATACCAATACTCTGTAAAGTAACGCTATACTTTAAAAGTAAAACAATCTTTTAATTACCAAAACTAAAACCTTAAACTATATTTATGACATTCACAAGTTAAAGTGGGCCAATAGAGGCTTGAACTCTAAACCTTCACATTATGAGTGTGCTGCTCTAACCGATTGAGCTATAGGCCCTAACCTTTTTATTTATTTTCTTTCTCAAAGAGTTTATCTAATTGAGAAATTAAATCAGATAAATCTACTTTACCAAAATCTTTATCTAATTTTGCATACCCTAGATATATATCATTATTATAAGGATATACTTCAAATGGTACTATAGAGTTTCTATTTATATCATCATTATAAATATGTAAATACCATTCATAGTCTATAATAATACTACATCCTTTATAAGATAGATGAGCATTACAACATTGTTTTGGCTCAGTATCAAGGAACATTCCATTTACAACTAATCTTCTTATATTACGCATATTTTTATAATAATTAATTTAAAGTATTGTAAAATTTTAAAAGTTTATATTAATAGATAGAATTTGAATTTTCTATAGAATTTATCCATTCTTCATATCTTTCTATGTTTTCTGCTTCTGTATCAGGAGTAGTTATGTACAAATGGTTGTTTTTAATAATTACTTTGTTGTTGCCTTTAAACTTAGAAAGTTTTTGAATGAGGCTGTGAACTGTTATTGATTTCATACTTTTTATATTTAATTGTTTTTAAATTAATTTTTAATATGCCTACTCTAAGTTCTAACCTTAGTACAATAGTTTTATTTAAGTAGGCTTTATATTATTTTACTTTAAGTAAGTTATTAATTAGTTTATTACCTGATAGTATATAAAACTCTTTTTTACTAATAATAACATAACACATTATTAATAGTAAACAATTTGTAGCTATTATATCAATAAAGACGAAGATACTTTCATTTAATAGTAAATCTAAGCTACATAAAGTAACAGATACCATAAATGCAGTAAACCAAAGTAAAATACCTTTTAAAATCATTATAATCTTGTGCATAGTTTTATTATTTAAAGGAGATTCATGCACTATTAAAGTACACAAATCTCCTTGATTTATCAACTCTCTTTAAGGAACTCAATTAATTTAGCTACACCATAAATAAGTATAGCAAGAATACCAGGTAATCCTATTAAACATAGGATAAATTTGAATAATACTGCTACTACCAATTCAAATCCTCCCAAGCATTAGCACTCTGCTTGAACAAAGTAAGCTTACCATTAGAGTTAAGACCTACTTTCAAGTCCTCTCGCTGAGTAATAATGTCTTTAGCAGTCATTCCTTGTGTGGAATAACCAAAGTGACACCAATCATACTTACCATCCTCAGCATTAGGCTTATTAGGTGATGTAGGAAATGCAAGAGCATTAAATACTTCACCAGTTGCAGGATTTACCAAGTTGTTAGCAAACTTAGGCTTACCATACTTAGCACAAAATGCTACAAATGACCAACTCTCCTTAATGGTTACACCATTGTAATCTCTCTCTGTACTCATAATTAAATGATTTAAAATGTTAATAATGTTAATGATAGTCTTTCCTATCTGTCAGTTTTGATAGTTTTCTCTATTTTATCTCTAGAACTGTAATAATCATAGTTATCAATAGCATCTACCCAATTATATTGAGTTTCAAGAGTATCTAAAAGATTCTCTGTATTTTCATAATAATTATGATAGATAGCTATAGTATCTTTACACTCTTTTATTTCTTTCTTTTGTAGTGCTATGATATTAAAACAAGCTATAATTACTATAGTTAATGATATAGCAGTTTTCATAATGAAAAGTATTAAAGGAGGGATATTTCACCCTCCTTATTATGTTAACACTTACTCTTTTAGAACTAAAAAAGAGAATCTATATAAGAATTAATTTTATTAATATCTTGTTCATCTTTCCATCTATTAAAGATTTTCTTAGATATAATAATCTCTTCTAAAGTAGCTATATGAGCCAAACCATATTTAGGAATGATATATCTTTTATTAAAAGGTACATCAGTTTTCTTAGCCATAATATCTATTATAGGGCTACCACTAATTTTAAAAGCAAAGTGTCTACATCCATCTGCAATATTACGACTAGTACTACTTGGCATAACTTCAAACCAAAAAGAAGATTTGATTCTTTCTTTAATACTGTCAAAGTCTTCTTGTTTCACAATAATATCAATATCATGAGGAGTTCTACCTAAATCAACACCTTGAATTGTTGCAGCAACACTTCCTCCAATAAAGAAGTTATTTTGATTTATACCAAGTCTCAACATAAGTTCAATAGTATTTTTTAAGGCAAAATCAATTACTTTTGTGGCAGCTATATATTTAATAGCCTGTGATTCACCTTTACTGTTTACTTCCATGTAAGTTACAATTTCTTTCATAATTCTTGTTGTTTTTGTTGTTTTTTCTTGTTATTTTTGTAATAGAGTTTCCCTTCTAGGCTTCGAACCTAGCATAGTTCCACTATTAAGGGAAAGTAAAAATAGTTATTTTTATTTTAATGTTGAAGTCCAAAAGTTTCTAAGTTAAACCATCCATAGACAAGATTTTGTAGTTCATAATCAATATATGGTTCTAACTTTCTATTCATTTTAATAGTATAGAAACAATTAAATGTTAGTTCTAGAAATCTATTCTCGCCTTTACATATCATTGTTACTTTTTTTCCTTCTTTGTTATCTATTTCTATTTTAGTTGATTTAATACATATAACTTCTACTTTAAACCATTCTTTTTTTGTAGGATGATAAGAATTAAAAGTATCTCCAACCTTCATATCCATATATTTTTTCATAACTCTGTCTTTTTATTTATATTTAGAAATCATTTATTAAAACAAAAATGATTGATTATTCTATATAAAATTCTCTGGCTAAACATTACTTAATAAAAGCAATGCCCATTAAGGGCACTGCAATTACCAGTCTACATCATCCCATGCCTCTCTTTGAGCAGGCATGATGAGGTAGAGCTTGTCATTGTATTCAGACACTTCAAGGTCTCTGACCTTGATGGTCTTATCAATGACAGCATTTGCTGCATTTCTACTGAGCGATATAAGGTCATATCCTTCAACTTTCTTTGAAAGTGTAAGGTATCTGAGCTTTACGCCAGTATCCTCTCCTGTCTCAAAGTTAGTGTAAGTTTTAGCTTTTGCTTGCCAAAACTTAACATCTGACTTAGACAGGTTATTACTCTTTACAAATTCTCCGAATGTACGCATAGTTCTACGGTTTTAATGTTAATTATTGCTTTGCAACTGGGGGTTCATCCCCCACTCGCCGAAGGCAGGGGGAGGTATTGGTGGACTATCTAATACTTATAGAAACAAAA
>ERZ1034678.1432-NODE-1432-length-11859-cov-34.158251_pt1 | contig 11859 bp, 5 predicted proteins | sample MGYA00520640_ERZ1034678 | MGnify/ENA primary metagenome ERZ1034678 (study PRJEB33766, sample SAMN09781767) | gut metagenome | biome: gut microbiome | host: Homo sapiens | place: Madagascar | study: EMG produced TPA metagenomics assembly of the PRJNA485056 data...
CCTAGTCAGCAGGTCTGCCGACTGCAGTCAGCACATCTGCCGAGCCTAGTGGCAATACCCTATAATCGTACAACCACACACCTTTTAGTTGTACGACTATACACCCTTAAGTTGTACGACTATACACTCTATTGTTGTACGACTATAAATCTTTAGTTGTACAACTATATCCCCATTGTTCGTACAATATGACTTATGAATTGAAAAAGCGGAGAAAAACTAGCCTTTTTGTCGAGAAACACTATCTTTTTTCAAAAAAACAGGTCTGAATGAAACTTGAACCAAATTGAACCAATTGACTTTCAAACCTTTTTAGTATCTTTGCCGGCAGAACGTAAATGATATAAACTATGAATATTGATGAATTAACATTTTTAGACCTTTATAACCTAAAGGACGACAAAGTGACCTCTGCCTTTTTGCAGGTCATCAACTACGGGGGAGCATCTCTGCTCCGCTCGTTCATCAATAATAGTTGTGCTTATTTCTCAGTATTACCGATATTTTTGTTATTCAAGCATCAGTTGAGGTGCAGGGAACCTGTGGCTCCGACAGGTTTATCGTATCTATATGTATAATCAGAATTCAATATAAAACAATAACAAAACGAAAGTAGTATGGGCGTAACTAAAATTTATTCAATAATGCCAGACTTTACCTTGCAAGATCTTCATGAAGAGTTTCAGGCAGAAAGGACCAAAGCACGTTTTGCTTTTGTGCTGGGAAACGGCATCAATAGATATTATAATGGTGCAAATGCTGTTAGTTGGGAAAATCTGATGAAGAAATTTTGGAGTAAAGCAGGACTTTGCGAGAGCTTTCCTGAAATAGAACAAGGTTTGTCGTTGATAGAGAAATATGACATCATGTGTGTCAAGATGCCTGACAAATGGGAGGATATTCTAAAATCAAATCAGGAGTTGGTTAAAGAGACTTTCAGTCAAGAGCTTTTTTTAGATCCTTTTCAAGGACAACTCATGAAGTTGAATGTGCCAGTGTTGACCACCAATTATGACAACTATTTAGAGAACGACTTGAAAAAAGAGTGTTTCAAGAACGATGTTTTATACAAATCCAAAGGCTATTCTGAGACATATCCTTTAGGCGAATATTACGCCACCCAACAATTCATGTCGGAAGAAGACATTTACAAGAATTTTGCCGTTTGGCACATTCATGGGACAATTAACCATACAAGGAGTTTACGATTAGGAATTGCAGACTATATGGGTTTGCTAACCTATGTGAGGAATTATCTCAATGATGTGGCAAATATGTATAATGTGACAAAAGAACATCAAGAGTGGGGCATTAAGGATAATGCAAGAAACAAAAATGAAAAGTACCAGCCTACATGGTTGAATATATTTTATAATTGCTCGCTATGTATCAATGGATTGGGCTTGGAACCTACAGAAACCTTTCTTCGATGGCTCCTTATTTCTCGCAAAAAATATCTTGACCGAATTGGTTCTGATGCAAGGGGATGGTATATCTGCTCTTTGAAAGATTTGGACGAAGGAAAAATGTACTTTTTGCAGAATGTCGGCTTTAATATCATCATAATTGATGATAATAAAGTGAGATATAACGAATTGTTTGATTTTTAAAATAGGTGTTATGATACGAAGTTTACATTTTTACAAATGGTTTGTTGCAGTCGTTGTTTTGATTTGCAGCACCACCACTATGTCTGCTCAGACTAAGGTGACGAGTCTTAGTCAGTTGAAAGCAGGTAGTGTGATTAAGATCTATCCAAAAAAAAGTAATGACACGAGTCACTATGGTGAGAGCAAATATGCTTTGGCATGTAGCGGTGATGGGCAGTCATTGACTTCTTACGAAAAAGCAGGCTCTGGCGACGAGTGGACTTTGGAAGATGCCGGAGATGGTTATTGCTATCTTAAGAACAACAATGGATGCTATTGGGCGTATCAATGGCGCTCATCTTCAGAATCCTTGCAATGTACAATAAATAAAAGCTCAGCTGTGAAAATATCTCTCACATGGGATACTAAATATAGTGGAGTGTGCTTTTGGAATACAAAAGATGATTGTGGACTAAACAATTTGTATGAATATAATAATATGTACAACTGGTGGTCTGATCCTGATAACTATTCTGGTGATGCCAATACTACTTTTGATATTGCTCTTCTAAAGGAAGGTAGCGGTAATGATTTTGTACAAGGAGAAAAGGTGGTAGTTCTAATTGATGGTTTAAAGTATATTTTAGATATAAAACAGAAAACTGCTAAAGTTATTGCCAATCATCAGGAGTACTCTGGTTATATTGTTATACCAAGCAATGTTACTTATAATAATGTTATATATAAAGTTAACATGTTGGGGACTAATTGCTTTTTTGCATGCCATGGTTTGAAAAGTATCACTTTGCCATCTAGCATAACTTCGCTAGGTGATCATTGTTTTGCATTATGCAGTAGTTTGAAAAGTATCAATTTACCCTCAAATATAATCTCGTTAGGGGATTGGTGCTTTAAAAATTGTAATAACCTGGCAAGTATTTCATTGCCCTCAGGCATAACCAAGTTAGGAGTAAGTTGTTTCGAAGGCTGTAGTAGCTTGACCAGTATCGATTTGCCCTCTGGTATAACCACGTTAGGATTTCGGTGTTTCGATGGTTGCAGTAGCTTGACAAACATCTGTTTGCCCTCTGGTATAACCACGTTAGGGAGTAGTTGTTTCGCTGAATGTAGTAAATTGACTAGTATGTTGTGTTTGGCTGTAGATCCACCTCGTTGTGTATCAAATGAAAGCTTAGTTGGCGAAGCGATTAGACTTTATGTTCCCAAAGAGTCTATTGAGAAATATAAAAATAGTGCAACGTGGAGATATGCTCATAGTATCAACCCACTATATCCTGCAAGTTCAATATCGTTAGCAAAAGATATTACGGTATTAAAAACAAAGACTATAAAGATAGAATATTCAATATTACCAGAGAATGCAGGAATAAAAGAGTTGGAATGGAGCTCTAGTAATACTAATATAGCTACTGTTGATGCAAATGGTTTGGTGACAGGTAAAAAAACAGGTACAGTTACAATTTCTGCCAAAACCAAAGATGGTACAGATATAGTTGCATCAACTATTGTGAAAGTATTACCTTTGCCTATAGAAACGATGGCTTTTGTAGAAACATCTGTATCTGTAGCAAAAACACAAAACAAAACAATATCGTTGACTTTTGATCCCCATGAAGATAATTATAAATATTATATGGTATGGACAAGTAGCGACGAGAGTGTGGCTACTGTTGCTCAGAACCCAAACTCTTCATATCCTCTTGAAGCCATAGTAACAGCACATAAGATAGGAAAAACAACTATTAAGGCTGAGGCTCAAGACGGTTCTGGCATTAGCGCAACATGTGAGGTGGAGGTTACTCCATTGCTTGTAAGCGACATTTCATTGCAGACGACATCAGTAGTAAGAACTATTCCTATACAGCTGAAAGCCGATGTTACTCCAGCTGAGGCTGACAACAAGAAGCTTAAGTGGACAAGCTTGACACCAGATATAGCCACGGTTACAGAGGATGGTATGTTTACTGGCTTGAAGATGGGTACAGCTAAAATAAAAGCTGAGGCTACCGATGGCTCAAACTTCTCTAAAATTTTTAATGTGGAAATAACTGGTCTGCCAGTTAGTTCGATATCTCTACCAACAACCCCTATCTCAGTTGTTAAAACTAAGACTGGCAAGATTAAGGTAGTATTTGAGCCGTTAGCTGCCGATAACCAGAAGTTGACATGGACGAGCAGCCGACCAGACATTGCTACTGTTGACAATGAAGGTATCGTTACAGGCAAGAAGGTAGGAACAACGAGCATTACCGCATCTACAACAGACGGAACAAATCTTAAGGCTTCTGTCGATGTTAACATTGAACCATTGAAGGTGGAGACAATGGCATTTGCAGAGCCGTCGGTTTCTATTGTCAAGACAGAGGACAAGACAATAACACTTACTCTTAACTCGGAGGAAGTAGACAACAAGAGTATGGTATGGACAAGTAGCGATGAGAGCGTGGCTACTGTGGTCCAGAATATGAATGCAGTATATCCGCTTGAGGCTATAGTTGTAGCGCATAAGGTGGGTAAGACTACGATAAAGGCTGAGGCTCAAGACGGTTCTGGCATGAGCGCAACTTGCGAGGTGGAGGTTACTCCATTGATGGCAAGTGACATCTCGTTGCAGACTGCATCTGTTGTAAAAACGATTCCAACACAGCTGGAAGCAAACGTATCTCCTGCAGAGGCTGACAATAAGAAACTTAAGTGGACAAGCCTTACCCCTGACATTGCAATAGTTACTGTAGACGGAACAATGACAGGCTTGAAGATGGGTACAGCTAAGGTTAAGGCAGAAACTACAGACGGTTCTAATCTGTCATGTGTATTTGAGGTACAGGTAACGGGACTACCTGTAAGCACAATATCATTGCCTGTAGAATCGTCGATTATTAAGACCGAAAGCATGAAGTTGGAGTGTGCTATCCTTCCCCTTGCTTCGGACAATCAGAAACTGAAGTGGTGCAGCAACGCTACAGATATTGCTTCTGTAGACGAGAGCACTGGCGTGATAACAGCACACAAAGTGGGCGATGCCGTCATTACTGCTACTACGACCGATGGTTCTGGCATATCGGCTTCTACCACGATTCATGTAACACCACTAAAGGTTAGTCAAATCGAGATGCCTAAGGATATATCTCTGCTATATTCGTTGAGTAAGCAGATAGAGGTAAATATCGCTCCTGAGCTTGCCGACAACAAGACTTTGAAATGGACCAGCGATAATGAAAATATTGCTACCGTAACTCAAGAAGGTGTTGTAAAGGGTGTGAATGTCGGTACGACTAATATCACGGCAACAGCTATGGATGGTTCTGGTGTATCTGCTACTTGTAAGGTGACCGTGAATCCTGTAACCATCAACCTCTCTACAAACACCGTCAACCTGCAAAAGGGCTCTGAGTATGTTGAGCAGACTGCCACCGTTCTTCCTGAGAACTACGAACATAAGGATGTGGTTTGGACAACATCTGGTAATGGGGTGGCAAGCGTGGATAAAGATGGACATATTACAGCCAATAAGCCTGGTGTTGATACGCTGAGGTGTTCATTGAGCTATGATAGCCATATCTATTCAGAATGCCGGGTTATCGTTTATGAAGACAACGTGGTGTATGTCGGAGGGCTCTACTATCTCTTGAAAGGTACGACGGATGAAAACAGAGAGGCTACGGTAACCAGTATCTATGGCGGCAAGAATACTTCGCTTGATGCTAAGAATGTGGCGCAGTACTACTCTGGTACTATCAATATTCCGGAGGCCATTATCTATGAGGGTAATAAATATACGGTACGTAAAGTGGGAAGCTACGCTTTCAACTGCCAGAACGAGTTGCAGAGTATCTACATCCCTCGTACGGTAACAGAGGTTGAACCTCATGCTGCCATTAAGGCTGAGAAACTGAACCGCGTGAACGTGGCTGATGAGAGTGAACTCGTGAACATCGGCGAAGAAGCGTTCAAATGGTGTACTGGCTTGAAACGTTTCACTTTTGATGGAACATCCCTGAAGATGAAAAGTATAGACAAGGCGGCTTTCAGAGAGTGTACTGCCTTGGAACGCTTTACTTGGATGGGCAATACAACGGTAAAGACCATCGGACATAGTGCTTTCTATGATTGCTCTGCTTTGGAGAAGGTGCTGTGGAATGGAAAGAGTGAGCTGAAGACCATTCAGGATTACGCTTTCTTCAAATGTATCTCGCTCAACAACTTCGAAATGCCGAACACTACGCTGAGTGTGGGTAACTCTTCGTTCCGCTATAATGCGAGCCTGACCAATATCCACCTCTCTACCTCGCTCAACTATATCGACGAGTATGCTTATGGCGAGTGTGGATTCAGCCAGATCACGCTTCCTGAGTCGCTGGCAAACATCCAGGCAGGTGCGTTCATCAACAATGACTTCTTGCAGGAGATAATCTTGCCGGAACGTCTGCAGGGACTTGGTTCTGCTGCATTCGAAAACAACTCGAAGCTGGAATCGGTGACTTTCCATACAGCTATCGAAACCATGACCATCGGCAACAATGCATTTAACCAGTGCCCTATATTAAATAAGGTATATATCACTAACATGAACAGCTTTGCGCAGACCAACTTCAATAATGCCAAGGCAAACCCTGCCAACACATCGCAGCATATCTATGATGCCAACGGCAAGGAAATCATCAACGTGGTGCTGCCTAAGGGCACAAAGTATGTCAACAACAATGCATTCAACGGCTGTGCTTTCATCGAAAGTATCGAGATGCCTGCAACTATGGATCATATAAACGATGATATCTTTGTAGGCTGCTCGGCTTTGAAGGATGTTTATTGTTATGCAGAGGAAGTGCCGGAGTTTATCGGTGTGAACGATCCGACAAGCATGGATGAAGTGTTCCAGAATGCTACACTCCATGTGCCATTCGGTTCGGAAAGCCTCTACCAGAAGGATACTTCATGGTGGGGTAAGTTTACAAAACTCCTGGGTTGCGAGCCAAAGCCGACAGCTGTAGTGGAGAAGATCGACTTAAGTACTCTTACCGTAAATGTAAAGGCTGGTGAGAATTACAACGAACAGAAACTGACTATCTATCCCGCTGAGGCTGCCAATGTGCGCATCAAATATTCTACAGCCGACAGAAAGGTGGCTGACATTGATGAGAATGGTGTAATCAAGGGTGTTGCTCCGGGTGTAACTACCATCTACTATACAGCGAATGACGGTAATGGCGTAACTTCAGAATGTAAGGTCATCGTCAGAAATCCTGAAGTAGAGTATGTGGGTGACATCTACTATCTCTTTGATAAGGCGAAGAAAGAAGCTACCGTAACCAGTATCTATGGCGGCAAGAACAAGTCGCTTGATGCAGAGAAGGTGGCACAGGTTTATACCGGTACGGTAAGTATTCCGGAGCAGACAACCTTCAATGCCGTGACTTATGACGTGAAGAAGGTGGGCGGTTATGCATTTACTTGCCAGAACGAACTGCAGGCGCTGCGTGTGGGTGCTTTCGTAGAGAAAATAGAAGATAATGCAGCTACCAAGGCGATGAACCTGAACCGCGTAACTGTGGCTAATGCCAGCCAGTTGGTTACTGTAGGCAAGCGTTCTTTCATGGATTGTGCAGGTTTGCAGCATGTCCTTTTCGAGGGTACAACCCAATATCTCGATGTCATTGATACGGCAGCATTCAAAAACTGTGCTAAGTTAGAGGATGTCATCTGGGAAGGAAAGAGTACGCTGCGACTCATCGGTGACTCTGCTTTCTATTGTGACAGCAAGTTGGAAACCGTGAAGTGGAATGATAAGTGCGACCTGAAGATTATTGACAACTACGCTTTCTACAAGTGTAGCTCGCTCAATCATTTCATCATGCCAAATTCTACTTTGAGCGTGGGCAAGTATGCTTTCCGCTATGATGCAGGTTTGACAGATATCCAGCTCTCAACATCTCTGAGCATTATCTATGATTATGCTTTCGGTGAGTGTGGATTCAGTCAGATCGTACTACCGGAGTCTTTGAAGTCGCTCCAGGCTGGCGCGTTCATCAACAACAGTAATCTTGCTGATATTACGATTCCAAAGAAGACGGAAGGTATTGGTGCAGGTGCGTTTGAAAACTGTTCTGCTTTGGAGAGTGTGACATTCAAGACACATGAAACCAAACTGACAGTGGATAAGAATGCATTCAACCATTGCGCTGTTTTGAGCAAGGTGAACATAGATTATCTGGATGATTGGGCTCACATCAACTTCCAGAATGCTGCGGCTAATCCGGCAAGTACGGCTCATCGCCTCTACTTGAATGGAGAGGAGATGGTAGATATAGAATTGCCTGTTGGCACAAAGTATATTGGCAACAATGTATTCAACGGCTGTTCTGACATCAGAACTTTGAAGATTCCTGCAACCGTAGAGCATGTGAATGACAACATCATCGCAGGCTGCTCTTCTCTTACAGATGTTTACTGCTATGCAACGAAGGTTCCTTCATTCATCGGTACGGAAGATCCTTCTAGTATGAACGATGTATTCCGCAAGGCAACGCTTCATGTTATCTATGGCAATGAAGAGGCTTACAAGGCTGATGCATGGTGGAAACGATTCTACAAGATAGAAGGATGTAAGGATCCGGGTGTTGAGGATGTGAAGGTTTCTAATATCACAATCAGCCAGACTGAGATTACGTTGAAACCAGATGATACTTTGCAGTTGGAAGCAACGGTTTATCCTACTGAAGCAGCCAACAAGTCGGTTATCTGGAAGAGCAGTAATGAAGATGTGGTTATCGTGACAGATGAAGGCTTCGTCCTGGCGGTAGCAGAAGGTGAGGCTGATGTTACGGTTGCTTCGGCTGAAAACAGCGAAATCAAGGCGGTTTGCCATATCAAGGTTGAGAAGGAAAAGGAACCTGAAGTTCCTATTGTGCAGATCAAGTTTGAGGAATCTCCTGTGACAATCGCCTTGGGAGAAACCAAGAAACTGAATGTAATCTTCAATCCTGTGAATGCAACCAATAAGGAACTTGACTGGGTATCAGCCAAGACTTCGGTTGTAGAAGTTGATAAGGAAGGTAATATCCTGGGTGTCAGTGAGGGTAAGGCTATCGTCTCAGCCAAGACCAAGGATGGTTCTAATCTGACGATTAACTGTGTGGTAACAGTTATTCCTTCTACAGGCATCAGCAACATCACAATGGGTGAAGTGAAACTGATTGTCAACAACCGACATCTGAAGGTTGAGGGACTTGCTGATCACGAGGTAATCCAGGTTGTGAATTCTATCGGCTTCACTGTATATCGTGGAACTGATCATGAGGTAGACCTCAAGGCTGCTGGTGTCTATATTATAAAGGTGAAAGGGAAAACGCTGAAGTTTAGCGTGAAGTAAGATGTAAAAAGCACGAAAGCGAATGTTTTCGTGCTTTTTTGTTATTTATTGTTCTTTTCTTTTGCGGTCTCGGAAAAAATGCTTACTTTTGTCTTTTGATAAAAGTAAGTATAGCTAAAGACAAACGGTAAGTTCTACACAATATGTTGGATTCATCTGATTTTATGCCATTGGGAAAGGCAGAGGAATGGAGCTTGGATACGGCGACATGTCATCTTTCGAGATGTGTGGTCGAGGGGAAGTCTTTGCTCAAGAAAAGCCTGCATTCCCAATTTCTGATGGATGAAAAACTACGTACTTGCTTGCGAAAAGAATATGAGACAGGAAAACTTTTGTCGGCTGAAACTCCTTACGTGGTACGCTATTATCAGTTGATAGATACACAGGAGGAATGTGCTATCTTGATGGACTTTGTGGATGGCTTGACCTTGGATGCCTTTATCCTAGCCCAACCCCTTTATTTCTCTGATGAGGCTCGACTCGATGCTTTCATGCGCCAACTATTGGATGCATTGAAAGTCATCCATCATGCTCAGGTGGTACACTTGGACATCAAGCCAACCAACTTGTTGCTGACTTCCGTGAACAGCGACTTGAGAATCATCGACTTTGGGCTCAGCTATATTTCTACTTATCCACATACTTCTGGCTTGACCGTGAACTTCGCTGCCCCAGAGCAGACGGATGGAACGGGAGAGGTGGATTGTCGTACAGACATCTATGCGGTAGGCAAAATCTTGGAATACATTCAAAACAACCAAGGTGATAATGTAAAGACGAATGCTGATAGCTTGGATGGGCAAAAAGAAGAAGCACATCGTCATTTGCCGAAGAAATGGCAATTCGTCATGGAAAAGTGCTTAATGCCAAGAAAAGAAGACAGATGGCAAAACATCGAAGCGATTCTTTCTTTTTGGGACAATGAAAATCAGATTGCGGAAGAGAGACTTCAGCGGAAGGGCTTGTTGAGAAAAACAATATTTGCCGTGGCCGTAGCACTTTTGGTTGTCGTAGGTATCTCTGCTTGGTGTGTTTCACGAAAGCGTGAGGTGACATTCGCTGATGAATATGGTAATCTCTATCAGGTGAAGTCGGAGGATAGTTTGACTTGCCGCTTGATGGGAAGAGGCGATACTTGTACCAATGTTAATCTCTATATTGAACCCCATATCTCGTATGGTGGGAAACGGTATCGAGTGGTGGAAATCGCCGACTATGCTTTCTTGGGTGATCAGAGGTTGCAGACGCTTTGCTTGCCTCATACTCTGCGGCGGATTGGCAGTCGGGCTTTTAGGGAATGCAAACAACTGCTAGTGGCAGATATCCCTGATGAAGTGACGAATATGGATAATATGGCTTTCTGGGGATGCTCAAAGTTGTCGGAAGTTCATGTCTCTAAGGGTTTGACGAGAATTCCATCTTCTTGTTTTAGCAAGACGGGCTTGATGAAAGTTGTTGTTCCAGAGGGTGTTCGTTCGATAGGGTATGATGCCTTTGGTGTTTGTGAACAATTGAAAAGTGTTACCTTGCCGCAATCTTTGAAATCCATCGAGCGTGGTGTCTTCTGGCGATGCTCTTCTTTGGATAGTATCCGTATTCCTAAAAATGTGCATGAAATTGGACAGTTCTGCTTGATGGAATGTAACTCTTTAAAAGATGTGTATGATGAAGCGCAAGAACCGCAAAGAGTGGTGAAACTGTTCGGTAAGGCAACGGCAAGCCATGTTACTTTGCATGTCCCTGCTATATCGCTGGAAGCTTACAAAAATGCCGAATGTTGGAACGAGGTGAAATGTATCGTTCCAACACCCGGCAAATAAAAGGCATGAGCCTTCTGGTTATGATTCCTCAGAGGAATAGGCATTCTTGTCTTCCGGAATGTCTGTAATGAATGACCAACGCACGCCTCCGTGCTTGCCACAAATATAGTCGCATGGTATCATACCCTTGCGGATGAGATGCGTCATGATAAGTGGCTCACATTCCATGAACTGGTCACAGTGGAAAAAGTCACCAGCCTGTAGTTTGCTGTTTTGGGATTCCAAAACCTTGAACTTGTTGCAGCCTTGGTATTCTATCAAGACAACACGGTCGGGCTGCCAGGTGAGCAGCATCTTCTCTCCCTCCTCAAGTGAATAGCTCTTGAGTTTCTTGTTGACAAAGAACTGGCTTGTAGGAATGTCAGCTTTGTCTTTGAGAAAACTTTCCCAATTGTTGTAGCCAACCATGCGTGATAGTAGGTCGAGCGAATGGAGGCTGAAGTTGTTGTTGGTGTGGGTGTATCCCCAAATTCGTTTGAGCGTACTGACGGAAATGGTTTCGCCCGTGAACTCCTTGAGTTGTTCGTATAAGAACATGAAGTCACGTGGTGCTTGCATGGTCTTGCCTGCAACCTTCTCCACAAAGCTAATGAGTCGCTTGATGTCTTCTTGCTTTTGTTCCATGTGATGTCTTATAGAAGTTCTGGGAGTTGGAAGAGTTTGACGCTGTTGCTTCCCTTGATAAGGATATAGTGGTCGTGAGGTTGGTTTGCCTGGATGGCTTCCTTTACCTCTTCTACATTCTTGAACTTGCGGTAATCGCAGTCGATGTTCTCAAACTCATCGCCTACCAGCCATACGTTCTCCAAGCCTGCGGCACGGAGCTGATTCACTACCTTCTGGTGCTCCTCATGACTTACCTCTCCTAACTCACCCATCTGTCCGAGAATCGCCATCTTGTTAGGTACGTCCATCAAACGGAAGTTCTCGATGGCGGCAGCCATGCTGGATGGATTGGCATTATAGGCATCCACTACCAACTTATTGTGTGCAGTCTCTTCGAGTTGCGAACGGTTGTTGCTTGGGATGTAGTTCTCCAGGGCATGATCTATCTGCTGAG
>ERZ1034678.1433-NODE-1433-length-11854-cov-40.576574_pt1 | contig 11854 bp, 11 predicted proteins | sample MGYA00520640_ERZ1034678 | MGnify/ENA primary metagenome ERZ1034678 (study PRJEB33766, sample SAMN09781767) | gut metagenome | biome: gut microbiome | host: Homo sapiens | place: Madagascar | study: EMG produced TPA metagenomics assembly of the PRJNA485056 data...
CCGAACAAAAGGTGACTAAATGTCACGTTTTGTGAGAGGTAAAGGGATGGGTGACTTCCCGTAGGGATACTTGATAATTAAAATTAGCACCCACCTTTAATCCTCCCTCGCAGGGAGGATAAATTACTCCTTCCCTTTATGAGGACTCTGCCGAACAAAAGGTGACTAAATGTCACGTTTTGTGAGAGGTAAAGGGATGGGTGACTTCCCGTGGGGAAAACTTGATAATCACAATTAGCACCCACCTTTAATCCTCCCTCACAAGGGAGGAAAAATTGCTCCTTCCCTTTTTAGGGTACAGTTCAAAACAATATTCGTAATAAAATTTAATTTCCTATTTTCAAAGGGTTGTCAAAACATTAAAAATAGTTTAAAATAAAAAAGTAAAACAGAAAAGAGGATAATCTGATGGAAGTATTAAGAAAAGTTAAGTTTAACGGGGGGGGGGGCAACTCACCGCTTAAATAAAGGTTTTTCAGCATTCACCCTAGCAGAAATGATGGTTGTAATGCTTATAATGAGTATTGTATTGGCAGCAATGGCGCCGGTAATGACAACCAAAAACAAGGTAGATAACTCGTCACCTTGGAAATATTCGCCAAACAATTCATCAGATGCCTATTTTGGTCAAGGTGCATCAATGCGTGCAATGATTGGTCAACTTAATGGTGAAGATACAGATAATGGTAAGTTAATAATCAATAATTTAGGATCGTCTTTCAGCCATATTTTATTCAAAAATGGTAATACAATTCTTGGCGATTTGTATATGAGTGGAAACAACCTAATTTTAGGTCACAGAAACGGTTCATCAACCTCTTTAGGTCAAAATAATATTAATATCGGTCCAAACAACTGGCCATCAACTGATATAACAGGGCAAAGCAATATTATTATTGGTGATAATGCAATGACCCATTTGTCATCAGGAAGCAATAACATTGGTTTAGGTACAACATTGACGGCTTTAACAACCGGTACAGGTAACGTTACAATCGGTGACAATTCACTAATCAGTGTAACAACCGGTAGTGGTAATATCGGTTTAGGAAACGAAGCAAACCCAGCAATAACAACCGCATCAAAAACTATTGCAATCGGTGCAAATTCAGTTGCCAGTTCTATTGGTGCAATTGCTATTGGTAGCAGTTATACAGCTTCAGAATCAAACAGTGGATCAGAAAATAGTGCAATAGCCGGTGGCGGAAATTCGATAGCTATAGGTAGTGGAGCCATAAGTGCAGCTGATACTTCTTTAGGAGTAAACGGTGGTTCAATAGCCATAGGATGGCAAGCGAAGGCAAACCCAGATGCAGATGCTGATGGTAATATGGCTGTTGCTATAGGTACTAGCGCAGAAGCCAAAGGTACGGGTGCAGTTGCATTGGGAACCGGTGCAATGGCAACTGGAGGAAGCATTGCCATAGGTGCTGCACAAGCACCAGGTACTCATAGTATCGCAATGGGTATGTATAGTGATTATGGTTCTAGAGATAATGATGGTTATACTGAGTCTGCCGGTAGGAACAGTGTAGCACTCGGGACAGGAGCATATGCCGCAGGAGTAAGTAGTATTGCAATTGGAAATGATTCTTATGCGTCTAGCAATCATGGTATAGCTATAGGATATAATGCAGAGGCTAAAGATGAGGCAATTGCAATCGGAAAAGATACCTATATTTCAAGGTTAAATGGTGGTATTGCGATAGGGGCAGGGGCAAGATCTGGGGCTACAGATTCTAATATGTATGGTGATTATGCAATTGCAATTGGTAAAAATGCAAAGGCAGGTTCTGATAATGGCGTATCAATTGGTTATAACGCTGGTAGCTCTACTAAAGGTACTAATAATATAGCCATTGGAGCAGGTGCTTGTCAATACGTAACCGGTTCTTACAAAACTTGTATTGGGGCTAATTCTGGTCCTGCAAATAATAGCGATTGGGCAAGCGACGACAAAGAACGTATTTTTATAGGCAGTAAATCAAAATTTAACAATGGTCCTGCCGTATTAGAAGTGCATAATGCGGGTGGATCATCATTTGGAAGAAACAAAGATTCTTCTGTTGTAATAAATGGAAACCTTATTGTTAAAGGTGGTATTATTACTACATTATGGAGGTATGGTGGAGGCGACAATGATAACGTAAACTTGCTTGCTCGTAGTAGTGGACAATTGGAACCAGAATGGAATGATACTGTTAGTGAATTGTTTAAAAGATATGCTGATAATGGACATGGTGAATTCAAATCATTTTCTGGAAATGTTATTAGTGACCGTCGTCTAAAATATGTTGGAAAAGAAAGTACAACAGGTTTAGATAAAGTTAGACAACTAAAAGTATTTAACTTTACATACAAAAAAGACACAACCAAAACTCCACATGTTGGTGTAATCGCACAAGATTTGCAAAAAGTATTCCCTAATGCCGTACAAAAGGGTAAAGATGGATTTTTAACAATCCGTATGGAAGATATGTTCTATGCAGTAATCAATGCGATTAAAGAATTAGATGCAAAAATTACTGCTCTTCAAAAAGAAAATCAAGAGTTGAAACAACTTGTAAAACAAGTTCAAGAAGACAATAAACGTTTAGACCAAAGATTACAAAAATTAGAGGCAAAACAAAAATAAAAAGTTTTTAACATAAACCATGTCGCGAAAGCGACATACTTCCATTCTATCTCCTGAGAGCAATCTCAGGAGTTTTATTATACCCCCTTCCCTTTTGAGGACGGGTTGGGGATGGGTGACATCCCGAAGGGGAAATTAAAATACTCTTAAAATTAATCCAATTGTATTTCTTAACCCTAATTTCTTTCTTTCTTGCCACAAAAATCTTATTGTTTCAGGGCGGATTTTTAAATTATTTTGAATGTTGATTTTGGTAATATAGTCGCTATGCAATTTTTTATTTCCGGTAACAAGTGTGCAATTCCCTGCGTTATTTTTGTGTCGTCTATAGCAGATCAGTGGCTTGTAGATTATAGCAGAACCTCCGATTAAGTGTGCAAAATTAAACAAAAATTTATCCGGACAAATTTTCCATTCAGGAATATTTTTGTAATCTAAAAGAATTTCTATTGCGGATTTTCTAAACATTGCCGAACTGTTTGGTGACCAGTACCAACCGCCAAAATGTTTATGCTTAAGTAGTTTATATTCGGGCGCACAATTTTCAAACAGTTTATCTAATTCTTTTATATGTGGAGAAGATATTGAATTGTATGTGTGAACCTCGTCATCTTCTCCGATTTCTGCAATTTGACAAGAAGTAAACGCAACAGAGGTTTCTAAATGCACTCTAATATGTTCTTTGGCAAAATCTTCCATCAACATATCATCACTGTCAACAAAAGTTATAAACTGTCCTTGCGCCCTTTTTAACCCTTTCAACATCGCTCCGAGCTGCCCCTGATTGGTTTCTTGTTTTATTAGCGTAATTTTCAAATCTTGGTTGTCAGCAATAAAGTCTTCCACGATTTTGCAAGAATTGTCTTTTGAACAGTCGTCAACAACTATGATTTCAAAGTTTTCGTAACTTTGATTTTTTATGCTTAAAAGTGTTCGTAAAATATATTTTTCGTAATTGTAAGAAGTAACAATAAAGGTTACCATTGGAAGTTTAAGCATTTTCTTCCTCTGTTTTGCCTTCTGCCAAAAGTCTTTCCATTTTTTTGTTGTGCATAATTGATGAAAAGAGTGCTGCAAGAATAAATGCTAAACCAATGCCGCCGGTAACGGCTTCTGGAATTTCTTTTACAGTTGAAACAAGCATCAAACAAGCCAATGCTCCGATTGCCCAATGTGCGCCGTGTTCAAGGTATAAGAATTGCTTTAAGGTTTTCTTTTCAACTAGCATAATTGTAAGAGATCTTACAAACATTGCACCAATTGCTAAGCCGATTGAAATTATTATGATATCTTTACTTAGTGCAAAAGCTCCCAAAACCCCATCGAGCGAGAATGACGCATCAATCAGTTCTAAGTACAAAAAGCTTACTAATCCAGTGCAACCGGCTGCACCTGTTGCGCATTTTGCAAGTCGCATTTCTTCATGTTTTTCAAGGTAATGCGTAAATCCATCAATAAACAGATATGTGATTATACCTGAAATTCCGGCTATCATAACATGTAACTTTTGTTCTACCGGTACAAAATTTTGGGTTACAAGTAGCATAAATAGTGAGATTACAATTTCAATTCCTTTTATATGGTCGAGATGAGAAAGCGGAGCTTCAATATATTTTATCCAATGAGTTTCTTTTTTGTGATCAAAGAAGTAGTTAAGGAACAACATAATCAAGAACATTCCGCCAAAAGTTACTATTGGTGCGTGAGTTTGGTGAAGGTAATATGCGTATTTGTCAGCGTTTGTAAGTGCAATATTTGCGACTTCAAGCATACTTAATTTCGCAAAAATAGAAACAACTAAAATTGGGAATAAAAATCTCATCCCAAAAACGGCAATAATTATGCCCCAAGTTAAAAAGCGTGTTCTCCATTTGTGGGACATTTTTTCAAGTTTCATTGCGTTAACGACAGCGTTATCAAATGATAAGCTGATTTCTAAAATTCCTAAAACAATTGCAATAAAAACGCAAGCCAACCCTGAGCCGCTATGAACATGTTCACCCCATAAGTATGCGCCGATTAAGCCTACGATTGTAATTATATATGATCCTAAAAAATATTCTAGCATTATTCTCTCCTTTTTATTCGCAATTATAATTTAAACATTCTAAAAAATCATCATTCAAGTTTTGTAGAAATGGAAAAGTATAGAACCCTCTTTGGAATTTCTAATACTCATAAACATTCGCAAAGAACTGCTCCTTCTCCCACAAGGGGCGAGGGAAAAGAAGGAAATATTGGTGATATGAAGGAAAGTAGTTTTTCTGATAAGGTCTACCCACTATTCACTTATTTATAACGTTACGGTCTTTTCATATTTCACTAAAACACTTTTCAACACATTTGAAAATTTTTTTGTTCTTGCTATACTTTAATTATGAAAGATATGTTAGATAAAATTCTTCAAATTGAGAAGAAATATAATGAATTAGGCGTTACCCTATCAGATCCTGCAGTAATTCAGGATTATAACAAATTTAGAGATTTATCAAAACAACGTAAATCAATGGAAGAAACTGTAAATCTATATTATGATTGGAAAAATGCTGTAGATGCTATTGAAGAAGCCAAGGAAATGATTCGTAACGAACACGACGAAGAAATGAAATCGTTTTTGAAAGCTGAAATGGCTGAAAATGAGGCTAAACTTCCTGGATATGAAGAAAGAATGAAAGTTCTTTTACTCCCTCGTGACCCTATGGATGATAAAGATATTATGCTTGAAATTCGTGGTGGCGCAGGTGGCGATGAGGCAAATATCTTCGCTGGAGATTTGGCTCGTATGTATATGAGATATGCTGATAAAAAAGGTTGGCAAACACAAGTTTTGAGTAAAACTGAATGTGAAGCCGGTGGTGTATCAGAAATTATCATTTCAATTAAAGGCGATGCAGTTTATTCGCAATTGAAATACGAATCAGGTGTACATAGAGTTCAAAGAGTTCCTGCTACAGAATCTCAAGGACGTGTTCATACTTCAACCGCAACTGTTGCAGTTATGCCGGAAGTTGATGATGTTGAAGTTGAATTGAATATGAATGATGTTGAAATTTCAACAGCTCGTTCAGGTGGTGCTGGCGGACAAAATGTTAACAAGGTTGAAACTGCTGCCAGAGTGTTCCACAAACCAACAGGAATTATGATTTTCTGTACTGAAGAACGTTCTCAACTTCAAAACAAAGAACGTGCTTTGCAGATTTTGAAGGCAAAACTTTATGATATGGAAGTTCAAAAACAAATGCAGGAAATCACTGACCTTCGCCGTTCACAAGTTGGAACAGGTGATAGAAGTGAGCGTATCAGAACATACAACTTCCCACAAGGTCGCTTGACAGACCATAGAATTAATCATAACTTGAATGTTAATACAGTTATTGATGGGGATTTAGATGAGCTTATTAACTTGCTTATTGAACATGACCAAAAGTTGAAATTAGAAAAATTGGCAGAGGTAAATTAGTGACAGAACGAAAATGTGTAGGTTGCGGGAAACTTTTTGATAGAGAAAATATGGTAAAGATTACTCGAGAAAACTTGCACGGTGAAGTCGTTTTAAAGCCAAATAATAAAATATTTGGCAGATCCGTATATCTTTGCTATAATAATTCGTGTATAGAGGCCGCTTTTAAAAAAAATAGAATTTCAAAAGTGCTAAAAGCCTCTGTGCCGGAAGATTTGAAAGGAAAATTATTAAATGAGTTTTGAAACTATAAGAATAAATGAATTGGCAAAAGAACTTGGGCTTACCAGTAAGGAAGTTTTAGATAAGTTCGCAAAAATTTCTGTTACAGGCAAAACTCATTCAAGTACCGTTACAATGGAACAGGTTAAAAAACTAAAAGATTTTATCGCATCTGGTGGAGTGAAAGAACACAAAAAACCAAAAGCTTTTGTTGTTAAAAAAGCAAAACCAGCAGAAAAACCTGTTGTAAATGAAGTTGAAATAAAAAAAGAAGAACCAAAAACGGAACCTGCCAAAAAGGCGAGTGTGCCTAAAGTTGAAATTGTTAAACCTAAACAACCTCAAAGCAGGTTAGAGATTGTTAGACGTGCGCCAAGAAAACCGGTTGGAGAAAATGCAGCTTCTACAGATAGACCGGAAAGACCATCTAGAAATGGTGAAAGAAAATTCCCTCCTCGAGGAGAACGTACTTCTCGTGGTGAAAGACCTGAAAAAGGAGAAAGAAATTTCCCTCCTCGTTCTAAAGACGGTGCGGCTAAAAAACCATTTGAAAAACCATCTGGAGAAAGAAAACCTATTCAAAGAACAATTATTTCTCAAGATATTTATGAAAATAAAGGCAATGGAAGACGTAGAACTGACGGCAAGAAAAAAGGGAAAGATTTTAATAACAAAAAAGAAGAACAAGAAAGAATTTCTCTAGAAAAAGCGGCAGCTCAAAAACATAAAAAACGTTCTCACAAAGAGGAAGAAGCAAAGCAAGTAACACAAGTTGTAGTAAATAGAGCTATGACAATTAGCGAATTGTCTGAAAAAATTCAACATACTCCAGCTGAAATTATTAAATTCTTGATGTTGAACGGTATTATGGCAACAGTAAACCAACTTATTGATGTTGATGTAATTAAAAAGATTTGTGCAGAATATGAGTTGGAAGTTCTTGATGAAGACTTAGATGCTTACATGGAAGAAGAACTTGAAAAAGAAGAAAAAGAAAAGAAATTAACAGAAGTTGATAAAAAATTATTGAAAAAACGTGCGCCTGTTGTAAGTATTATGGGACACGTTGATCACGGTAAAACTACTTTGTTAGACAGTATTCGTGCATCAAAACATAAAATCGTAGCATCAGAAGTTGGCGGCATTACTCAGTCTATTGGTGCTTATACAGTATATTTGGATAATAACAAAGATAAGAAAATAGTATTTGTTGATACACCTGGTCACGAAGCTTTCACAGAAATGAGAGCTAGAGGTGCAAAAGCTACAGATATCGCAATTTTGGTTGTAGCTGCAGATGATGGTATTATGCCTCAAACAATTGAAGCTATTAACCACGCAAAAGCAGCAGATGTTCCAATTATTGTAGCAGTAAACAAAATAGATAAACCGGGCGCCAACCCTGACAGAGTTTTGCAACAGTTAACAGAACACGGTCTTGTTCCTGAAGAATGGGGCGGAGATACAATTACTGTAAAAGTTTCAGCTTTGCAAGGTACAGGTATTGATGAACTGTTGGAATACATTTTGTTGGTAGCTGATGTTCAAGATTTGAAAGCTAATCCTAAAGCTGAGGCATCAGGAGTTGTAATTGAAGCAAACCTTGATAAAGGTAAAGGTGCGGTGGCTACATTATTAGTTCAAAATGGAACTTTGCGTGTAGGTAATTGTATTGTTGTTGGTACTGCTTGCGGTCGTGTTAGAGCGTTGCTTTCTGACTCAGGCGAAAGAATACAAAAAGCTGAACCTTCTACACCGGTAGAAATTTTAGGTTTGTCAGAAGTCCCTCAAGCTGGTGATTATTTTGAAGTTGTTAAAAACGAAAAAGAAATGAAAACAATAGTTCAAGAGCGTAAAGAAAAAGAACGTGATAAACGTCTTGATGCAATGTTGCCGGCTCATGTTCGTCGTGAAGCGGTTGCAGGAGAAGAAGATATTCCGCAATTGAACTTAATTATTAAAGCTAACACAAACGGTTCTGCGGAGGCTGTATCTCAAGCTATTGCTCAATTAGAATCAAATGAAATCAAAACAAAAATTATTCATGTTGGTGTTGGCGATATTTCTGAAGCTGACGTTATGTTGGCATCAGCCTCAAATGCTTTGATTTTAGGCTTTACAGTAAAAGAAGATGCTAATGCTCTTGCTGCAGCTGAAAAAGAAGGCGTAACAATCAAGAAATATGATATTATTTATCAAATTCTTGAAGATATTGAAAAGACAATGTTGTCATTGCTTGAACCTGAAGTTAAAGAAGTTGAACTTGGTAAAGCTGAAGTTCGTCAAGTGTTTACGATTGGTAAAACAACAAGAATTGCCGGTTGTTATGTAACAGAAGGAAAGATTGTTAGAAGTAAAGATGCAGTACTTTATCGTGATGGAAAAGAAATCTTCCGTGGCGCAATTGATCAGTTGAAACGCTTTAAAGATGATGTAAAAGAAGTTGCTCAAGGTTTTGAATGTGGTATTTCATTCGCTAAGTGGAATGACATTGAAGAAGGCGACATCATAGAAGTTTCTACAAAAGAAGAAGTTGAACGTCAAAGCTTGTAAGATTTTAAAATAAGCCAATATTGTCAGCATGAGTTATAGCTGACGTAAATGTTTCTGTACAAATATCATACATTAATGGCTAAAGTTTTTTAAAATAATTATTATCAGTTATTGCATAATATGCGCAAGTAAAACCATTCTCATTGTGAGTTGATGTTTTTGAACACCGAGCTTCACGGTTATCTCTGAGCCATGTACCATCAGCTCCTTGTGGAAGAACTTTTCCATCTTTTGTTATTTGAAACATAAATAAATCATAGCCCATTTTATTTGGTCGTTTCTTGTATCCGTTGACATCAATAGTAACCAAATATGCGCCAATTGATTCTGACTGTACGCCTTGTTCTATAAAAAATGTTGTACCATCATTTGCAATAAAACCTCCATCGTCCATATATGCTGCCTGTAAAGATTTACCTGTATAAGATTTATAATGTGAAAAAGTATCATCTATTTCGTGAATGACACATCCTGTGTTATTAACTATTGCACCACAATTTTGAGCCGCTTTATATTTTGCTGCAAGTTCTGTTTTGAAATTAGACCTATAACTCTCATATTCAAATGGTAAATCATCTTCCCTTTGTATATCAAGAATTGCTTGTGATAAAGTTGAATACTGCTTTTTTAAAGCTGTTTCAAGTTCTTTATGATTAACATTGTTTATGACCGTAGGTAGTGTCATTGCTGCAACAACTCCAATTATACCTAATGTTATCAAAACTTCCGCCAATGTAAATGCGGTTTTACGAGAATTGTCCCAATTGACTACGTGCGTAGCACCTTCCGCCAATGTAAATGCTTTTTTCATACTATCTCCTTAATTAATATCAAATGAATATTATTCAATAACGTGAATAATATTCATAAATATACAATATTTTTCATAATTAGTCAATGCAATTTATAATTGTTATATGAATATTAAAGATGAAGTTAAAATAATGTTATTTTCAAAAGGAATGACTCTTACAGAATTAGCATTGAAAATGACAGAGATAAGCGGGAAAAACTATTCTCAAAGTTTGCTTTCGCATAAATTATCAGACGAATCTTTACGTTATTCAGAAATGAAATTGATATGTAAAATATTGGGTTACAGGATATATATTGATTTTGATGAAATCCGTTTGGGGCGGTAATTTGATTTTTTATTATTTACTATCGCCTTATTTTTGTCAAGTGCCTATGTTATGATTTTTTATTTTATGTTATAATTTTTTTATCACTAAGGAGAAAATTATGACTTTAAGAAATGAACGTGTTAGAAAAGAATTAATGAGAGATATTTCTGATATTTTGAGAAAAGAAATCAGAGGTTTGGCAGGTGTTGTGTCTGTTTTAGATGTTGAAGTTTCGCATGATAATTCATTTGCTAAAGTTATTTATAGTGTTTTGGGAAATCCAGAACAGATTGAAAAAACTAAAGAAATTATTGAAAAAAGTACTCCTAAAATTAGGTATGAAGTTGGCAAGCGTATTAGATTGAGATTAACGCCTGAATTGAAGTTTGTTTATACTGATTCTTTGGAAAAAGGCTCAAGAGTTAGTGAATTGATTGATAAGATTTCTCGTGGAGAATTGTAATGTCAGGAAACCCTGATAATAAAAGTTTATTTGGTTTTTTGAATATCTATAAACCTGTAGGAATGACATCTCATGATGTTGTTTCTGTTTTGCGTCGAGTTACAAAGATTAAGCAAATTGGGCATACTGGAACTCTTGATCCTTTTGCAGAAGGAGTTTTGCCGATTTGTATTGGAAAGGCTACTCGTTTGATTGAGTATTTGCAAGATGATAAGGAATACCTTGCTACAGTTCAGTTTGGTGCTGCAACAAATACATTTGATCTTGATGGAGAAAAAGTTTTTACATCTGATAAAAAAGTTTCACGAGATGATATTAAAGAAGGTTTGAAAAGTTTTGAAGGCGAAATTTTGCAGCTTCCTCCGATTTTTTCTGCAATAAAGGTAAAGGGAAAAAAATTATACGAATATGCAAGAAAAGGTGAAGAAGTTGAAATTCAACCTCGAAAAGTTGTTATTGAAAACATTGAATTGAAAAATTTTGATGAAGAATTACAACAGGCACAAATTCTGCTAAAATGCTCAAAAGGAACTTATATCAGGTCTATTGCGAATGATTTAGGAAAAAATTTGGGTTGTGGTGGGTATTTGATAAAACTTATTCGAACACAAGCCGGAAAATTCAGAGTCGAAAACAGTGTTCAACTTGATGGAATTGATGTTGAAAGTAATTTGATAAATCCGCTTGATATCTTGAATTTACCTAAAATCGCAGTTGATAACGATGATTTGGCTAGAATAAAAAATGGTATGCCAATTTATAAAACTTGTGATAAAATTGGCAATTTTGTAAGTTTGATATATAATGATGTCGAAATCTGTGCAGTTGGAATTGCAGATGGAGAGAAAATTAAATTAAAGAAAGTGTTTATATAATGAAAAAGATAATTTTAAGCTTTGTTTTATTGCTTGCAGTACAAGGAGTTCAGGCTCAGGATTGCTCAACTCTAAAATGTCCTGCTCCTTATGATTTGACTTCAGGATTTTCAAGGGGAATGAGTACTGTTACAGGGCAAAAATTCTTGTCTGAAAAAATTGGAGAAAAACTTGTTAAAAAGGCGATTAAAAAAAATATAACAAGCGGTGACATCAAAGTTGATTTGGATGCGTATAGTGTTCGAGATTTGAAAGCCGGTCGTTTTAAATCTCTTGAAATCAATGGTAAAAACGTTGATATTCAGGGTGTTTACATTTCATCATTTAATGCAAAAACTTTATGTAATTTCAACTATATTGCAAATGATAAAAGAGGTAATTATATTGTAAAAGAAGGTATTCCGGCATCTTTTAACGCAATTATTACGGAAGAAGATTTGAACAAAACAATGCTTTCTTCTGATTACAAAAGAATGATTGATGATATCAACAGTATTGGTGGAAATTTGAATATTTTTCAAA